>Ga0065711_1009374_pt1 | contig 11200 bp, 6 predicted proteins | sample Hoacrofraction12_FD_59098 | JGI IMG/M metagenome (GOLD analysis project Ga0065711, IMG submission 59098) | Hoatzin crop microbial communities from Cojedes, Venezuela - Epithelial fraction 12 v2 (version 2) | ecosystem: Host-associated > Birds > Digestive system > Esophagus > Crop | place... | reverse complement strand
CGCCAAACGGCCGCGGCCCCGCGCATGCGCAGCAGCGCCCGCGCGCCGAGCCCGCCCAGCGAGCAGCGCGCAGGCGCAGTGCGCGCTTGGCGGCGTTACTCTGCTGCGCGCGCTTTTACCTGAGGGAGGACGGTGAGGGGATGGCGGGCTCCTCGGGCGGGTGGGACGCTGCTTCCCCTCACAGCAGCCCGCGGGGCAGCCAGCTGGGAGGGCTTCGCCCTGCCCTGCCTCCCGCTGCCTTACCCTGTGCTTTGGGCACTCGAGGCCCGCAGCCCTCAAGGCCTCTGCGGCTTTCGTGGGGGATTCTGTCACTGTGGAGTCCTGCACTCTGCCCTCAGGATACCCGTGCTGCCGCTTGCCGTTAGAATTGCCCTTCCACACTGTGAGGGAAAAGGAGGCGTCTGTATGAAATGCTTCCTGACTTTATTAGAGGTTTTTGCAGTGTTTTCCAACAGTTTTCAACGTGGGTGAGAAGCTCTGTCCGTGCAGTAATGGAAGCAGCTCCTGTGAGGAGGGGATTCCAGTCAGCGCTGGCTTAACAGCCCGAGCACAGCTCTGGTTGCCAAAAGCCCCCCCTGAACACCTGGTTGTGAGAATTACATGATGAAAATGCAAAACAAATACGTTGTATATTTCAAGCAGGGTTGTTTGGTCTAAAAAAGTGCATTCTTCATCCGCATTGGGCAGTCACGGCCTGTCGCCCACCGCGCAGGGCAAACTACTTGTGGTGGTCAGAAGGAGCGAGGCTTTTCAAGATGGATACTGCCCTGCTGCTGGTTATACTGGAAAAGACATTAGGCACTTAAAGAAAATGAGCCACAGTGTTCTTGGTGAAAATGAAGCATCACACAGGTTTAGGAAAGTTTGTCATAAGCATTTATTTTACATCAACTTGTATAGAGAATGTTTTCTCTTTTTCCACAGATAAAGGCAAGGAAGTGTTTGTTTGCCTGTTTGGCAGAGGAAAAAAAAAAAGTAAAATTCAAGATTCACCAGATACGCAAATTTTAAAAAGTGACATGTTTGTAGGGAATGCCTTGAGTGGGAACAAGCTATGAAGACAACACACAAAGCACCCAAGTCACTGAGGGGACCAGGACACTTTTCTCCAAGGGGAAGTCTCACACTGAAAATCTTTGGCAGTACTTGAATTTGTTCTGATAAACTGAAATTGTTACTGAAAATAGATTTGGGCTGGATTCTGCAGCCTCCTCCGTGATCAGTAAGAGACTGTATCGATTCAGAAGTCTCAATGAGATTTTTTTGCAGTATCTGAACTATTGTGATGAGATCTGGGAACCTGGACTTTATGTAAAGCAGTTTCTGATTCAGCAGGAAACAAAAGACTTTCTCTTTTTATTAACAATACACTCTTCACCTGATATCTAGATTTTCAACAGTTGTGGGTCTGGGGGTTGGATTTTTTTTTCGCCTCATTATTTCTCTCCTATGTGACGTTGACAAGAAAACAAAATCTAATCACCTTGTGGGAAATGACAAAACGGGTCTGCTGGATAAGTTTAGCGATACAGCTGTGAGTATGGCACCAGACACCGGAAAGTCAAAGGGCTTGTACTCCATCACGACTGATCTCACATCCTCTCACTAGTATCAGATTTGCTGGTTCTGTGAAAACGCAGGTATTTGCACAGCTGAAATACTAAGAAATAGTCTCCGCTCTAGGAGAGGTGGGAGGAAAAAACTGCTATTTACAGTTCCAAGGAGATTTCAGCTTCCCCTTTCCCCAGCAGTATGGTTTTGTCTTCTGCAAGGTTTCAACTGTTGTAACCAGAACTCTGTGCGCTAGACCGTTTGATCCAAACATCAGGCATGTCTGGTTGGCTGTTCGGTAACACGACCGGACCTTCACTCCCTAAGCCAAATCGATTTTTCCATGAAGAGCTGTTCTGCTGCGATGCTGCTGGAGAGATATCAAAGACAGTCTCCCTCAGGTCCAGCCGCAGGGTATCTCTCTTCCCGTTCAAGTAACCTCTCTCTGTTTGGTCTGTACGAATCAGACAGCTCCAAGACATCAGGACAAGAACTGGCTGATTCAGCGAGCTTTAGGCCTTGCTCAAAATCGCTAATCGACGTCTCGCTGGAGATGTTGAGCATGTCAAAAGAGCTGCCAAGAGAACAAAGGCATCTGTGAATTTTGTAGATGTCAGCAGCAGGGAGATGGCTGTTGTCTGAGGTATAATCCTGCTGCTGCTGGGCAGCGTCACTAGAGCACTGTGATTTATTGAGCTGCTCTTCTTCTTTCGTGCCAGCTGGCTGGATATGGTCCAGCCCAGACCCATCCCAAGCTTTTGGACCGTACTTTCGACATCGACAGTCTCGGCAGAGTCTCTCCCTGTGCATTTCTGCTCCTGAGCTGCTGTGCTTGTACGGAGAGGAGGTTTGCAAGGCAGGACACTGGCACAGGCCAGCCTGCTGGTCTCCAAGGGCCTCCTGCAAATTCTGTCTCTCTCTTTCAAGGGAGGTGTGCGTTCTGGGGCATCTGTTGTCTTCAGCTTGTATGTCTTCAGAGAGCACTGACGGCCGGTTGGACAGCTTGCTTGTGGAGGTGCTGTTGTCAAAGCTGTCGCTGAGTTTTCTGGACAAGGGCTGGAGCTCGTATTGCTCGTTTGCAGTGTTGGACTCTTGGACCTTCCGCAACCGGTTTTGCTTCTCGGTCCCCCCACAGGCAAAGCTTCCGTTCAGCCCCGAGTCATCAGAATAGTCCTTCATGGTGTGGGCACAAGGCCAAAGGATCTGCCCACAGTTCTTCTCTGGGCCGAAGAAGCAGCACAGTGACTGGAAGAAGAAGCTGGCAAACCCACAGCTGATACACTTGATCATCATGATGAATATCCCCAACTTCCTGTAGGCCAGGACCGTCGCCGGCAACATAATGACCCCCACAGAGAAGAGAGCAGAAGCTGCCATGGCCGTGGCACAGCTCATCTGCTTCAGGGAAAAGGCCACTCGGCTCAGGCGGTCAGAATGGGGGCACAGATGATAGGAGATGCAGTAGTTGACGGTAAAGTCAACAGAGAGACCTACTGCAGCTGAAATGAAGAGAGACTCCACTGCGTTGAGCTGCCACTCCAAGAGGACCAAAAGGCCAGTGGTTACCAGGACAGTGCCTGCGATGGCAGTGACAGAGAAAATGCTAAGGAGAACGTTCCAGGTAGTGAGCAGCAGCACCACAAAGGAAATGGCTATGGAGAGCCCCATAACCACCATCATTTCTGTGCTGAGACTGTGCTGGAGGTTGTACAGCTCTAGTTTACTGGTAAACCATCCATTCTGAAGCCCCATGGGGGCAGTTTTCATTTCCTCTGTTACCCAGAGGTTGATTTCCTCGTAGAATTGTTTGGCTTTGCTGTAGTTGAAGCTATAGTGATAAATAGTTTGAAACTGCAGCACTAAGGCGGCGAGATTTCCCTCCCCGTCAAACCTGAGGCCCAGGTCGTACATTTCTGCCCCTTCCCTGCTTTGTTCCAGGAGCATCATTTTGATGCAGTGTAGGAAGACTTCGCTTCCGTAAGGGAAGGAGAACTGGTTACAGCAAAGGTTGAAGCTGTGGTCTCGCTGGGAGCACTGGCGACTGTCCATCCACCTGAGGAACTCCTCCATGAAGCACACAGTAGATTTCTGCTCTGCGTCGGGGTAATAGAAAGTTTTGTTCTTCACTTTTTGGCAGAATTCGAGGAGCCACTTCTGGGCATCTGGGTTTTGGATTGTGAAGGTGGCATCTGTCACTAGGGTGCCGTTGCTTTTTGGATTGAAGTGGTCCCCATTATCCACGGGCAGAATGCCCCAGACTATCGTGACAGGCATACGCTGCCCTTCTCCACGCTCCAGCCTCTCGAACATGAACTGGTGGCAGTACTCGGAATCGTACCGCTCAAAGGGGTGGCTCAGTCGAAACACCTGGACAGACGACGTCTCAAGAGTCGGGAGTTTGAGTTTTGGGTTGGAGCAGGAAATGTAGGCACCTCCTATTGCTAAGGCGGCAAACCAGCAGATCCAGATGTACCGAAACTTGATGACCCCGCAAGGCAGAAGCTTTTCAAACAGCAGCTTGGAGGTTTCAGACAGCGTGTTCTGGAGACCCCTGAGAATGTAATGGAGGGAGAGAGCGACCCTCTTATGGCCGGTGTTGTTCCAGCAGTCTCCTGGCTTGTAAATGCAGGTCGTTGCTACGTAGCGCTCGTACAGCACAGCCGAAGAAGGAAGCCAGGTCAGCATGAACACCAGACTGACCAGCACCGAGGTGCCCATGTAAACAGCAAAGCAGCGGATGGCTATTATGTTGCTAATGTAGCTGGCATAGAAGGCAGCACCCGTGGTGAAGCAAGATGCCAGCATGAGATACGCAAAATGGTGCATGGTTTGACTCACCCACTGAGAAAGCCCAGCAGAAGGGTTCTGGTTCTTGCTGAGGTTCCAGAGGTCGAAGAAGACAAAGGTGTGGTTGGCACAAATGCTGCTGAGAATGATGACTGCTGTCAGGTTTATAAAAGGGAAGTAGGTGAATCTGAAGGCCACCTTGTACAAGAAGTAGGATATCATTAAAGAGCTGACAACAGCGAGCAGGACCATCAAGGTGATAAAGACTGAGCGTAAATAAAAAGAAATGCTTAGAAAAATAGCTAATATTGCCAGGACTGGATACTTAGTATCCAGTAAAAGGTAGTGCTGGAATAGTTTCTGCTTAAGGCCCAGGTCCATTCCAGTGATAGATGTGTAGTTATCAAACAGATCCCAGGATTCAAGATTGTCTAAGTAGATCCCCATCATAGATGCACCTTTCCTTGTAGGCAAAAACAGCAGGCTGTATTTGAGAGATGGCACTTGGTACTCCATTGTCTGGGGACTAAGGAAGTCTCTGTCGACCAAGAAGTGAAGGAGCTGGTAAATGGCATTGAAGCGGGTGCATTTTTCTGGGACTTTGGCACACTGGGAGTGTTTCTGTCTCACAGTCTCGGGACCTATGCAGGACGGGGTGAGGATACCTTTGTGGTAGTCTGGAGCACAGGCACGAAGGAGGGCCAGGGTATGGGAGATATCTCCTTGGGTTATCTCCAAACACGAAGACCTGTTGTACAGGACGGCAATGTAGTTCCCCAGAGACCAGCTTGGGCAGCATTCGTTGGCTTCAGTGCGTTGGCAGAGGTCTCTAAAATGAACATGTGAGCGTATCTGAAAAACAGGCAGGGGAGCGTCATGTCAGACCCTGTCTGCACACTTCTTCTTGCGGCCCCACAGTGTTCTTGCTCCATGGAGTAATCCTCCCCTCCAGGTGCACAAGCCATGGCTCACCGCCCTCCCAAAGACAAATTGCAAATGCTAAAGCTATTGAAACGTGCTAGCCTTTTCCAGAAATTAAACCCTGCCCATTACTTATATTTTATAACCTCTGATTTGAAAATGTGGATGCTGTGGCAAACACAGCTAATCCAGTTAAACTTCCTACTTGCAAGACTTGCTGTCACGGTCTCCAAGATGACAGCTCCATTTCGGCAATTAGGTTCTGCTGCCCAACGTTCTCAGCAGCTCCTGATGGACACCTTTGGCTTCCAGACCAAGCTCTTGTTCAGTGTCCGTTCATTCTTGTTTAATGGCAGCTGCCACTTTGCAGCTGGGTGTGAGTGGCAGGCGGAATCATCCACGTGTTGCTAAGTAGGTAAAATGCTGTGGAGTCCTCTAGGCTGAAACCTGTTCTGTAGCTTACGTTATTTTTGTCTGGCTTCCTTTCAGCTAGAGATTAAAGATGATGGCAGTCAGAAAAGAGACAGCATGTATACATGTTCTTCCTGACATTACTAACCTTGTCTTGTTCGATTTGACACATGGACTGAATAGCTTGCAAGTTCCATAAGCTCCCAGCAGTTGTGGACATAAATACCAGCTGGGAATAGCTCTTTTCTGAAATAAAGAAGAAGAAAAACAATTTTTAAAAAAATGCTAGGTGATGAAGATGAATCAGCCTTGGAGTAGACTCTCAGTGCATAGAAAAAAAAAAAATATTGCAGTCAGTCCGACTGCTATGGAGGACTCCCTGAAGGGAAGCAGGTCACAAAGACGGTAGCTTGTGGTGAGTGGTAGCGTCTGCCTTGTGTGATCTGACCTCTGCACCTCACCCATCTGTCAGCAGCGGGAGCAGCGTTGGGGCATTTTCAAAATACGCTGGCCGTGCTGTCAGCATGCTTTTAGCGAGTGTTGGCATCTGGTTCTGCACCCCTGTTACAAGCGAGGAGCTTGAGATCAGCCAGAAGCTCCCAGGGACCTGAGGGTTTGGGGTTCGGTTTCAGAGGTGGAGTAGAGGCAGGGAAGGGAGTAAAAATATCTGCATGATGTTCCTCGTTCTTCTACTTACTAGTGTCCATTTTGGGACAAATTTTGGGTGTCTTGGAGTTTTCTGCTTTTTTCTCCAGTTTTTACTCCCAGTTACATTTTTCAGGAAGAAAAGAAGGAACAGAGAGGGAGTGGGAACAGGGAGGGAGTGGGGCATACGCCATTTTTTCAGAGTATTTACTTTTGATATGGTTAAATGGTGAAAAAATTAGCCCTTTTACTGGTGCTTTTAAGGTATATTTCTAAAGAGAAAAAAAGAAGTATGGCAAAAAGTTAAAAAGGAAAACCAACTCTTCTCCAGAATTTCAGAACAAGCTTTTTCTAACCCCTCAGTTTTGAAGTGCTGGAAGATCTCTATCCAAAGGTGGTGCAGCTTTCACGGGGTGGTATTGTACCCACTGCTTTCTTAGAGCACTGTGGGAACATTTCCCTGTGTCCTAAAGCTACCGACCATTCTGCATGCAGTTGGGTTCTGGGTGTGTAATGCTTACTGCCCCATCAAGACTTCATTTACCTGGAGGACCACAAAAGAAACCATCTGCTCCGTAGATTTGTTCCACCATTCTCCGTGTCCTCGCTTCTTGTTCTCCCTGAGCAGCCTTCTGTCCTCTGCTGACGCCAATGTCATCATAGCTAGCGAGAGATCAGATTGTTGTGGTAACTAGAGCTCATCGGGCTGTGAGGTGCGTTTACTGACGAGGCCCTGGTGCCACAGATAGCTGCAGCAGTAAGACTCGTCATAGCCTTGTAAGAGCAGTGCTTGGCTGGGAGCATTTCGTGTTGGGTTGACTGTGCCCCTTTACAGGGAACTACGTGAGCCTAGGTGAGGAACCGCATCCCCTTGTGCAGATGTGCTGAGCCACCTCTGCAGCCTCCAAACGGCAGTGAAGTAAATGCGTGAAGAGTTTAGAGCCTAATTCCTGGTTTCCAGAGTAGGGAGGCCAAGTCCATTGCAGGCAAACAGACTCTGAACTCTCAGGTTCCTTGCTTGCTTTTAGGCGTAGCATGTGTGTTGTAATTCACATAGATATCTTGGAACATTGAAATCTATAACTTTACAGCCAATGTCTTCCTCAAACCCCCCAAACCAAACTCAAATACCTTTTCTTCTCGGCGTAGGGAGAAAGGGAAAGGGTCTTCTTGTAGCCTGTATGGCTCTCTACATTCCTCCACACAACGAGCTTTCTGCCAATGTCAGTGTCTCGTGGCTCGAAACCCTGCAGCCAAGCAAAAGGGTTTTGTCATCAGCCTGCATTTCAGTTTAGCTTAGCTTTCCTTATTCCTCCTCCCAGACAGAGAAACTGCATGAGATTATTACTGCATCTTGGAGAGATACACAAATTGAATTTTCCCTGAAAGTACTGCATGCCAGAGCTGACAAAAAAAAATATTTCTCTTTTCCTTTCCTTTTTTGGGCAAGAATGGCTACAATTCTCTCTGCCTGGTCTCATAAGACTCTTCTCCTCCTCTTCAAGTAAAATAGTCACTCACAGAAATGGGAATAATTCCTGGACAGACTCTAGTCTATTCGCATTTTCTCAGGTTTCTTACATTAACGAGAGATGGGGATGACTTTCGAAAATGTGTGATCCTGCATGAAAACCAGGACCCTGTGCAGCGACACTCAGAGCAGGGCAGCCTCTCCATTTCGAGAGCCTCACACAGCAGCTGTAGGAGCCAAAGCCAGATCCTCCATCCAATCTCCACCCAGCCTAGCTAGTCCTTTTGGGCAACCCCAGCCTTCCAGCAGTGGAAGGGGAGGAAAAGGAGCAATCCTGGTTTGTGCTGGCAGGCTCTATTGCGAGCCCACAGCACGGCTGAGAGACGGGCTGGTGGCTGCCACTGGCACAGCTTGTGCTCTTTCTGTGGTGTCAAAGGAACAGCGAGGGCTGTGCAGTGCTCTGAGACGTGGTGTTCATCCTGAAGGAATCTTGCTTTGGTTGCATGCTGAAGGACAGCAGGTCACTGATAAACATGGTCATTTTTTCCACTGGCTTTAACGTCCTGCTCGTTTTACTGTCCTGCCTTGCTGCCTCTCTGCAGCATAGGCTCATTTTATATGGCAGAAAGAATGTATGACTGGTTGGCCCATGGATTTTCCTTATGTTCATATCGACGTAGCAACTGTAGGGACTTACCATTAAGGGTTCTGAAAAGTCAGGCAAATTCCCAACAAGCAGGCCAGCTAGAGTGCAAACCACAGCCGTCACTGAACACAGCACCAGGACGGCCGTCGGCCACTCCGCGATCATTTGGGAATAACTGGAATCAACAGGAGAAGAAAAAATGCAGATGTTAAGGCGCTTCTGTTAGCATGAAACCTGCTGTTGAACCAATGTAGTGTTAGGATGTAAAAGAATTAGGGCATTTTGGTTGAGCATTTATTTATTGAAAAGCTTAGAGGCTCTAGTACAGCTATTAATGAACATATTATACCTCCAACTGCATGTTCACAGGCAATTCTAATTAACTCGGGTAATTACATTTTGCCTCCCTACATTTTCCTGCTTTTTCAGTCAGAAATAATAAAACCCAGACTCATACATCCTAGGGCAAAATGAAGCTTTAAATATTTAACTTAAAAGATTGCATTTAAAAAGAGCTTCTTCCCTTTTTTCCCCCATTGAGCAATGTAAGCTAGTAGCTGCCTAGCAGTTTGGCCTGCGGATCTTCAGCCTGTGGACCCAGAGAGGTCTTTGGGCTATTCTGAAGGGTCCCCTCAAGCACGTCCGTTGTCATTGGCCTAATTCACTCACTGTATAGGAGCCTGCCTTACTGTTGGGAAACGTACGCACATCTGCACAGCGACAAAGGGTGGAAACCACCACGCTGATGTGTAACCGGTGGTAGGATTGCCAGCAGCACTCACAGAGTGGACACGTGGCTTCTGCATCTGCAGGGTGAGTGAATCTCACCCTGGTCTCAGCCTCAAAGCCGAACGCTGAACCCACAGTGGGAGCATCTGCACGTGCAGCAGGCCAGTTTTCCTTCAGGGTCTGGAGAACACCTACAAGCCCAGAGACCAGGGCTGTGCCTGGAATACCTGTCAGTGTGGTATGGTGGCACACGCGTTTCTAATGACATCTCTATGCAAACAAAACCCTTCCAGAGAAGCAGCTTACTCTGGCCAAAACTCTTGCCAGGTACTTTTGTTCTTAAGAGCTGGTCTAAAATTTTCCATTCAAGGTCTATTTTTCTTTTGGGACGAACTGCGTCTCCTATGGGATGATCTATCAAAGTTACTATCCCACAGTTTTTTACCAGTGCAGGTTTTACTGCCTCGATTTTTGTCTTCCTCAAAAACAGTCTGTTAAGTGATAGGATATCAGTTATGGGTTCAGATATACGGGTTCCTGGTCTGGTCTGGCAGGTTCTAGGTAGTTCTTCTGTATTCTGATGTGTTTCTGAAATATAAGAAATTCTTTGTTCAAACAGAGTTGACAAATATTTGAGCTTCGTGGGGAAGTGAAGTATTTATGAACTTTAGAGTGGCTGTGCCAGTGCGTATCAGCCTTGAGGTGCAACGTTCCTTCTTGCCTGCTCTGTTGCTCCTCTTGCGTCCAACTTCACAGAGTTAAACAATGAAGCTATTCCTCATCTTTAGAAATTATCACACGCCCTTCAACCAGCTTTTCACATGACTTCTGGTCAGGTCTGGTATCTTTTTCAATTTAAGACTGCCTTATCTAGTTTGTTTTCATAGATGAAGTCTTTGCTATGAAAGTGAACAAAAATTGCCCTTTGCACATTAGCATACCTAATTTCTGGAGACTGTTTTGGGTGGTTCCATGTCCAATGACCAGAAAAAAAAAAGAAAAAAAAGAAAAAAAAGAATCAGCTGCGGTATCTGATGATGGAAGATGCTCACCTAAACCTTCCAGAAAAAATAGTTTACAAAAATGAGCTTTTAAACAGAAGTTGAAAGCAATCAAATTATTTTAATTTTGAGAAATGTATTTAAAATCCTCTGTCTTTTGAAAAAGTGAACTTATTTCATGGATGGACTATCCTCCTGATTGCTCATCTGGTGGGCCAAGCTGGATTAACCCTCTACAAATATATATACACACACACATAGGGTTATTATCTATATCTATAAAAAGCTGTTGTATGGACTGGAGCCAGACGCCCGCCCCAAGAACAGCCGTCAAGGCAGCGTTGCTGTTCATTAATGCAGGTGGAACTGATCTCACAGGCAAACGGAGGCTTTTCCGAGCGGATGGGAAGCCCTGAGCGGGGAGCGCTGACCTTGCTCCGCGGCTGGGCTTGCCGGGGATGTCACCGGCGATAATGCTCTGCGTTTCCTAATAGCAGGGTAGCAGAGCAGTGATCATGGGGTAGAGGAACAGGAAGCTTTTGATATTAAACATACCTTTTCGGCATCCTGAAAGCTTTGTCATGTCTGCAGACAGAAAAGGAAAAAAAAAATATGTGTTCATTTATTATTTTCCTATGAAGCACAGTGCTGGGCTGTTAACGAGCGAGGTAACCCTTTCAGGGGCTGTAAAGCACCAAGCGGAGCCACTGCTGCAAGAGAGAATTAGTCTTTTCCTCTCCGCTGGCATTTCAGCCAAACAGGATGGGAGATGTGTAGTCACTCCTCGTTTTTGCCTAAGAAAAACCTGCAGAGAGTAATGGGCATTCGCAATGTAATCTCATAGGAATTGCACCACAACTCTATACATGAAAATCTGTCCATTTTAAAGTGCTTTCCTACTGAATATTTAAGTTGTTTCTTGACAATAGCATACCTCTTTATTAAATTTCATCAGTCGGGCTAGTAACACCTATAGGTAGCACTTATTTCCTGTTCAGCTCAACAAGGATTTTCCAAACACATGGCTCTCATTTGTTT
>Ga0065711_1049638_pt1 | contig 11201 bp, 9 predicted proteins | sample Hoacrofraction12_FD_59098 | JGI IMG/M metagenome (GOLD analysis project Ga0065711, IMG submission 59098) | Hoatzin crop microbial communities from Cojedes, Venezuela - Epithelial fraction 12 v2 (version 2) | ecosystem: Host-associated > Birds > Digestive system > Esophagus > Crop | place... | reverse complement strand
CTCACCTTTTGTCTGTTCGTTTTTTTTTTTTTTTTTCCCTTCGTACTGTATAATCTAAGAATATTCAAGCCCATCCCATACGGAGGTAGTTCTGAATCTCTGATCATCCTTATTTGTACTGTTTCTTGTTCTGCTACATAATTATTCAGGTTGAGTGGCCAACATTGTGGTCAATGTCAAAGACACAGGTTCTTCGTGGTTTTATGCATAATGCAGTAGTGTAATGCTTGCTGTTTTATTCTCTATTCTTTTCCAAATAATTCCTTATGTTCTACTTGCCTTTTTGGTGCGAGTGAACACTGAGTTGATGTTTCCAAAGAATGATCCACAAAGATTCCAACATTACCTTTCTATATTGAAATATCTAATTGAAAGCCCATGGCTGTATATATGTATGGGTAGAATAGTATCACAGGGTGCATAGGGTGGTAGGACGTGCTTCAGATCGCTGGAACAGATGCAACTACTCAGTAAAACTGCAGCCTGGACATTAGTGAGCAGAAGAAGAAGCCTGATTGCTAGTGCCAGGTGTGTTAATTTAAACACACTATGGGAGTGTCAGGGTCATTTGCCATGGCTTGCAGAAATCCAGGAAGCAAGCACTGTCTTTGCCTTTCCTGGTCAATGTCAGCACTCCTTCCTGCCTAGGTCTAGGCTGCAATTAGCAATCTTGAACCTGGGATAGCTGAAGTTGAACTCTACAGTAGCACAGCTACAAGCTGTAAGGGAAACTCCAGTTCTTGCAAATACTTAAACCAAATGAGTGACACTCTGTTCTAGGGAGTAAGCAGACACTAAAGACCCACATGTAGGCTATCTTTATTTGAAATTTGCAATATTCAGTAATTTTAAACTTATTTTCCATATCTCCTATCTTCTCCTTCACCTTACTGCCTAGACATGGGCATGTCATCTCCTGCAATCCAGAAGTCTAGCACCTTTCCTCCCTACCACATGATGACTGAGTAACTCTATTGGACCTCTAAGAGCATTCTGGATTTGGCCATGTTTGAGCTAGGAATTGACTTGTGGCAGCCTTAATTCCACTTTCAAAAGTTAACGGTGTGTTCCGTGAGCTCCTTTCCCCATCCTTTTCTTTCCCAGACCTTCTTGTTTGACAGCAGTCTGAAGGGGGGGAAAACATCATAATCTGGAAACTCAGTTCATACTAAAATTTAAGCTTATTGAAAAGACATCATAACCCAAAATCTGGAGAGTTAGCAATGCTATCACAGTACTGGCTTGCTCATAAAGGCAATTATACACGCGAGTGAACTGTGTCAGTATTTTTAACACTTCTTTCTGGAGTGAAATGCTCATCAAATATTTTCAACAAAGGCAAATACTTTCTGTACTCCTGTGTCATGTTTCACAGCATCACTTAATGAATTGGCTGGCACTTTGATGTTCAATGTGTTAAGCTTCAATTTAATTCAGAATCTCAGTCCTTGCTCATTTATGTCATTTTGCAAATTTGCCAAAAGGCAGGTCTTGTGAGGCCTGCTCATGGGCTTCCTCCCCACACTGTTCTCCTCCCCAGCATGTTTTAGAGTGTCTACACTGCAGTTGCTGTAGTGCAGTGAAGTGAAGCAACACCTGAGCTAACTTAAATTAGGCCTAGCGATCCCAGGTACAATGTGAGTCCAGTTACCATACTGAGGAGGGAGTGCTGAGCTGCGCCAGAGTTGGAGGAGTGATGCTGGTACTAGAGCTGGCTCCTTCCAGCTCTCTTGGACGTAAGAGCAAGCAGGCAGAGTCATGCCTTCATCTGCAGTGCAGCCAGACTACCCTCTGCCCTGTCCTTAAATGAGTTAACTTCTGATGGGACACTGAGTGATGAGGGTGACAGCCAGTCACAGAGGGTCATATTCTTCTGCTATGTCTAATGCTAGATGAGCAGTACTCCAATGTTATAAAGATGGTATTGTATTCTAAACATGTTTATCTTGCTTTCTTAAATTCCTCCTAGAGCTTTTTACTGATGGATTTTGCAGATTTGTTGGTCCTGCTTAGTCCCGTTTACACGTTTAAATATAATCCCTGCAAATTCTTTAGTCTGAAATACTAGTCTTTGCGATACAAAATTCATTCTGCCACATAAGACTCCTCAGTTGTGCTCTTACTGCAGCCAATGTGTCCCACCAGAATATAGCCGGACAGTTCTTTCCTATTTTTCTCAAGTAGCACATTCTGAAATTTTATTATTTTTTTAATGTGAAAATTGGATTCTTGGGAATTTGCCTTCAGAAATTCTGCTTCCTTTGTCTCATGAATGTTACAGGTTGAACATCTTTAACATCCACTGTCAAAAATTGGTCACTTCTTATCAGAAATGTATTTTTTGTGATGCATCTGGTGAGGTTGGTGCATTGCTGAAAAAGTACATACATGGTCCCAAGATACAGAAAAAAAGAAGGTTTTGAGTACATTGCCGTTCATTTGCCTCCATCTTATCTGAAACCCTTTTTTTTTTTTTCAAATATGTACCTTTTTTTCCAGATGGAAAAAAAGCAAATATTTTCAATGTAAAAGCAGACAGTTACAGAGAATCAAACCTTGAATACATACTTCAGCAGATGATAACCAAAACAGAGAACCTTCCAATCACAGTTGCTTGACTTCAGTGTGAGTTATGTTATTTCTGCCGGGAAGACCAACCCATTTTTTTTTCAGTATTTTGCTGTATACTGAATTGAGATGGCTAACTTTTCTCTCTGTGTATGATAGTGAGCACTATTGTCTGAGACACAGAAAATATTTAAGCAAACTTTTTGATAAAATGCTGAGTGCTATACTGCATGAATTGAAAAGAGAAAGCTTCTTTCATTTTAAGAAATCCGCATAGAATGTAAGTAAGAATCACAATTGGTCCAAATTTCCTTTCCCTTTACTACAGTTTTAGTATTTTATCTTCTAATATGAAAATGAAAGGCATTCCTTTAATGCAGTTTTCTTTAAAATGTGAATTATTTCTGTGTCCAGTCTCAGAGGTGAAAGCCAATGGTGCTTCAAGTTTCTGCAAATTTCCTTTTGGCCTGAGTTACCTATGTTTGTCTTGATGAGCAAAGTCCCCATAACTTACAGTTTTTATACACAAAGGGCTGTGGAGAATGATCTGAAAACAGGTTTGTAGATTAGAGAGTTGGTGGCAATAATTAAAACGGACTGATGAACTGCACAGTGAGTTTTTGTTGCCAGATCATTCTCAAACCAGTAATGAAGTTACAGCCTAATTTAAGTTCATCCCTTTTCTTTCCACCTGAAAGGCTGGAGCACAGAATCAGAGCAGCTTGACATGCAGTTTTTTTTAGAAAGTGACCCTCCACTGTGGATCATTCTTTTACTCTCTGACTCGTCTTTGGCACTGTTTTTGTGTTCTTAGTTCTGGTGCAGAAACGAGTAAAATCTCCATGTCTCTCCAGTTCTGTCTTTACAGAACTCCAGCCTGACAGTAGATATAACTATAGGTGCAGAAAGATCTGTTTTGACTAGTGTCAAAAAAGTTTGTTTTCAAGACTTCTCTCTTGTATGTGTAGATTAGGGGAGGAAAGAACAGTGAAATGGAAAAGTGAACATGGAAAACAAGAATCAAACAAATATTTGATCCCATAAAATTTAAACCATGAGGACTAATATTTAGGGAAATATTTACATTTTAGGAAAAAAATATTTGCAAAAACTCGAAAGGCATCTATTTAAATAACCGTCCTTTCAAGAGGTTAGATCAGCATATGCTGACAAGAAGCCTGTGTTGTGGTTTTTGTGGTACTCTTAGCCTAATTAACAAATGCATTACTAGTGCAAGTGAGCCTGGAAAAATTGCCAGTCAGAACACTCATAGAGAAGCCACCAGGGAACACTGGATAGCAATAAAAAGCCATGGCTGCTTATTTTTAATTCTTTGGAGGGCCAATTCAAACAGCAAATGTAATTACAATTCTGTAAATAGAACACCCGAAAGCACTCCTTCTGGCATTAGTATGCATATCTTTGATATTTGTTTAACAAATGATCAAGTAGCCCTTTCCCTATGTTGCTCCTTGTTTAAGGGGTTTGCAAATTTGAAAAGCAATGCTGAAAATACCATATAGCTGTGTATGTTTCATTTTCAAAGGCATTGGAAAATCATTCATTTGGGTAGTGAAAGAGCTTGAATGTTGCTTTCTACTTCAGGTACAGTAAGTAGAAGAGGTAGGTTTGTGAATACCTTTTGTGCTGGCACTCCCTTATTTGAAGACCAGACACTGATTATGTTGGAGCATGATAAAACCAAAATTATTTCAAACAGAAATCATAGCATTTGAACATCTAATTGCTAAACTAAATCATCTGTGTTCCTGCTCTACTTTCACTTATCACAAAACCAAGAGTAAAAATAGAAAGAAGAAAACTTTGCTGTCCTTCAGATGTGACATACTTTCCCATTACCAGACATACAGAGTGTCTCAGCAGGATGTTATCCTACTTTGTAGTATTTTGTGCAGCAGACAGGCTTGCTGTGGTAGGTTAATTCAGAGAAAGAGCGAAAGTGGCTAAGGCACAGCAAGATGTGATCATAAATTAATAATGTTCAATGGACTGTGACTGTGAGCGCTGCTATTGGTGTTTCAGGTCAGGATAATCCCTAGACTCGGATTAATTTAAAAAATGGCAGCCATATATTTCATGTGCAAGTGGAAGAACACAGAAGTGTTGTGGGGAATAGAAAGCTCTTAGAGAGATGAAGTCAAGTACCAGAGGGAGAAAAAGGGGACAAGAATAACAATAAGGCCAAAGCAAGGTAAATTATCCTACCATCTGTGGGTGAGTACTTGATAAACACAGTAACATTAACAACATGACTCCTGTATTAAAGATTCACATGATCAAAAACCTCAAATTCTTGCTGAGGGTTTCCTGGTTTTCCTCTGACTTTGAGAGTTAATTAACAGCTTTTTTCCACTGGCCAAATAGGAGGGCAAGGAACCGTATTGGCTGTCATGTGAAAAAGGTAAAAGCATCTTTAGAAGTTCCTTCTGTGCCCCCTCCAACCTCCCTGCCTGCTCCAGTTTCATAGTTTTTGTTGGTTTTGAGGAAACAAAAGCCTCCTTTTCAGCTACCAAACCTCATATTTATCAACTTTTTAAATTTCATTGTTACTCAACAGCCACTGTTCAACATTGACTTTAAAAGACACCACTGCATTCTCAACTGGAGAGCTGGAGAGTTGGGTGGAGAGGAACCTGATGAAGTTCAACAAGGGCAAGTGCAGGGTCCTGCACCTGGGGAGGAACCACCCCATGCATCAGTACAGGCTTGGGGCTGACCTGCTGGAGAGCATCTCTGTGGAGAGAGACCTGGGTGTCCTGGTGGATGACAAGTTGACCATGAGCCAGCAGTGTGCCCTGGCTGCCAAGAAAGCTAATGGGATCCTGGGGTGCATTAAGAGGAGTGTGGCCAGCAGGTTGACGGAGCTTCTCCTCCCCCTCTACTCTGCCCTAGTGAGGCCTTATCTGGAGTACTCTGTCCAGTTCTGGGCTCCCCAGTTCAAGAAAGATGAGGAGCTACTGGAGAGAGTCCAGCAGAGGGCTGAAGATGGTGAGGGGACTGGAGCATCTCTCCTGTGAGGAAAGGCTGAGGGAGCTGGGCTTGTTTAGCATGAAGAAGCGAAGGCTGTGAGGGGACCTTATAAATGCTTATAAGTATCTGAAGGGTGGGTGTCAAGAGGATGGGGCCAGACTCTTTTCAGTGGTGCCCAGCAACAGGACAAGGGGTGACGGGCACAAACTGAAGCATAGGAAGTTCCATCTGAACATGAGGAAGAACTTTTTCCCTCTGAGGGTGATGGAGCCCTGGAAGAGGTTGCCCAGAGGGATTGTGAAGTCTCCTTCTCTGGAGATATTCAAAACCTGCCTGGAAGAGTTCCTGTGCAGCCTGCAGTAGGTCACCCTGCTTTGGCAGGGAGGTTGGAGTAGAAGATCCCCAGAGGTCCCTTCCAACTCCTATGATTCTGTAACAGTTAAAATCATAATAAATTATTTGTGCAGCAGGCACAAATATTTGCCTTGTGTTTCTAGTATTTTTAAAATGTCAGTCTTACTGCCGGAATATATTTACATTTCTGAATTTACGACAGAAAGGAAAGCTTGATAATTTGTCTGCTTCCAGTTTGCTTTAAAAGCACTTGTTCTTTTAAAGTGGTGTGGTGGGGAAGAAGAGAGGCTGGCTGCTTCTTTGTCCTAGCTGGTGTGCTTCACCTCTGCCCAAGCCTTCACAGGAGGCGGAAGGACTGCTCTTTCATGACAAGAAACAGTCTGGTCTGTCAGGAACGCTGTGGGAATGCAGTGTGGGGCAAGGCAGGAGGACAGCAGCATGGGACACCCAGTTTTGTTACTCAGGCAAACCAGCTGCAGAGCATGCACTTCCCGAATCACTACCATGTGGCTGTGCTGTACATGATGACTCTGCTCAATTTTTTTTGTGTTGCAAATCAATACACACCTAACTAATGCAAGTTAAAAATAACCTTTAAAAAGGTTGTTTGTAACTCCGATAGTTACAGAGAGCTGATTTACAATGTGGCCTCCAAACCTGTTGTCTGGGCACTGCTGAACCGTCAGTAAACTCATGTGTGAGAACAACTGCTTGGGAAAAAGAGCCTTTTAATTTGGCTTTGCTGCCAAAGTCAATATATCTTGTACTCATGTCCTGAGACAGACAGCAAACAGGGTGATTACAGCATGAAAACCAACAAGGAGGCTTCTGAATGGAACAGGAGTCCTGGCTGCAGCAAGACCAAACTTCCAGTCCAGAGGCTCAAAGGTGATGGATGGCAAGAGGCTTCCCTAGGGACTGGGTGGGACAATTATAGCTGAAGAAGCCAACAAAAAGACCAGAGGGAAAAGTCAGTTGTCATAAAGACAGTGCACAGACTTATTTTTCTAACCTTAACTTCACCTATTTTGCTTTTTTGCGGCAGATCTGGATGTTCCCTGTTGGAAGTATTACCCTATTCTGGTTTTGTTTGCTGATAGGCTCAAGCTTTGGAGGCTTGAGGTACACAGATGGCGGGTAGAGCAGGGGGAGTATTGCACCTCTCCATTATGATCCGCATGGAATCTCCTCGCAAGGGACTGTAAGAGCTCATGAAAGCAGAATATGAGGAGAGTATTTAGTCTGCAGCAAAAGTTAACCTTGACTACATGAGGAAGAGTGTCTTCCTCTCAGGCAGGAGGGTGGTGCTAGGGAGGAACAGGATCTTTGTGGTGGAAAGGTCCGTAACTGACTGAGATCACTCCAGGAAATTAATTAATACAGCTGTAGCAGGGTAACACTGAATCTCCAAAGTAATATTATTTTAAGTTCTAAAGCAAAACCAGAACGACTCTTGGGTTAAGGCTGAGCATCAGATACAAGTCCCAAATACCTACTTCCCAGGGCCATAAGTTTTGAAACTTGGGAGAAGTGATACCAAGTGCATCTGGTCCCTTCTCTAACTTTTTGGATCTTGTCTTCAAGCTCTAGTGAAAACTAAGCATTCCCTAACTTGTCTTGCCTGTAGGGCTGAAGATGCTATGTGGTATTATTGTGGTGTCTTCAGAGTTCAGATCCATCTACCCAATTTGTGTCACAGCTGGAAATGGAGGTGGTGCTCAGAGACTGTCAATCAAATGACTAGTGGTGAAAGCTGTCACCCAGTGTATGACAGACAGGGAGTCAATTCAGTCTTGTAAGCATTTGAGCCTACTTGTTCCAGCTCTCATATGCATGATTGAACTACCCTATAGGAGATATTCTGGAGGTTCAATATGTTCATTTTAATATTTCCTATCTGTTCCATTTTGCATAAAGTACTAAATCCTTATTGGGTGTAATTCTACAGAGTAGTGGATATAGCAGATAACACTGTTCTAACTCCTATTTCAATCACTGACGTATAACGGTTTCACTGAGGAGTGGGTGTGTAAGACCAGCCTGCCTCCACTCTACACATTCACTCAAATATTGCCATTTATGCCAGGATCTTACATGATCCAGGGTTTTGTTTAGATCTGACCACAGCACAGAGTGAAGTCAGCAGCTGGATTTGAAAGAGCTAGAACTAGGTTTTGTCAGAATGCAAAGTAGGACAATGAAAATTTGATAGTAACTACATACAGGAATCTAGACTAGATGGGCAAAAAAAGAGTAAGAAACTGCAAGAGAGTTACTAAGAAATGCCTCTCTCTGCCTACCAAGTCTTGCCAGCACCTCTCCTCTACTTACTGTTTGGTCTGATTCTAGCAGCATTTCAGTGGAGTCCTGACCTGCAACCAGTTCTGTGCAGTTTCCTCCAGTCTTTAAGAAAAGCCTTCCCTATCCCTCCATCACCTCTAAGGTCTAGGTATGCATCAGATGCTTTGTCTCTTAATGTTTCCCTTAATCTCTTAAAAATTCTTCTCTTTACTTACACTTTCAGGAGTTTCTTCCTACGCAGAATGGTGTAAATAGGCATCTTTCCCCTATTCTACACAACCATGGCTTTCAAAATTGCTGCAGGGAACATCTAATGAGCAGCAGACAAATAACAAGTTACCCTGTCTCATTGTTGCTTGTAATTTCTTTTGCTATTGCAAGGCAAAGCTACTTTTTTCCTGGTATGCAATCTGGCCGCAGGTCTGGTTACTACTCTTTTTCTGTCTAGCCTGATTTACTCGGATCTGGTTCTTTGAATCTCTTCTCTTGTTTATCACAGTCACCACAGGAGAAAAAGAAGAGTGAGACCGAAGCGCTCTGTCTTGTTTGCCTTTTTCTAGCAGCACTAGGAGTGATAGGTGGTCCTAGCCCTGCTTCTGTGGCCCAGACGATGGTCTTCTGCCACGGAACACACCACAAACTGCAAAAGCCGGCTGAGAAACAGTGGTGTCTGAGCTACCTCCTTCACGTCCGGGTTGCTGGGGTAGATTTGGAAGCTCAGTCACGCTCAGGTTTTCTATGTGGTTCTGCATTTAATAGTATGGGATCAATATTTGAAGCAATTTCCTAAAGTTTTGGTTTAGGATTTTTTCTCTCTTCTCTAGCAGATGCATATTAAAAGTTCCATCTAGTTTGCAAGGCTGGCCATTTTAAGAAAAAATTTCCAGAATTCTCACCAAGGACTTCTCTTGAGTTGGGGTTTGTGAAAAACAAGACAGAGCTTAGCTTTTAGGTCCCTTTTTAACATTTGATGGCTGAATATGGAAAGACTTTTGTTATTTCTGCTACATTAAAATACGTGCTTTAAAGATGAATTATAAAGCCTTGGTATATATTCAGATAAACAGCCAGCTTCACATGAAAGATGTGTTGTCTGAGAAATAATATGCAATGGTCAAAAGCTGTGCATTTAATTGTGCATTTAATTGTGCATTTAATTCATCAAAATATGAGTAGGAGTAAATAAAAGAGCATATATGTCAAGACAGAATTCTGCTCAGTTTCAGTATTTCCACTCGTTCCTATTTTTTACAAAATCACACAGTTTTATTTTTAGACATTTGTGAACAATTCTTAGATCCACAGCACAGTATTTTATGCTGACCTTTTAATTTTTTTTTCTCTGAGGAGAAATGTGACAAGTATGTGATGTCAGGTAATAAACCTGTTTTTACAGAGCAGCAGCCTAATATGCAGATGCAACACTTTTGACACTTTTGCTTAGAATTAACTGTAAGCTTTTCCTTATATGGGCTTCATGAAGGATTGCTTACTTTCTTTTAGAAATTGTTCTACTAGTTTACAACTTGTGTTCTGGGGATGACATAAACTGGAGTTCAATAAACTGCTTCAAACATAGCTCTTTGGGTTCCTCATGAAGCACAAAACACCCAACTTCTGAGCAAGTCTGCACTGCTTCCCTTTGGAGCCAGGTCAGAAAGCAATGGTCTGCTATACTCTGTTTTTAACCTTTGCAATTAAAATGTAAAACCATAATCAGCAGAACAAAAGCCACGGTTTCGCATCCCTGACATTGCGTTCCTTGCTTCTCTGTAGACATTTTAATCTGTGAAGTTTTGTTTGTGTCTAATGTTCTAGCAAATATTTTCCCGCTGAAAAACATGAAATACTTTAGCTGTGTGCAGACATTGATAATATCTAACTGTCTTTAGCTCGCTAAGTCCAGCAGAATTGACTGTATTGTACTTTTTGTATTCATTTCCTAATCTCAGTTTTAAAATTGGCTATGGATATTTGGAGAAGCAGGAAGTTTAATTACCTTCTACAGAGAAGACAACCTGCGCTTCTGGAGGAAGGGGAGAAAAGTCCTAGAGAGGAGGTGCATCCTGCATTGGAGAGATGCCTCAGGGATACAAAAGGATTTAAGCAGCATGCTGCCTGGTATAACCACAAAAGATTTGGGTTTGGGAATGACTGTGTTCATTCACGAGGATATTGCTCTACTGCAAGAAAAGGCAACCATATGAAAGAGTGGCTTTGCTTGTACGTAAGTTCTTTTAGTGCAAAAGAGTTCTTTGCAGCTGTGGTTCCACAATACTCAGGTGCGGGGTAGGACGTAGCGAAATTCACCTGCATGGTATTGCTGTCAGTGTGTTGAAAAGAAGCTCTTGGGGATGGGGTTTGGCCCTGGCTTTCAGTGCTGCCCAGGCACCCCTGCCCATGGTCAGCAGGGGAGAAGCTGCCTGTGGTTGCACTGGGGCTGAGCTGGCCCTAAGCCACTGCAGCCAGACCCTGGGAGGAACGGGGTCTTTTAGAATGGACATGGCCAAGAGGATGCAGGCACACGCTTAAAATGCTAAGACGAGAAGGAAGGGATGTTGTGGTCAAGGGTGCAAATCACCCCCAGGCAATCCTTTAGGAGAGCTGCATGTTAGGTCACAGCAGAGGTGCGTAGGGGGAGCACAGCACAAACCCCCGAAAGCTGGAGCTGTTCATTCTTCACACTTCTGCCTGGAGTAGCCAAGGGTTTGTTCCTGCACATCAGGAGGCAATGAGGGATGTAAACCGAGGGCTGGTTGTAGAAGGCCGCTACAAACTGGTTTTGTCTCGACATTGCCATTGCCATCTGTTGCTTGGCTTCTGGAAAGAAACCGCCACAACGACCTGCAGGAAAGTGCTTGCGCACAGAGAAGCGCGTGGACAGGAAAGAACAGACTTGTCTAAGCGGGCAGCATGCATGGCAGGAACTGCATGTACGCGGACATGCTCTGTGCATGCGCAAATGCCCCTATAAAAGGGCAGCACAT
>Ga0065711_1049637_pt1 | contig 11201 bp, 9 predicted proteins | sample Hoacrofraction12_FD_59098 | JGI IMG/M metagenome (GOLD analysis project Ga0065711, IMG submission 59098) | Hoatzin crop microbial communities from Cojedes, Venezuela - Epithelial fraction 12 v2 (version 2) | ecosystem: Host-associated > Birds > Digestive system > Esophagus > Crop | place... | reverse complement strand
ACTGAGGCACAGGAAGTTCCGTCTGAACATGAGGAAGAACTTCTTCCCTCTGAGGGTGACGGAGCACTGGAACAGGCTGTCCAGGGAGGTTGTGGAGTCTCCTTCTCTAGAGATATTCAAGACCTGCCTGGACAAGGTCCTGTGCAGCCTGCTGTAGGTGACCGTGCTTTGGCAGGAGGGTTGGACAAGATGACCCACAGAGGTCCCTTCCAACCCCTACTATTCTGTGATTCTGTGATTCTGTGAAAAGTTTTAAGACCAGGCCAAGGGAGTTGATTCCATGCACTGGTGAGACCATATCTGGAGTCCTGTGGCCATTTCTGGCCCCAGTACAAGAGAGACATGGACTTAATCGAGTGAGTTCAGGGAATAATCATGAACATGATGAAGGGATTCTAGCATCCCACATATGAGGAGAGTCTGAGGGAGATGGGATTTCTTAGCTTTAAGAGCAGACAGCTCAAGAGGTGATCCTATTTTATCAGAGGGACCTTAGAAAGATGGAACCAGAGACTTCCCAGTGGTGCCTACTGGCAGGACAAGAAGCAATTGACACAAATTGAATTGCGGGAAATTCTTAAATTTTTTTTCTTTTCCTGTTTCTTTCTTTTTTTCTTTTTACACTGTTAGGGCAGTTAACCACTGGAACAGGTTGCCCAGAGAGATTATGGAGTTTCTGTCCTTGGAGAGATCCAGAATTTCAGTGGACAATGTCCTGAGCAACCTGTTGTAGCCAACCTTGCTGTGAGCAGGTAGGATTGGATTAGATGATCTCCAGAGGTCCCTTCCAACCTCAGATTTTCTGTGATTCTGTGATACCCTGTAATTGTTAGGGGAGGATCGCCTTACAAACATTTTTTAAGAAGACTCCTAGTATTTACTGCCATGCAGATATCTAGTTACTCAGCAAGGGTGGAATTCATCTTATCTGTAGCTATCCATTAGTTAATCTGTGTAAACTGTATCACTGTGTAGTAAATGAAGAGGAAATTGCACCACCTGCTTTACACATCTGTTCTAGGGTAGGAGGTAAATTCTTCTCCTTTCCTATATATTGTGCTTATTTGTTGTTTCGTTTTTGGAAAAGGAACTGAATATTGGGCCGGGTTTTTGTTCATGTTATGTGTGTGGACGGTGGCGCTCACAAAGACATTTGGGAGGCCAAAACCAATAGAACTAGAGATCAATGTTAACAACACATCTTGGGGAAACAGAGCTACTACACAACAGCTAACTGACTTTACTTCTACTATTTATGGAGAATAACACATTAAAAAAACATTTTAGTAAATCATACTACATACTTTCATACCTTTATTGCCCTACCCGCTCCCACTGCTTAAATTGTTTGTGTTCAATATACGTCATCATTTTCTTTAAGGCTGTCTAATATATCAAGCGGGATCTGAAGATATGGTTAATAATAGCCAAATTCACACATACAACAAAGCTGCTCAAAATGTAGTACTATTTTGTTTAAAATCTTGCTCTACCAAATTTCAAATTTTGATTTCCCACTTGGTCATATTCAGTTGTTATTAATTACTCACAGGAGAAAGGAAAATACAGAGCTTTCATTGTTTTTACATGCTGTTTTCCATAATAACATAATGCTTTTTCATCTTTCTCCTGAATCAAGTTCTGTTCAATTATATGAAACAGTGTGTGCCAAGGTTTCTGAAAGATGTTGATATTACACAACACCTTTGCCTTCTAACTCTATTTTACCATATTGATTTGTGTCTGTTACATTCACTAGAGCTGCCATCACTCTCAAGATTGTTTTAAACTTTGTCTTTCATCATTTCTGCAGGACATATCTTTGGCAGGAGGGTTGGACTAGGTGACCCACAGAGGTCCCTTCCAGCCCCTAACATTCTGTGATTCTGTGATTCTGTGATTATTCAGCCCATTTTAGTTTCCTGGTTCTCAACAGCTGTAATCTTATGCTGATTTTAAATGTGGCTTGTTATATCTTCCATAACAAGGAAGGAAGTACTTTTAACATAGTTAAGATGCTAGCTATGTAGGTTAGCAAGAAATTTCATGCAAAGTGAATGCATTGAACCCTGATCCACCATTTGCACTGAATCTGTAACTGCCAGAAGCTTGAACTTGATGACTTTCCAGATGTCTTTCCCAAGCAGTCATTCTCGCCAGTGATCTGATAAAGAACACATAGAAATGTTAATGAAAGCCTGGTCTGTGTCTACGTTTATTTAGGTGCAAACTGCTGCCCTGCAAGCAAAAGCATTTTCATAGCCTGTAACTTTGAAGTGCATTTTTTACTCTGATTGCATCATATTCAGACTTCAAGGCAAGCAAGATATATAAACAAGTCTGTGGGAATTATCTGTACCTGAATGTCATAGCAAGAAAAAAGGTAAACAAATCAAATTATCTTTTTTTTTTAAGAAAATTGTACATGATTTATTAATTTCTAAGTTTCTATATCAGAATGAAAAGGAGTACATGAAGGTACTGACATGTATACATGAGAATCTTTGACGGCAAGGCTGGCTAACTTGGTGTGGTGGGCTTTAATTTGAAAGACTGGAGGGGAGGGGTCCAAAGTGTCAGTGCTCATGCCATCACATCCAAGGGCAAGGGAAGCTTTGACAGTAGGCTCGCCAACTTGGTGTGGTGGGCTTTAAACTGAAAGACTTGGGGGCAGGGCCTAAAGTGTCAATGCTCGTGCCATCTCATCCAACTGGGGAATAAGCAAAGCCAACCAGAGCAGTGGCAAATGTTCCTTAGCTACCTCCCAAGGTGAGAAGCAGAAGGCAGCCACCCTAAGGGTGTGTATGGCTAAGGCGAATCCTCTTGCACCCCCACAGAGAAACCTGCATGCTTGATTACCTCTGTGAAATGCCTTTACACCAATGCACACAGCATGGGGAATAAACAAGAACTAAAGATCTATGCACGGTCACAGGAACCTGATCTCATTGCAGTTACAGAGGTATGGTGGGACAACTTGAATGACTGGAATGCTGTCACAGATGGCTACATACTTTTTAGGAAAGACAGGTCAGCAAGTAAGGTAGTGGAGTTGCTCTTTGTGTGAGGGAGCACCTGGAATGTATCGAGATCTCCCTGGAGTGGACGAAGAATGAGTCAAGAGCTTATGGGTAAGAATTAAGGGACAGGCTCATATGGGTGACACTGTTGTTGATGTTTACTACAGGCCATCTGATCAGGAAGAGAAAGTCGATGAGACCTTCTACAGACAGCTGGAATTAGCCTCACAGTCACAGGCCCTGGTTCTCATTGGGGACTTCAACCACCCTGACATCTGCTGGGATGACCACACAGCTAGGCACACACAGTCCAGGAGGTTCTGCCAGAGCATTGATGATAACTTTGTGAGACAGGTGGTGGAGGAACCAACAAGCAGAGCTGTGCTGATGGACCTTGTACTGACAAAGAAAGAGAGACTGGTTGAGGATGTTAAGGCTGGGGGCAGCCTTATCTGTAGTGACCATGAGATGGTGGAGTTCAGGATCCTACATGGAGGAAGCAGGGCAATAAGCAGGATCAAAACCGTGGACTTCAGGACAGCTAACTTTGACCTCTTCAAGGACCTACTTAGAGAAATGCCATGGGTTAGAGCTGTAGAAGGTAGGGGGATCCAAGAGAGCTGGTTGCTATTTAAGCATCACTGCCTCCATGCTCAGGACTGCTGCATTACCTTAAGTAAGAAATCAAGCAAAGGAGACAGGAGACCTGTGTGGATGAGCAAGGAGCTTCTAGCAAAACTCAAATGGAAGAAGAAGGTCTACGGAAAATGGAAAGAGGGACAGGCTACTTGGGAGGAGTACAGGAACATTTCAGAATATGAAGGGAATAAAAGAGGAAGGCTAAGGTCCACCTGGAACTGAAGCTGGCAAGGGATGTCAAAGACAACAGGAAGGGCATCTTCAAGTACATCAGCAGCAAATGGAAGACTAGGGATAATGTGGGGCTGCTGCTGAATGAGGTGGGTGCCCTGGTGACAGAGGATGCAGAGAAGGCAGAGCTACTAATTGTCTTCTTTGATTCAGGCTTTACTGCTAAGGCTTGCTCTCAGACATCCCAGTCCCTGCAGGTAAGAGAGAAAGCCTGCAGAAAGGAAGACCTTCCCTTGGTTGAGGAGGATTGCGTTAGACATCATTTAAATAAGCTGGAGACCCAGAAGTCCATCTGCCCCAATGGAATGCACGCATGAGTGCTGAGGGAGCTGGCAGATGTCATTGCTAAGCCACTCTCCCTCTTCTTTGAGAGGTCCTGGAGGACAGGAGAGGTGCCCAAGGACTGGAGAAAGGACAGTGTCACTCCAGTCTTCAAAAAAGGCAAGAAGGAGGACCCAGGGAATTACAGGCCAGTCAGTCTTACCTCCATCCTGGGAAAGTTGGTGGAATAGCTCACTCTCGATGTCATCGCTAAACAAGTGGAGGAAAAGGTTATCAGGAGTACTCAGCATGGATTCACCAAGGGGAAATCATGCTTAACCAATATGACAGCTTTCTATGATGTCATGACTGGCTGGGTAGATGAGGGGAGAGCCATGGATGTTGTCTACCTCGACTTCAGCAAGCCTTTTGACCCTGTCTCCTACAACATCCTCCTAGGGAAGCTCAGGAAGTGTGGGCTAGGTGAGTGGTCGGTGAGGTAGATTGAAAACTGGTTGAACGGCAGAGCTCAGAGGATTCTCATCAGCGGCGCTGAGTCTAGTTGGAGGCCGGTAACTAGTGGTGTCCCCCAGGGGTCAGTACTGGGCCCAGTCTTGTTCAGCTTATTCATCAGTGACCTGGATGAAAGGACAGAGTCTACCCTCATCAAGTTTGCTGATGACACCAAACTGGGATGAGAGGCTGATGCACCGGAAGGCTGTGCTGCCATCCAGGGAGACCTGGACAGGCTGGAAAATTGGGCAGAGAAGAACCTGATGAGGTTCAACAAGGGCAAGTGCAGGGTCCTGCACCTGGGCAGGAACAACCCCATGCATCAGTACAGGCTTGGGGCGGACCTTCTGGAGAGCAGCTCTGCAGAGAGAGACCTGGGTGTCCTGGTGGACGACAGGTTAACCATGAGCCAGCAGTGTGCCCTGGCTGCCAAGAAGGCCAATGGGATCCTGGGACGCATTAGGAGGACTGTGGCCAGTAGGTTGAGGCAGGTTCTCCTTCCCCTCTACACTGCCCTAGTGAGGCCTCATCTGGAGTGCTATGTCCAGTTCTGGGCTCCGCAGTTCAAGAAAGATGAAGAGCTACTGGAGAGAGTCCAGCGGAGGGCTACAAGGATAATGAGGGGACTGGAGCATGTCTCCTACGAGGAGAGGCTGAGGGAGCTGGGCTTGTTCAGCCTGAAGAAGAGAAGGCTGTGAGGGGACCTAATATATACTTACAAATATCTGAAGGGTGCGTGTCAGGAGGATGGGGCCAGACTCTTTTCAGTAGTGCCCAGCGACAGGACAAGGGGCAATGGGCACAAACTGAAGCATAGGAAGTTCCGTCTGAACATGAGAAAAAACTTCTTCCCTTTGAGGGTGAAGGAGCACTGGAACAGGCTGCCCAGGGAGGCTGTGGAGTCTCCTTCTCTGGAGGTATTCAAAACCCACTTGGAGGTGGTTCTGTGCAGCCTGCTGTAGGTGACCCTGCTTTGGGAGGGGGGTTGGACTAGATGATACACAGAGGTCCCTTCCAACCCCTAACATTCTGTGATTCTGTATACATTTACAAATGTAAATTATATATATTGTGTATTCACATATCGCATTGTCTATGTCTTTTTTAAAATACACTCACAAACACATGGAGAAATGTCCATACACATACACATTTCATATTCCTGATATATACAGATATGTTCCATACTACAAATATGAACATTTCTTACTTCAGTTACATTGAAATGTATTTCGTACATTTTGAAAACACTGACTTCTAATTTCACTTCATAAAATATTTAGTTCTCAGGTCAATAATGCTTTGCATTCATCTCACTAAAATGCTATATCTGTGTAGTAAATGATGTTTCTTTTTCCTTTAAACATTTTGTAGATATATGTAAAAAAAAATTATCAATATTTGTTGACATTATACTTTCAGATCTGTCATCTAGTGTGTCAGAACAATGCAGAATGATGAGAAAATTTGAGAAGATCAGTATGTGGCAAATTTTCACTCAGTTTTTGACATGAGTCTCTTGATGTAAATAAAATGGTGATAGTGGATGAAAAATGGTATGTCAGGTGTACTATTATTACAGTGAAATCCACAAGAGAAATTTCACAAAGAATAGAAGGAATAGATTTTACTCAACTGCAAAAAATATCACGATCTAGTATGTGAGAAGTCCACAATATTATAGCTTCTATGTCTCATTTATAAGAAAATTATATTGACAAAGTGTGAAATATTGGTTTATATGTCGTAATATACAAAAAGATTGAACAAGTAAATGAATGACAAATCACAGACTGTAGGTTTTAAGTCCACCCTGATGGATGTATGTAATGTCCAGTAAGACTCTTAGTATTGTAACATTCGTAATGTTGAAAATATTTACAGTGTATCCAAAGAGCATAGGAGTGGTGTTGGTCAGGTGATGGGACATTTCAGCCTTCACAGAAAATGAGGTTAATGACATCTACTATAATAACTTAATGTTCCTGATTAAGTGGAAATCCTTCTTATTTTCATTTATTTTATTATGCAGTCTTAGTCAAATGAAACTAAGGTAAGTTAAGCCACTCTGTTAAATCAGGTGACCTCATTTTCGTTCCAGAGATATGCTACCTTGATTTTTCCACTTTATATTTTCTGTTCTCAGCAGACATAAACAACATAAAACTACAAAACTCCAAAAATGTAACACACTCATGATGACTTCAGGTAATTTTTTTTGCCAACCGTTTTAAAAACTACCATGACAAACTAATTCATAGTATTCTGTAACATCTGACAGTAGAGTATGCTGACTAGCTTCTTTCCATAAAAATTAACAAGCATTTCAAGAAGATTGCGTACAAGGATATATCTATAATGAAAGCTTTTTTACTGATGTATGAGTTTCACAGCATTAGGAAATACTTTGTAGAAATGACAAAATAAACTCCTGAGTGATAACTGTGTATTTCCCAAACATGTAATTAGATTTAGCTTTTAAAAATAATGTTGGTGATTTGGATAGGATATTGTTGTCCTAGCAAAAAAGATTATAATTATAGGTGCCAGATTGTTACCTGTGATGGGTTAAATTTCCCTTTTAAGTTAACAAGTCTGTTCTAAATGCTATCAAAATTGTTCTGGTAATATTTAAACATTTTCTAGATTTTGTATTGTCCATCCACACAGAGGTTCATCTTGCCTGATAATCACAGGACTATGCTAGTTTACAGCAGAAAGAATCGTGATATTGGGAATAGAACTCTTGGCATACATGCCAATGATAGCAGATTTTGAGTGTCAGGTTTATAGAAGCCATCTTGAGAACAGTATCTATGACAGTCAGTTGCTCCTGTCATTCAGAGTTTCAAACCTGTGGGATTTATGAGCATCGTCTACTCCTGGGACTGGTAGACCACCAATAGCATCTTTTGCATTTGAAGGATGGCAGTCTGAGGAACTTTCTACAGACATAGTTAACTTCTGTAGGATTTAAAAAAAAAAAAAAAGTGGAATAAAACAATATTTCTGGATTAGGGAATCGGTTGTTTTCCCAGTAACTCAAAAGAGTTTTCTGTTTTTATTAAAGAATATCAGCATTTTGTGTTATGATTGTGTATTAATTTGTAGATTTTTGGACCAACCAAACTATATAGCATTCATGTTAACATTCATGAGCATAGCCAAGAGTACTGTTTTGGTTGGTATCTTAAAATGTCATTTGTGCTGCAGGTTCTGGGGAGCCTAAAAAGATTACATTTATTTTTCTTTGAAGAACAGCAAAACAAAGATATGAGGAATTCTATGCAGCTGGCATTTTGCATTTACGTTTCATAGCAGTTAGTGCAATTACTAAATTTACTTGTGCTTTGCTCTTAAACCCATGTGTTGAATATATTTAAATTAAATCATAATAATCAACTTCTATAGTTTAAAATAACAAAGGTTTTTAGAGTCATAAGAACCCCCTACTAAGACTTTCTCTTGTTATTTTTTTGAAAAACTTCTTATTGGATATAATATAAGGTGCATCCTAAATGCACAGATTGCTCTTCAAAGCTACTGTTACATGCCCTGGAGTTAAGTAGTCCTTAGGGATGATTTTGCAGCATTCAGCAAGTGTAAACACTGCCACTTCAACTGTTCCTTCAGCTTAGCTGAGGAAGTAAAGAGGTTCCTGTATGATTCCCTCGAGCAAGTAACTGCTCTCCATCAGGGATAAGTTCTGGTAATAGTCACTGGGATCTGGAATGAAGAGAGGAATACAATAGAAGAGATGCACTACTGGATTCTAGTGTAAGGTCTCTAGTCATGTAGCTGATAAACATTGTTCAAACAAAGGCATTTGCATATAAATTCTATTGTACGACGGATACAATGCATCTCAGCTACCACCCAGCTAATACCAAGATAAAAAAAACATTGAGGGTGGATGATACATGATTTTACTTGCAAATAATAACCATAATATTTCTGAGTAACTTTGAGCAAACTTGACCTGTATTGAAGTTTAAATAATGTGAATGCACAGACTTCATCCTGCTAAAAAAAGATAATCAATATTTAAGGGAAAACAATTCTTTCTTGATTTGGTGCATCTCAGAAAATCTTTTGCTTTGATTATGATCTCTGCTTGCCTGGGCATTACAGTAAGATAGAGGAACTGTTGGCTAAACATTATCTATAACTCTCAGTTTTGTTCTCAAATCAGTCATATCTGGACAGATGTAAAGAGGGTAGTATGCTTTTGAAAGTAAAAGACGGAAAAAATTCTTCTAAATCGCTGTGATAAGTGTTTGCAAGTGAAGGAAGTTGTAGGCTGGGAGGGGTGAAAAGGGAAGAAATATGTGAGGTAGAAGGGTGGGGAACATTGTAGGGTCAGGACAGGATAACCAAAAGTGTGTACACGGTAAGGTGACAGGGGAGAAGAATCAAGCAGGAAACTTGATCAAGAATGTGAAAGTATTCACGATGACACGCTTAGGATCAAGACTTGAAATGATACAACATGTTATTGGGCCTGAAGAAAACCAGAGGGCATGTACTCTTTCCAGATTCCCTTCAGTTTCTGCCAATGCATTAATCCTAAAAATCTCCATGTTTACCCTGTTGGAAACAAAAGCCAATACCTTCTCACGAGTAAAGCAGTAGTCCTCCTACCATGTGTCATGTAGGTTCACTGTTTTATACTTTAATACCTCTAATTTTAAGAGGTTTGTAGAGTTGTGGGCAAGAATGAGTAAAGCACCTCGGATCTTTCACCAGAGGGGTTTTCTTGTTTCAAGTAGCCAGTAAATCTTTGTGTGCTGTTCTGGGAAACATAAAATGACTTCATAAGCCAATCCTGTTTTTTGCTTTGATGTCACATGGGTCACTTTGTCATAACGCGTGAACTGATTACTCAATACTCCTGAGATAGTCATTCCTGATGAACAGTAAGCTGCCCTGTGACTTGACTTGGCCTGGCCAGCAATTTCTCATATATAGCTATTCTTTTTATCTTCTCCTTGAAGAGAAAGATGCAACACACGTCAAGTTTGCTCGAAGTTACTCAGAAATATTCAAATTATCTGCTCAGCCTGGTGGCAGAACTGAAAGAGGAAATGGAGAGGTTGAGGAGCATCCGGGAGTGTGAGAGAGAGATCGACTGGTGGAGCGGCACCGACCCCTTCCTGTGGCCGAGGCAGCAGGAGGCAGCTCCACGAAAAGCAGAGAACACCCTACCCTCTTGCCACCGAGCAGAAAGAGGGGTTCTAAGAGATGGGGGGAATGGAAATGGGTCCCTGCTCGGGGGGGCAAGCGAATCCCCTCCTGGCCTCCCTCATCTGCCCAGTGGCCCTTAACCAACAGATATGGGGGTCTGGAATGTGAGGGACCGGCCACGGAGGATGTGGGCGAAGGTGAGGCTCCATCCAGGGGGTTGCCTAGGACGAGTCAGTCAGCCCCATGTATTACGACTGCCTCGGCTAAAAAAAAAAAGGAGGGTAATTGTCATAAGTAATTCCCTTCTGAGGGGAACAGAGGGCCCGATAAGCCGACCGGACCCATCCCACAGGGAAGTCTGCTGCCTCCCTGGGGCCCAGGTTAGGGATGTTGCTAAGAAACTCCCTGGTCTGGTGCGGCCTTCTGATTATTACCCCGTCTTGGTAATGCAGGTTGGCAGGGACGAGATCGCAGAGAGAAGTCCCAAGACCATCAAAAGGGACTTCAGGGCACTGGCGCGACTGCTTGAGGGATCAGTGGCGCAGGTGGTGTTTTCCTCCATTCCAACAGTGGCAGGGAAAAGCACTGAAAGGGGCAGGAAAACTCACCTGATTAACAAATGGCTCAGGGACTGGTGCCATTGGTCAAATTTTGGCTTCTTTGATCATGGGGAGGTGTACACAGCACCGGGCCTGCTGGCGACAGGCGGATCGCAGCTATCTCAAAGAGGAAAAAGGATTCTTGGCTATGAGCTGGCGGGGCTCATTGAGAGGGCTTTAAACTAGGTTCGGAGGGGGAAGGGGACATCGCCCAGATCACTAGGGATGAGCCCAGGCTTGGCGTGCCAGGGTCAGGGGTGAGATTGACAGCCCAGCTCAAGTGTGTCTACATCAACGCACCTAGCTTGGGCAATAGACAGGAGGAGCTGGAAGCCATTATACAGCAGGACAGCTACAACTTGGTCACCATCACAGAAACACGGTGGGACAACTCGCATGACTGGCATGCTGTCATGGACGGCTACAGACTCTTTAGGAAAGATAGGCCAACAAGGAGAGGTGGTGGAGTTGCTCTGTATGTGAGGGAGTAACTGGAATGCATTGAGCTTTGCCAGAGGGCAGATGAAGAAGGAGTTCAGATCTTATGGGTTAGAATTAAGGGGCAGCCTCATAAGGGTGACATTACTGTGGGTGTGTACTACAGGCCACCTGACCAGCAGGATGAAATTGATGAGGCCTTCTACAAGCAGCTGCAAGCAGCCTCACAGTCACAGGCCCTGGTTCTCATGGGGGACTTCAACCACCCTGACATCAGCTGGGAAGACCATACAGCTAGGCAGGTGCAATCCAGGAG
>Ga0065711_1049635_pt1 | contig 11203 bp, 7 predicted proteins | sample Hoacrofraction12_FD_59098 | JGI IMG/M metagenome (GOLD analysis project Ga0065711, IMG submission 59098) | Hoatzin crop microbial communities from Cojedes, Venezuela - Epithelial fraction 12 v2 (version 2) | ecosystem: Host-associated > Birds > Digestive system > Esophagus > Crop | place... | reverse complement strand
AAAATATGCAGCTTGGTGTAACTAATTGCTGTGGAAGGAGAACGAACCAATAGTGCTCATTGCTGTGAAACTGTTAATGGAGAACTTATGGAGAGAAAGTCCAAGTTCTCTTGTCCAAATTGGAATGTGAAAGAAATCTGTTGGAAGGTGATGACAGAAATGAAGTAAAACAGTTGTTTCCTGATCCATGTGCCAGATGTGTCACATACTGTGATAAATAAGATCTGCATCTTACACTCCAGAAATTGGGGAATATTACAAGCGTTTATTATAGTGAGGTACAAAAAAATGTACTTGAAATGCTTTGTTTCTCCTGGCACCAAGCAGTGAGAAGTTATTGCACAATGCCTGGAGCTGCTAATTCTTTTGTTTAGGTTCAATCCAACACAGCCTATTAAAAGCTTAAATTCAATTTTATTGTTAAGGTATTTATTAACTGATTATGAAAAGACATTAAAGGGCTCATAATTAAACTACTAAATTGTTCCTTACCTTGTCGAATCCCCCATTTTCCAAGACCGACTTCCATGGTATAAAATATCAGGGTTTTAATTTAGAGAAGAATGCTGCTCACAGGCAAACCCCAGTTTTTCTTCAGCTCTTGAGTCCATCCCAGACTGCCTTGCTGCTGTTCATAAGCCCAGAATATCATGGCAGAAAGCCTAATGCATTGGTGGCATTTCTTGGGAAGACAGCTCTGCAGGTTTGTGGCATGTTGTCACACATTTGTAGAAATAGCTGAGTGTTGATGTTGGATGACCCAGTCTTACTACTCAGGAAAAAAGTCTCATTGACTTTTGGCCCATATGCTTTTGAAAATGTGTATTGTGAACAGCTTGCTAGTGCTGCCGAGACTGAAGGCACATGCTTCCAGGCAAAGCAGCTTCCCAAAAGTAAGATGCAGTTCCTGAAGATTTGCTGTCTAAATACTCCCCTAAATTCAAAGCCTGGGAAGACAGTAGGAACTGAGTGACTGGATCTCCCATGCCGGGTCAGCATAGGACCTCAGAGAGTCTGCCAACCCTTCAAGCCGGTGATTTTATACAGGCAGCTGCATCGTGCCTTCATCCAGATGACTGATGTTTGGGTGAGGTGGGATGGGTGCAGAAGGCAGCCAAGGGGCACTGAGTCTTCTTGTGTTTTCTCTTTGGAAATTGCTCTGTTCTTCAGAAGGGTCGCGTGTCCAGCACCTGTACCAAAGTTAATGGGGAGACTGGGTTGTCTGCTCAGAGGCTCAGCTGGCTCTGGCTGCCCGTGTACTTGCAGAGCTCACCTGCAGGGCTGTCACTCCGACGTCGTTAGGAGGTTTTTACTGTCAGAACAGACAGAAAGTACACATCTCATTATCACAGGCAGAGATGAAAGCTTGAACCCACTGCTAAGCATGATTTGGGTGAATGTCTGCAGGCCCAGGAACCTGATGGTGAACAGCAATTCCTTGAATATGTGAGTTATCTTTAAAAAAGAAAACCAATCTCGTGGTTGTTATGCCCATGATAATGCAGGGAAGAAGTAGATCCTTTTGCTGTGGTGCTGTGCCCGGCAGTTCAAGCAGCCTTCCCAGCCTGGCTGGGGCATTATGCCACCATTGTGGTCACTCTGCATGCTTGTGCAGAGCTGGGATGGGTGTCCCACATAGCACCGCACCGTGTCGTGGGGACATTCTGTTCAGGGTTCATCTCATCTGACCCTAAGCACCTAATGTAGGCTGAGGTGAACTGCACCCTCTAGGTGCCTCTGACTCTCCTTTAACGATGAAGGGATGATGCCTACACTGTAGGTGTGTAGATGAAGCCCACCCTGGTTACCACTCGTATTTTCCAGGGTTACTTCAGAGAGACTGGCTTGCGTTGCATTTCAGACACTGAGATTTACAAAACTGTTTCTTTGGGGAGGTGCCAGTATCCTGTCTCAGTGTGTAAGACCTGTAGGTGAGTCCCAGCTGGGAACATTTCCTGAATCATGTTCTCTCCCGCTGCACAGTTTCCCCACACCGATCCCTGCAGGATTGTTTTTAACCCTTGCTGTGTAAGTTAGTCTGTCCCACCCTGAAGATGTGACATCGTCTATGGTCTTGATCAGTATCCCACCAGCCTTTACTCAGATTTCAGAGGGAAAGACCTTTGTATCAGTTTTAAAATTCTTGGAAACAGCTTTGTTCTTAGGCTATGTCTTCAGTGCTGGAAGAGTGTTTGCTTACCCCAGGGTAGATCTCTCGCTCTAATACCCCAGTTCAAAGCAGCACAGGTAGCTTTTACTTTGAGATAGGTCTTTCATTCCTCCTGGGATTTGCCTTCATTCATCATATGGAAGTAGAAGCTCTCTTGCCCTCCCCTCCAATGATGTTTCCCAGTGAGATACTGAATTTAGCAACCCCACTGGAAAAATCACCCTTTTTTTTTTTTTTGGCAGAGAAGCTGCAGCTGTAAGTGTTTATAGGAAATAAAGATATCTGATTAGGTTTTTTTTTACATACTAAGCTGCATACCCTCTGGTAACCTTATTATTTGTTATACTGTTGGAGGCTGTGGAAGAATGGAAAGACTGCAGTTTCTCAGCGGCACAGCAAGAGCTGGCCCACCTTCCAAAATACAGAGGTGCTATTGCTGTTCAAAGAGATTTTATTGAAGAAAGTGATACAGCTCGTGACAAAACCAGGCACAGCCTTACAGTAAGGGCTAGTTAGGAGCCTCAGCAAAATGTTGGTGTCATCTGGAGCCATGTTTACCCTTAAGGGACACATTAGAAAAAACAATGGACAATGGGCCGTACTCACAGCTTATGGGAGGAAATAAATGAAAGAAATAAAGCTTACTATGCTTTTGCGAAGCTGACATGAAGACAGCTGACAAAGGTCAGTAAGTTATGGCTTTGCAAATGGTGAAAATATTGATTGTCTTGGCTTGTCACACAAAGTGAAAACACCTATCGTGCGCACCGAGTATGTGAAAAAAATAGGCGATACGGTGATACTTACTGCAGTGAATGGCCATCGATGACTGTGTGAATAACGCGTGATGTACATTGCCTAAGCCAGTCAGTGGATCCCCCTGAGGCAGAGAATATTTTTATGTTGCCTCTTTATACAGTGTGGGATTTGTTCTGAGACTCCAGAACAGAAGATCTGAAGAAGAGTCAGGTCTAGCCACTTTCCTAACCTCACAGGCAGCTCAATTCATTCAGTGCTTCCCTCCTTAGGCTGAAGGATCCTGGAGCAATGAATGTCAGTGGCCAGAAGTACCTGTTCTGGGAAGGGGATGCCCATCTGCCCCCACACACCCTCCCAGAAGTCTGCTGTGACCCAGAGGTCGTTGGAGAGGAGCCTCAGCTCCGCCTGGGGTCTTGGCAAAGCCCATGCATGGAGATGCAGTGGGGGTGACGGGAGCAGGCTGAGGACTCCATCTGCTCCCTGGGACAGGGACCAAAAACTAGAACTCACTCAAGTCAGGCATCTACAGGACTGAGTGGGCTGATCCCTCCCAGTGTTACCAATGACACTGGGATTCCAGTCAGGTTCACCGAGTCTGTGCAACAGGGGTCATGGGCAACAACTTGGGATTATTTACACCACTGTAGTTCTCCAAGTTTACGCTGTGGATTTCTTGGTCTAGCACAGAGAAACATTGCCAAAAAAAAGTACATTCCTACTTCTGGTTAGATAATCCAAGTTTGCTATTTCAATCTGAATTCAATGTGAAAACAAGATGACTTGGGTTTGAGGCAGTGCTTGTATCTCAACTCCAGGTTATACAGAAGCCTGGAGCAGCTCGCTCAGCTTGTTGTGTCTTGTGGGCTGTTTTCAGCCAGACAAATCGGAGCAGCAAACTCTGCTCCGGAAAGCTCTTCAGATCTTCCCAGAAATCAGTCCTTCACACAGAGCTGCGGATGGCTGAGTGGCCACGCAGTCAGGGCAGTGCCTGCGGCTGGAAGAGCTGCCCGATGTGGCACGGGCGTGGACGCGGGACCCCTGCCAGCCCGAGGAGGACCTGGGGCAGCTTTCCCTCTGGACCCCTGCCGAGGATTTTCAATTTTTATTTCACAGTTTGGACTGCTCTTTGCATTTAGAAAACAAAAGCTTACCCTGTGTTTACAAATGCAGCGCTGAACAGGGTTCAGGTGACCGCTGGGTGAGAGGAGGGCAGCACGGGGTGCACAAAAAGCGCGGTGTCTCAGTGCAAACCTGGCCCTGCCACCAGCCCGACCGAAGAAATGTGCGCTGGCAGTTCCTGCCTGTAGGTGTTACTGACTGACAGATAGCGACGGAGGCAGAAAAATGTCAGTGTTAGGAAAGTCAATATTATTAAGACCTTGCTCCCCTCACTTCCCTGTTCCGAGTAGTTTCTTGAGTATGACCAATTACATTCTTTTTTTATGACCAGTCACAAATGCAGTTTTTATTAGCTCGTTTGCTCAATGATTCAGATGTATAAGCTTTATTTCAGTCTCATTTGAGTCAGAGGAAAGCATACAAGGATTTTTGCTGGCTTAAGTTAGTGGAACTGCCCCTTTGGCTGAATGACAGGGCCCTCGCCTTGCAAAGCAGAGCTCCAGCCCCGCCTCTGACTTTTGCCTGTAAATTAGTTTGTGAAGTGGTGTTTATTGCTACATTGGGAGGTTAAGACAGCCTAATTGTATGTTTGTACAGGAGAAAACATCACGCCAGAGCCTTAAGTAATTATTCTTTCCATGTCCTTTCACTGTTTAATCTTGACACTGTTCATAGGGGAAAGGAGACAATTTGTCTTCACCCTACAGGCAATTAGCAGTAAAAGCACAGAATGGCTAAAGCAGTATCCACTGAAGTGCCATGGTCCATTCATCAAGATAAGATCCTGAAATAGCGTGCATCTAGAACCTCTCACTGGGAGTTGTTCTGAGCCCACGCCTGATTGCAGCCAAGGGTATCTCCATGATTTATATCCCAGCGAGTGGTTCCAACGTGTGGCAGTGCTCAGCACCTCTCCTCCCACTTTTCCTCTCCAGTGGCCATCTTTTCTCTATGGAAGAGTTACTCTCCAGAGGATCAGTCTTTTTAAAAGGCCATTACTCACTGAAATGTTTTGTCTTTTCTAAACAGCTAAGGTGAATCACGGGGAATTGCCTTTCTTTCCCAAGGACAACATGCTGAATGTAGGTCAGACAAGTAACATCATCTCTGAGTTGGCTACAAGGTATGGCACAACAAAGGTAGTCCTTTGATATGACAGCCATCGTGCTAGAAAGAAGAAATCTCTGTTTGGACCATATCTCATTTATGGAAGTAGTAAATCTCTTAAAACCATCCAGGTCTTGTGCCCCACATTTACATGCAATAAGCTTAAAGAGCCACAATCAGAACCAGGATAAATGACTGACAGCAGTGGAGCTCTGGTTACATACACATGATCTTTATTTGGTTCTGGATATCCAGGATTCAGGTTTCTCGAAAGTGTCTCAAAGTTTGCTTGAAAATGTCTCAACGTTTTCTTGAAATTGTCTCAGTTCAAGTTGTCTCAATGTTTTTCTTGTCCACAAAATATTTCTCTTAAAAGTGCTATGTGAAAACCAGTAGGATCTATCTTCCTTGGGGCCAGCACAACAGGGCCCCAACTAGTTTTTGCTGGATGCTTAAATTTATGCAGTACGAACAAGCTCATGCTCAAATTTTGCTTTCAACTGGCAGGGCAGAAGTTTTCTGGGCTCCTCCCCAAGAGTGATCTAGTCCTATATGTTCTAAGAGGTTAAATTCAGCCCCTGACAGCTGGTACAGGCAATTGCATTGCATCAGGAATGGGCATGAGCCCCAATTTCTATAATAAATGTTACAAGAGGAGACCTACCTAGAAATGATCACTAAATTCTTAGTGTGCTTCTTCATCATCCCAACCCATTTTGGTGGACTAACTGAAACTTTGCTTCATAGATGTGGAGTTTTGATACAGGAAAACTAGACATTTTCAAAGAGGCTTTATTTGCTGGACAGAATAAAAGGGAGGTGCCAAGAACGTTTTAATCAAATGCTCATTGCTGAGAGGATCCAAGAAAAAAACCCCTGGCTGTCCTATTCCTTTCCAAGCCAACAGACCATTTTGAAGGCTTCAGCATCTATCTAGCTATATATACATACACAAGATGTTCTTACACTTCCAACAAAGGATAAGGTGGAGGAGGACTAGTGGTTAGAAAGGCAGGAACAGGATTGCATGTGAGACTGGTCTGGGAAACATGTTAGACTATTCCAAAGCTTTAATTTTGACCTTTCTTCAGAAAAAAAAAAAAAAAAAAGAGAAAAAAGTGCTTTATGTAAAAACCCTTAGATCTTTAGCTTCTCGGAGAAATGGTCTTTTGCCAAGTAACACAATCACTTAGCTACATTCCATACGTCTCTGTCAGAGGGTATGTCCCAAGCCTGATGTGCTAGTAAAATGGGGAGTGTAAATCTGGATAGGGTGCTCACGCCAAGCTTAGGGATGTGAGAAGACGGGAGACAGGCTTTGAAAGTTTTGTCGCCTTGAAACACACCTAGGAAGGCGGTTGTGGGTGCTGCGGTGTGTGTGGAAGCTCTGCTTCCCATGAACCCCAGGGACAGGAGGAATGATGTCACAATGACGTCATGCTCGTCCCGAGCTCCCCTAATGTTAATCACAGCAGCATCTGCAGCAGGGAAGAATTTCTGGGAGAAAGGTGTCAAAAAAGTGACACTTTCCAACCGTAGCCGGCATGGGGAGTGTCAAGCGGCGGGGCGCTGACGCCGTGTCCCCCGGGGCCTGAACCGTTTCTCTTCTAGGTGTCTGACTGTCAAATGTGCTGCGGCGCATGTTTTTCCTCTCTTTCATTTACTTTATTGAGGACGGCACCGGTTACAGCTGTTTAAAAAATATCTGAGCAGGTTATTGTGGGAAAGGACAGAAGAAGTTCTTTCTGCACAAACGCAAAACTCAGATGGTTTTCTTTGCAAGGGTGAGGATCATTAGTGGTTTTTCTTCCTGGGCTGTTTTCAAGGAGGGGAGGCATCTTTGGTGGGAGAGAGCTAGCAGAATGGGCAATTGGGGATTTTGGAGTGCTGACTGCAGCTCTGGCACTGATTCCCACTGAAACTTAGCTAAAAATTTCAAATTGGAGTCTCTGAAAGGTCGATAATAATAAGTAATAGGGCTGGCCGGAAAACAAGAATTCTGTTTTGTGAAAAATGTTGCGGTTTCAAAATTTGTTTTCATTCCAGTGCAGAGAGAATACGAGATCTTTCTTCCTTCTTTTCTTTTTCAAGGGAGAGGGGAGAAAATAAAAAATAGGCAGATTTTAAAAAGCCTTAACAGTCTAGTAGTTTAGGGCAATAGTTCAGACAAGGAATTTGACCTGACATCTCCCCGTCCAAGGTGAGATGGGGGATCTTGGCTGTTCAAAGTTGGTTTTCCCACACAGTAATTCTATCACAGAGATTAAAAATTCCCTTGACAACTTTTTCATTGAAACATTTGTGTTTCTTTAAAAAGTTTTAATACTATGGCTTTATTTTTTTGTTTAGAAAAGGAGTTGGGACATTTCTTGACCATTTCAAATAAACACCTATATACACATCTATTACTTAGAGCAAATGCCAGGTGCAGAGGCAGTCCCTCATCTCACAGATGCTATCCAACTGCTTGCTGAAATTGAGGGAGATACAGAAAGGCAGCACATCTGAATATTTGGCTGCTTCCACACAAGGTTGTTTAAAATTCTGATTGTGTGTTTTGTCCTGCAACTTCAGAGAGACGTGTTAGAAATAAAGGTCTTTTAGCATCTCTGACTTTACCTCTGCCGCCTCTGAAATGTTGATGATAATACTAGGATCTTTCCCCGGCTGGCAGGGATGTAGAAAAGTTAAATTACTATCTGCACAGTTCTTTGAATACGATAGTCTTAAGTGCAGTTTTGAATATCTCACACTGAATACCTTGTATGGACAAGACAGTCAGAGGTATAATCAAAGATGCAGATATGGTGCAACTTCTCAGCAATAGAGTATCTAAACCGACCCAGCCCAATGAAGGTCTGGTCGACAGGCCAGCTAATGGCTGTTCTCAGTTTTGGCCACAGCACAACAACATGAGATCATTTATAAATAATCAATTTTTGTTTACCCAAATGTTTTATGTGAAAGCTTTGGAGGGTTCTCCTAGGTAAAGTGAGCCAGTATGAAGTACAATGGGGATGAGGTGCAGCTGTAGCTACTACTTTGCTTGTTATAGCTAATATCCAGTGCTTAAGTGGTGCTACAGGAGATGAGATTGCAATCGCAGGGAATTCACAGAAGAAACAGACTTCTCTGCAGAGCAGTGCAGACATTAGACCTACAGGTGCAGCCTGTGAACTTGTAAAGTCTTTTCAAAATTCAGCTGGGGCTTTTCCAAAGCAAAATACAATTTCTGTAGGCAAAATAGATTTAGCACCTCTTCTTGCATAGCTGCGAGTCTCCTCAGCTACCACTGAAACCAATTAAATTTAAAAATACAATATTGGACTCTTGGTATATAATAGTTCTGTGCTGACTAGCTCTCAGATCACCATCTTTTAGCCAAGCAGAAAAAAAATACTCAAGCAGGCCTGTCAATTCCCTCTGTAGCCTTTCCTCATCTGCTTGCATCAAGCCGTGGCGACTCTTATTCGGCTGAGCTGGCTGGAGTGTGATCTTAGGGGTAGGTGGAGGAACACAGAGAGCCTCGGGGAACCGGGGAGTCACTGCATTGGTGGCATCTCTGGCAAGTCCAATAACATTCAGCAGCAACAGTAAGAACAAACTGTGAGATGCCACCTTGGATTATCATAATATAGCAGAGACTCTAGTGAGTCAATCCTTGTAAAACAGCCTCCAAAGTGGCTGAAATGGGAAGCTGGGGTTAAAACACTCAAATCTGGGTGCCTATAGCAAGGCAGTCAAATATGGGCATCTATTATTTTCGCCCCTTGAAACGCAGACTTCTTTGGCTGAACTGCTTTACTTGTGGATGTCCACGTTCAGAACAGGTTTGCAGGACACAGGATTTACCTTTTGATCTTTCTCGAGGAGGCCCAAGGTTTGCTCCCCCTAACGTGAGCGTTTCTCCAGCTGTTTGGGGACGGGGGTGGTTTCAGCCCTTCATTTAGACATGAGCACAGAAACACAAGTCTCTTCTCTCCCTCACGAAGAAAGCAACCATGGGTAGAATTCAGTGAATATTCATTGGTTTAAAAACAGTTTTTAGACTGTAAATGTGATTATTATATAACACAAAAGATTCTGGGGAAAAACTCCCTGTCTCTCTTTTACATTTGGAAAACCCTTGACATTACCGGAAATAAAGACAGGAGTAGCAGTAGGTAGTCCATGATGCAGGAGACACAATTATGCTGTTGAGTAAGGGAATTACACAGAATAATACCTTGGCCACAAGCAATAATTTTTATACTGGCATTGTGTTGCACTGAGTTCATGCTCTTTAGCAGCTGAAGCTGGTCTAGCTGGCATTTAGACCGTGCTGCTAGGTTAGGTTTGAGTGCACAGCGTAACTGCAACTTTCATACCATCGTTGGCCCCGAAATCTAATGAGCAGATGATATGAATAGTTCATGCTGCATGAAATAAGCCAATGAGCTACTACAGCTCACTGCGTTTCAGGCAACAAACCCCCAAATAGCTATTTTAAGGCCTGGATATCCATACTCTGGGTTTCGATGGATCTGTGTTGCTGTAGGGAAGCTGAGCATCATCGGGAGAATGGGAGGGAGCTCCAGGGGATGGGAGGCCTCAGGCAAAGGGCTCTCGCAAACTTTTTGTGACATTTTTTCTGCCACTCTCTGAAATATGGTCAGCAACTTCAGACAAATAAATATATATGTATTCATGTGATGATAGTAGAGCTATGCCTTGGGCTGTATCTTAAAGGTTTGAGAAAGAGCTCAGAGATAAGCAACAAAATCAGTGGCGATCCTTTTCACAAACACAGGAAGGTAACTGAAAGTTCCCTGCGGGTATAGGGATCTACTAAGGGTGGACACTTACCCCATGAAACAAAAAGGTTTGGCTGCTGCCACAGATCCATTTTCCCAACATTAAAAATAACACAAGAGAAGAGTTTGTGGAACCAGCTCCTGAGATATCAAGTTTTTGGAATTTGGAATAAAAAATTGATTCTTTTGGCCCATGCTTGGTGAAAACAGTGGAAAGACTAGATTTATTTGAAAGAGAAATTAAAAAAACATAAGCAGTAATAAAAAATAATACTGACTATGACAGTAGGACAATTTATAATTGGAGGTCAAGTATCCTATTAGTTTGGGGCTATTTCTCTTTAAATAGAAGACCAGTCACAAAGGATTCCTGAGAGATGATATAATCTGAAACTATATTGGAAAAAAGTTTGCTTCTCTCTTAAATTACCAGGACCGTTTGTATCCTAGTAAAATACTTTATTACTTGATCTGGCTCTAGAGAAACAGTGATTCCATAACAAACCTTTCCCAGGACTTTAATTATTTCCTTTATTATATCCTGAATAAGGACCAGGTCACTTCTGAAGGCCACAGTAATGTATTTTTTTTCCTGGGCAAAAAAACAAAAACCAAAGGAATGTTTCTTTATATCGCAATCCGAAATTGAAGTTAGGTTGCTAAGTACTGAGAGTGCAATAGTTCTGTTCCCAGAAACACGTCTCAGAATGTATTTCAAAGAATTATCTGATAATCTTCCAGTGAATCCCATAAAAACCAGCCCTGCCCCACACAACTGTGAATCTTATTTGTCACTACAAATATAAGGAGGGTTTTCAAATGAAAGCGCATGTGGCTTGTGAATCATTTAGGCGCTTCTATAAAGGCCCTGATGTTTGATGTTTCAGTGACGGACCCGGCTGTGCATCACAGGGCACGTTCATGCTTTCAACGGCTGTAGATTTCTGACAGTGCTTGACCAGTTCCCCGTACGATGGTCCATTATGGCTATTGTCTCTCTGAAATTTGCCTGCGGAGGTGGGCACTCAACACAGAGTAGCCAGTGAAAACTGGAAAGCTGTGCAGAAGTGTTGGTCACCTGGCAGGACAAACAGGCAACACAGGGCCCTCCTGTGTGTAATTCTACTGACAATTTTTGTAATGAAAACTATAGCTTAATTCACAGTTAAATTGGTAGTTTTTCCTTCCTTCCTTCCTTCCTTCCTTCCTTCCTTCCTTCCTTCCTTCCTTCCTTCCTTCCTTCCTTCCTTCCTTC
>Ga0065711_1049634_pt1 | contig 11204 bp, 8 predicted proteins | sample Hoacrofraction12_FD_59098 | JGI IMG/M metagenome (GOLD analysis project Ga0065711, IMG submission 59098) | Hoatzin crop microbial communities from Cojedes, Venezuela - Epithelial fraction 12 v2 (version 2) | ecosystem: Host-associated > Birds > Digestive system > Esophagus > Crop | place... | reverse complement strand
ACACACCCCCCCATTTAGTTATTTCTTTTCCAGACTTTCATTCCCTCTTTCATTTTTCCTCATATAGAAGCATTTCATACTTTTGATCATCCTTGTTTCTCTTTTCTGAAACTTTGTCAGCCCTTCTACACCTTTCTGAGAAGGAAAGACCAGAACTGCATGCAGAATTGAAGGCATGAGCAAATCATGGACTTACATAGTGATATGATGATGACGTCCAGTTTTCTCTCTCTGTCTTTGCTGGCAGTTGATACTTGCCTTGCCTCAGACTGCGTACTGATAGCAAGCATGAATAGTTTTCCTGGAGTTACCTATCATAACCCAGAGCTTTTGCTGCTGAGGGAAGCAATCAGCCCATCTTTTTACATGTGAAATTAGGATTGGTTTTCCCCCACCTTTATGTTTGTCTACATCAAATTTCATCTGTCATTTTATTACCCACTCAATCTAGCAAGCTCCTTCTGCAACTCTGCACAATCATCTTTGCTATCCTGAATAAATTACTAACTTCGTATCATCAGCAAACTTCACTCCTCACCCCCCTTCCACGTCATATATGACGGTGTTGAACAGCACAAGTCCCAGCACAGATTTTCTTGCAGGATTCCCCTTACAATCTTACTTCACCATGAAGAGTGACCATTTGCTCCCACCCTCTGGTTCCTTTCTTTTGATAAATGATTTATCCACGCACGAACCTTCCCTCTTGCCACACAGCTGCTTTGGTTCCTTCAAAGGTTTTGGTGAAGGACCTTGCTGACAGCCTTTTGGAAATTCAAGCAGACAGTGTAGCTAGCTGTTTCTTATTCAATTGCTGTTGACATTTTCAAAGAACTGAAGGTCTGAGAAGGTGATGTTTGTCTGTAAAAGCTATAATGATTATTCCCTAGCAAACGGGATCGCTGTTATTCCAACCAGGAAATCTTCCTTGCAGAAATGACAATGCAGGGAATCCAGCACCAATAAAATTAATACTTTTCCATATGACATGTTACCTAGGACTCATTTCCAAAGGAAATCACCCAGGCCAGGAAATCAGCAGGATTCAAAAGAAGGTTGGGCAACCACGATCAGAGTTCTCCAGGGTTGTTTCCCACTAATGTAGGAAGGGACATTAAAACTCATGAATCAGGGCTTAAATGATTGTCTCAGTATAACAGATCAGGATGAGATCTAATGAAGCTTAGTAGATGCTCCCCTTGTTTTCTCAAGACTCCTTCATTTGAACCTGATCTGACAAAAAGAGGCATAAAACTCACAGGGTACACCACCAGGAGTGTCAGTCGCTCGTCAGACATGGGGCTGCAGGCTACCGAGCTGGCCAGAGGAACTGCAGCCTGGTGATCGCCAGGCTGCAGCGCCACTTGCTTGGCCTGCACGTGAGGATAGAGACCGCAGCTAAATTACCTGTGAAGCTTTTCAACAGCTTATTGATCTTCATTTTAATGTTGACACTTGGGTTGTAATATAAGCTGTCTGAGATCTCAAAATCTTAATTTAAATGACAAAATCTTCAATTTGTAATCTTCATATAAAAACTGGTAGCGCTCTAAACCCTGTCTAATGTTTGTGCTTGGTATTTTTCTCATATTGGTTTGTCCTTCCCTTCACTTCCCTTCCCGCAATTTGCAGCAGGATGAGATTCTCAGACTGTGCAAGCTGGATCTTGTGATATTCAGTGTATTACAGCCAGTGCTGCAGCATTTCTTAATGACAAACACAAGAGCTGATCAGCACATGGAGAAATATTTTGGAGCTCTGCAGACATAACAGCCTCTTGGTTGTTTTTTTTATTTGTTGTTCCTTTACTCCACAGACCACATGGCAAAAGGTAGTGTGGTAAATGATGTTTCCACTTTTTTTTCTGTGTAATATTTTGTATCAAACGCAAATAATAACCAAAAGTAAAATATTAACCCTCTAGGTTTCACCTTGCTTCTCAAAAACTTCTGGTCATGATTTCTAGTGCATTTACGTGCCTCTAATACTGAGCTAGCACAGTCAGCTCTGAGCTAGCTTTGCACTAACTAGATACATCTACTTTATAACTATTGCATAGAAATACCCTAGCACAGTAAATTAGCATGCTCAGAGGTCTGTGATTTGAAAATTAGCTTGGATAGCTCTCTGATATGTATCTGTCTACACATGTTTACTTCAGAAAGGTATCTAGCACAGAAGCAAGAAACAAAAATATTGTCACAAGGTGTTTTTTATTTACTCCCCTTTGATTTCCACATGCAGCTCATCACTGTAGTATCTGAGCATGTCATCCATGTTCAGATACTCTAGACATAATTTTCTGTGCATGTAATAAATGCAAAAGCAGTGCAATTTTAGTATCATTTGTTCATTTTTTCTGTGTGCAGTGATACTTAGTCTATTGGCATTACGGCAGGCAATCTACATTAATAAACAGAATGACCTCCCAAACTTCCAGTCTTCAAGAACACAATTCAATTGTCATTTTCATAAATACTTCCAAACAGCTTCATTTTCAAGAGCAATCCCATTGATGCTACATTTTAGCCTATGTGTCTGCAATTAGATCTGTGTTACTCTTCTGGCTGGATGTGTTTAGCCAAAACATACACTGCAAATTGTAAAGATAATGCCAGAAAAGATGAAAGAAAAAAATATTCTCAGTTGCTATAAATAAGTGCAGGCAAACATGCCTGAAAACAGATTATGAAAAGAATAACTGAGATACTCTTTTAAAGTCATTAAGCAACTAGGAGAGTTAACTCAATTGAAAGACAATATCCTTATTAAGGGAGAACAAGATAAAGAAATATGTTAAAGAGGATGACACTTAGCAGAATGAATAGGCTATTTCTGAAGTCCCTAAACTGAATTTCGATTGTTATCCATTTACTTATCTAAGCTTGTATATGTGCACCCAGTACGAGTACATGTATTCTGAACTCCATCCTCCCTTAATGTACTGGTTTTCCCTCCGACTGGGCTGGCTCTGTAATAGGTTTGTACTGCTAATATACAGCAAAGGTGCCTCACGTGCATGCTGTTCAGTGAGAACAGCATCAGGTCCCTGTTTATTTGGGGAGAAGTCTGCAAGCCCTGACGTACCGGTATTTGCTAATCTTTCATATCCTCCCGCACTCGCACCCTCCTGCCGATTTCCATGGCAAAGAAATATGCTTTCATAGTCACGACAGAGCTCGTTAACCCACTAATTGCTTCTTTGCTGGCTGTTTCCCTTGGTCGGTCTGGTCCTGCGATTGGGCAGAGCCTGGGAGAGCACCCAGAGGGGAGGAGGAGGAGGGAGAGACCTGCGGGGACGGCTCAGAAGCCAGATGCTCCCTGGGGCCAGGGAAGCCCCAGGTGAGGGTTCTGGAGGAAAAGGCAGCCCTCCTGACGCTGCACCGCACAGCCAGTGCGCTAGCACTCCATTGCTTGTACTTTTGTCACCTGTGTCTGAACGAGTGAAGAAGGCACAAGTGAATTCACACGTCAGGAAGCTGGTCGCAGCTGCTGCTTCAGGCTAATGAGCCTGGCCAGCCAGAGCCGTCTTGGCAGCAACAGGGAAAAATGGATTTTTTCGCTGCAGAGCTGATGCCAAGTCAGGGTCTGGCTCTGGGAGGAGATGGCAACCATCCCCTGCGCCCTCCCTCCATCGCTCAGGGGGAGCAGCCGTACCCAGCTCTGCCCAGACAGGCCCACTCCGGCCGCCTGCGAGGAGGCAGCGAGGGACATCGCCGCATCTCGGGAGCCTTCTCCTGGGTTTTCCCTCCCTCCCTCCATGCTGCGCAGCCCACTCCCCTTGGCGTGGCAGGGCTTGGCAGCACTCATCGCCCTGGCCTGCATCCACCTGCCCTGTCCTGGCCACCCAGGCCACGGGACCTCACGGCTGGGTGCAGCTAAGGCAGCGCAGCAGCCGGGACGTGGGGTTGGCCTCGTGTGAGGATTTTCAACAGTAGAAACTACTCCAAATCTTTTCTCACCCAGAGCTACACCTAAACTCCCCTGAACTCAAGGAGAGTCTCCTTTTCCATAATGGATTTGGTGAGGGTCTACCCAGAGGGCCACCGGCTAAATTCAGTGAGCTGTATGTGCAAAACAAAGGCAGGTTTGTACCAAGAAAGAGGCATGTTAATAGGTGAAGGGAATTGTGTTCTCTTTGCTATTTTGTTTTTTTTAATGTCATTTTTCCCACATGTAAATGTTGCACTTTGAAGAAAAAGACCACTATCAAATGCAGGCAGCGGTGGTTCAGGTGCTCTGCCTTTTCTTTGTCATCCAAAACAATTACAAAACAGTCTCATTTTAAAAACCTTTACTTTCCTCTCCTGTAAGTTACTGGTTTTGCTTTGCCACAGCCTACGTACAAGAGAACTCTGCGCATTTCTTTCTACTAAGCTTTCACTCGAATCAAATTTTTAATACAGAGAGTACATAAAGGATGGATCCTTTCTGTCTGGATGTTCTTCATAGTGGATTAATTGTATTTTGGTCTTTCCTTTAACTTTCATTGATTTTCGCCTAACCATGCACCCTGAAGGCACCGCATCTGACAGCCAGCTGCTGTACATTCCTACTCACTGCTACTCCTCCTTGTTTCCCATCACTGTAAATTGGTCACTTCTCATTATGCAAGATAAAACATACTAAACTAATTTTCCAGTGCTTCTTTCTTTCTTTCCATGTAAATGCACATGTTGACTTACTAGATCAAAGTACTGATGCCCAAGTAGTTGGGTATATGAACCAACATCATGAATTATCACTAACACGAACCCCACCGGTGCCGAGGACAGGTGGCAGTCAACATTTTCTGTGTGTCTTCTGCTAGGAAGCTGACAAGGAATACCTACGCTCAGGATTTACTTCTTTAAATTCAGTGCAAAAGCATTTTGCTCTGCACGTGACCACTTTCATTAAATCAATCCTAATCTTTCAGCAATGATGTGAATGCCATTATGCAAATAAGCAACTGCTTCTCAGACTTGCAGAAATGATGCCACCTATACAAAGATTTCTGAGGCTCTTTAATAGCGGCAGTCGCTGAACTTCATAAATACCGATGTTTATTTAAGTATTGCATTCAGTGATAATGATTTTTTCTGTGAGACTGGCCACTTCTAAAGCTGTATCTCAAAGCTGAGAACTAAGGAAATGTTTAATATTCTGCAATAATTCACCTCTGTACATCAGAATGTTGTAAAAAGGCTCACATCTGATGACGCCTTTAGCTGGCACGGTACGCTCTGCATTTATCACAGTGCTCCAGATAATATTAGTATTTAATGACTGCGCACTGATAAGCTGAAACTGGATGAATAGACTGTCTTCCGTCTCATTCTGCTTAAGGTGACATGAACTTTCATTTATGTCACAGCCACTTGCAGCTGTTCAGATACACTCTAAAAACACTGAAAGGAATACTCTATCAACCCACAACTGAATGAATGACCATAAGAATGAGTCTGTTGTCTTACTGTCTTTGCACTGCTTTAATAAAAGCATTTGTATTCCAGGAAGGAGGCAAGAATATAATTAAACATTGACACAACTGAATAGGCACATTGTCTAAGTGATTCATTAGGAAGCAATTTCGAGAATATTTATTTTGATGATATACATTTTATAATTCATTAGCAACATAATCAAGTGAACACTCAAAAGAATCCATTTCCTATTTTTATAACTTTGAATTAAATATAACTGCATCCTTGCTATCTGCGACTCTGTTTCCAAAGCTTTGTGTCTGAAGCAAAACGCAAGAACAGTGATCATGATGGATATAGTTAGTAATATCGGGAACCTCTGTCTACAGGGGTGAAGTCCTTTTTGTATTGATAGCCACAATTCAGGCCAGAAATACGATCTGCATGGGGAAATTCAGCCCCACAGTTTAATATTACTGATAAGATACTCAGCAGATAAGTCTAGAAGTAAAGGAGTGCAACCACATGCACAAACACTGACTTGCAATGACTTTTTTTTCTGTGTGCAGAATATGGGCAGAAGGTGGGAAACAGCAACGCAGAATTCCCCGTGCCACCGTGCCACTCTCCTGTACCTACACAGAGCTAGGGCTATACCACAGCACCTTAGTATGCTTCGTGGTTTTTCTCTCTTTGAATGCTTCAAGATAAAAAGTTTGGTTTGAAGAGGAGGCTTTTTTGACAAATATTTGAGTAGTATTTCTTAAACTCCTTAAGCCTTCATGGCAGGTCTGCCCACTAGGGCTTACCTTGGTTCTGTTCACTGCTAAGGCTCAATGACATATGTTACCTATAGTTTTCACTTGTAATTAATCCAAGACTTTTTTGTAGATGCATCTTCCCAACACTGAGAATGAGAGCTACAGGCATGGAACAAGAGTTAATTAGTATGGAATATGGGTCAACTGAAATTGCTGCAACTTTTGAATTGAAGAAGATGGGCTTCCCCTGCCAATCAGACCTCTTGCACTGGCCAGCACATCTGGTCATCTGGACTGTTCTAAGCAAAGATCATAATTTATTTAAAAGATCTTTATCTATTCTTAATGACAATATTTGTGAAAACAGCTTGATTGGTAAGGACCGAGACAGAAGGCTTCTGGGAAGAGACGAAGGAAGAGCTGGAAGATGAAAAAGCAAAATGAGCAGTGAGAGTACAGAGTTAAAAATAAGAAGTGTAAATCTAAAAGCTACTGAAAGCATTATGTAACTACGAAGATATTTGACATGGAAGCTGAGGCTGGGAATTGCAGGTTTCCTTCCTTTTTCTAACGTCTAGTAGGAGGTTGATGACAACTCAGAACTTCAGCAAGAGACAGTATCAGATACTGATACCAGAAACCACCTCCATGCCTGAAGAGTCTCTAAACATTTGTGATGGAAAGCATCTGCTTTATTCGCCTGACTATAACATAAACTTTTCATTTTCACAGCTGATGTCTTCCATAGTTACACAATGCTTTGAAGAGCTTTTAGATTTACACGGTGTATTTTTAACTCTATATTCTCACTCCTGAGCAGACACCTCACTTGAAGGATGGATTGAACCACGGCTCTGCAGTGATGCAAATGTCTGCCCAGCGAAGCACCTCATCTCACAGACCCGCGTTTCAGCCGCATCCCTCCCCTGTATGGGCAGCCCACCTTTTACCCAGCAGTCTCGTAGTGAAAGCACCCATCCAGGCAGCTGGAGGTCTAGAACAACTCAAATCTACTTCTCTTCTTTGCCGTACAGGCATTTACCGTGCTGTATTTGCCAGCTTCTCAACACCTGGACATCCGCGGGGTATATCTGACCGAGGCAGAGATGCCATGGGGCAGTGGTTTTGGCACACAGTCCAGCTTTAGTGTTGGCTTCCAGAATTGTTTCTGTACTTGGCATTAAACCGCATTTAGCTGCAAAGTGGAAACAGTTGAGAAAAAAGCAGGTCTTTCCTCTCCCATGCTGAGTGCCCTAAGCATTGGGCTTTCAACCCACATCGGTTTTGCACCCCTCTTCCTGGCCTGTAGAAATCTTGGAGCCTTCTCTAGTACCTACGCTTGACAAGAGCTGAACTTTGTGCAGGGCTCAGACTTTCGAGGATGAGAGAAGCAGGCTCGGGGCCGGTCCTTGGTTCTGCCCCAGTCAGGCACAATGACTGAGCTTAGCGATGGCCGTGGCAAGTGCCCTGAGCAGAGCGACTCTGGCCACGTGCAGGAGCCACAGAGAGGGTCCCTCTACAAACCTAAAGCCAGGAAAGCACTCACCAAGTGATTTTAAACATCTCCAGGCTGAGCTCAGGCTGGGAAGGGTCAGGTTTCCAGAAGCAGAAATCCCTCTCTCTGCAGTCTGGCTGCTTCAGGGTGTGAAGTCACTCGGTCAGGGAACTGCATCCCCCACACCCTTGCTTATGGAAGCCCGGGCGGAGAAGCATCTAAGACTCTCCACCTTAACTGCAGCTGAGGATACTCAATTCCAAGTCTATCATCTGAAAGCCTTTAAAAGTGAAAAGATAAAAACTTAAACGCCCTATTTAGCATTTTATTTGACTGATGCATTAAAAAAAGCCTTTTGTCTAAATTAAAACTATTTTATCTGTGCCTGACAGGGAATGCTGTTAATTGAATGACATTTTAAAAAAGGTTTCCAATTTGAATTTTGCTCATTTCTGCAGGCTGCATCTGATCTGTACTACAGGATTATACTGTGTTCTGACATGTTTGATGTCTTGCTTGTAAGAGGCAGCAATAAAAACTAGTTTACCACATGAATGCAATCCTGATTCTTCTTACCTCAGTCGTACCCAGAAATAAAGGGAGAAAGGGGTTCTGTAGAACTCAGTTATACAGAAGTCTGCTAAATCCTTTTTGAAGTACATGAAGAGTTTAATTCTCATTCCAAAATGAGTAAGAGCTCCTACACAAGAGCCCTCTTGCGACTACCTGGGAAGTACAATATTACATCCATAGAGGAAAAGCACATTGCTTCTTAAAGAGATCATTCATCATGTCACCTGCTACCGTATCCCCCTGCTTCATAACTTATTTTTATTGACCAAGGACAATGCAGGGTAAGAAAAAATGCACTAGAGATTTATTAAACATTTAAAAAGTCTAAGAAAATATAAAAAATCTTCCCCTTAAACACAGTTATTGATAACTTCTCCTCCTAGACCACAGCATCTTTTAAGAAACACCATTACTTTCCTTCAGAGATAATGGAGAAGGCAAGCATCTGATGTTGTAAGTCAGTCCCTCCTTAAGCGGTTGCTGAGGAAATAGATGGGGCTGTTTTCTAGGCAGTGAAATCACACACTGAGCTTTTTCCCCCCTCTCTCTGGGGGAAATTGCCAGCACACCCAAGGGAAAGTCCGGTGCCAGCGCTGCAGGGGCACTTTTGGGTGGCTGCTTGGGTAACCCTGCCTTGACTGCAGCAACACCACAAGTGGCGTCTGGAGGCAGGGCTCTCGAGAAGCTGACAGCAAGGCAATCTGCATGCTTGATGGAGCTGTCAGACTTCTCACGGGATGGATCGTGCCCAGAGATAGGTGTATCTAAGGCACTCCCATAAATCTAATAGCGGGTATGAGAAGAGAGCTGTTTACAACCAGCCAGAAACTCACACCGTCCAGTCTCACAGTGGGACCGGTTCAAAGATGCCAGTTCAGGTTCCTCTCCAGCCCAGCTGGAACAGTTCTTGCGCTTTCTGCTGCCCCTTTCTAGCTGGCCTTTGCTGGCTCCTCGGCCAGTGCCTTCCCACCCTCCGCACAGAGCGTTTGCCACAGCTGAGCCTCTCCCTCCACCCAGGGCCACAACATCTCCCACAGCCTTTCAGGTCTGATATTGGATTTCCGAGCCTCATCACAGGCTGTCTCGCAAGCTTACCTTTAAGTATGGCCTTTATGTCTTCCCATACTGCTGCAAAGATTAATACTGGTTATAATTTGGTTTTACATTTAGTGTATTATTTGACCTTTTAAAAATAGTCATTTTATATAAATACCACAAGCAGTTGTAAATATATCTAAGAGCAGTGCGATCACTCCAGTGGCTGGTTCAAAGCACACTGGGCAGTGCAAGGCTCTCCTCAGCGCTTGGTAGCTTTGCCATTTTATTCTTGCCTTCCTTGGATCTCTCATCCAGGCCTGATTTTCAAAGATAAATACCAACCATTTTCAGAAACGACTCCTCTGAGGAGTCACAATATGTCTAACAGAATCACATTTGATTTAAAAATCCCCGCCTAAATCATTCCCTACTTTAAGCCTTTTCTAAAGCTCATGAAAAGCCATTCCAAATGCTGAAAGATCTGCTAGTGTGTCAGTTCTTAGTTCTGACCATTTTGCCTTTTTATGCTAGGCTCCAAATACATACTTCCATAAACTGCAACAAGCACTAAAGTAACATATTCCTAATTGCAGCCGGGCTACATTGAGAGGGTCGTTTACCGGTAGTCTCAGTCTTCCAGTGCCAGAGTATATTTGATGTAGAGTTGATTGAATTAAAGCAAAAATTCATATAGTAGAACTGTTCCTTGGTGACCTGTATGTCTGTGGACAATTATGACGACTTCACTGTTGCTTCCAACCAGGTACAACTCTATGCCATCAAAATATACCGATTTTCTTGCATCTTTTTATGATGAAGATGAGGAGGAACGTGTTTTAAAGTATCTAATACTGGTTTATTAGAACACTGTAATCTCAATAGATAAGCAGACCAAATACAAGCCTTCAGCAATCTTTGTTAATCATAGAGTATCTCAAGGTGGAAGGGACCCCTGAGGATCGACGAGTCCAACTCCCTGCTCCTCGCAGGACTACCTAAAACTAAACCGTACGACTAAGAGCATTTTCCAGGCGCTCCTTGCACTCTGGCAGGTTTGGTGCCACGACCACTTCCCTCGGGAGCCTGTTTCTCCATCCCTTTGCTATCACCGAATCATCGAATGGTTTGGGTTGGAAGGGACCTTGTAGATCATCTAGTTCCAACCCCCCTGCCACGGGCAGGGACATGAAGAGGGAATATTGTGGGGAAATTTATGCCTAGTGCAAGTGGGGATAAGTCTGAGTAAATGGCTGGGTGCTTTAAACTCCACCCAAGCACGAAAAAACAAAACAAGAACAATGTAAAACAGCACTGCCTCAGGTTTGCCAGCACAGGAAGGTCTCAGATGATGCTAATACTGAACAAGTTGTAAAATACCATATGCAAAACGTGTCTGAGAGGTAAGTGTTTGGAGTGGTACTACAAAAAGCTCTTAAATGTTTAATTAACTACAAGAACCTCAATGCATGCTTGATTAGGTTTAAAAAAGACTCTTCTCTCTCAAAAATAATAAATATAAGTGTACTGCAATCAGATAACGAACTTTTGCACATCTGTCACTCAGGACAGCTCTGGGTGAAACTGCTCCGGCTCCTTCTTTTCTCCAGTTTTAGGAGAATTCAGGATTCCGAAAGTTCGTTCACCTTCCTTCCCGGTAATTACGGGGGGGGCGGGCGCGAGGGGGCAGCGGCCGCGGGGCGAGGGCAGCGAGGGGGCGGGCGTCTCCCTGCCGGAGGGGCGCCGAGCCGTGCCGTCATTTATTCCGAACCATCCCCAACAGCTCAGCCCGAGGCGGCGGCACCGAGCAGCCGCCTTTCCCCGCGTCCCGGTCGCGGCGGGGTCTCCGCGCAAGCCCCAGCCCAGCGCCCGCGCTCCTGCTTTACGGGTTCGGCACCACCGCCGCCGCCGCCGCCGCCTCCTCCTCCTCCTCCT
>Ga0065711_1049633_pt1 | contig 11204 bp, 6 predicted proteins | sample Hoacrofraction12_FD_59098 | JGI IMG/M metagenome (GOLD analysis project Ga0065711, IMG submission 59098) | Hoatzin crop microbial communities from Cojedes, Venezuela - Epithelial fraction 12 v2 (version 2) | ecosystem: Host-associated > Birds > Digestive system > Esophagus > Crop | place... | reverse complement strand
GTGAGAAACCAGCCTTTTTTCGTTCTGCTGCTCACCAAACAACTTGGAGAAGACATGCGGTTGCTCTCCAGTGATTGCTCCTACATCATGAAGCAATATCCTTTTCTTCTCTTTCCAGTTACTGTTCTGGTGCTCATGATCATTGCCTGCAGTTGCTGCTGCTATAGCTGCTGTAGCTGTGACGGACGTCCTGACCACAGACGTAGGAAGATCCAAGTCCGCCCAATTGCGCATTCATGAAGCACAACAAGAGGTGACAACCTACTATCAATGACACACATGGACATCATGATTCAGTCCTATGGGAATGACTTTCTACACTAGCTCACTGAAAACGGCAATGACAATATTAATTAATATGACTCAGAGGACAAGAAATCACAGCATGGAATTCCTTCTTTCTGTGACAGCCCCTGCTGGGCTCCGTGGTGTGACCAGAAAGGTAACCCTACTTTACCATCGCCATCTCCCTCTTCTGGGGTGGGGGTGCATGGACACATGCTGCTGAGAAAACACACACGCTCTCCCAGTGACAGCCTTGCAGCTGGGCCAGCCAAAGACTCCCTTTGTGAGCATGGGGCCACATCCTAAAGCAGAGAACACCTACACTGCCACATGCTAGGCAGCACCCACTCTCTTCCCATGTGGTTAATCCAGAAGGATGGTCCTGGGTGCTAGCAAAACCCACTGACATCACCGAGAGGTCCACGTGCCCAGTACATCTTGGATCAAGCCCAAACCTGCTCTCTTAAAAGCCACCTGCCACAGACACGTTCAGCTGAGATGTCTCCTGAAAACAAATCGTGGGCCTTCTGATCCAGACGTGACAGCGGAGGCTCTGAGGAGAGCTGGTAACAAATGCTCCCTGCTTTATTTCACTGGTGTTACACTAATGTCAAATTGCCAAAGAGAAAAATCAGACCATGTGCAATACCTTTTGTAGACAGAAAGATGAAGGCAAAACAAAAAACTCACCAATGCTATGGCTAAATTTGATCATTCTGCTGCTAAACATGCTCACTCCCCACCCCCCGTGCGGTTCTGCTCTTCTCCTTATTGCACGTGAACGGCTCTTACAGCGCAAAGGAGTTACAGGAGACGAACAAATCCCTGTCCTTACTTGAGGGACCTGTGTGCCTGACTCCCTGCACTGTGTGCAGTTTATTTTAGTGGACATAAACATTATGCCTAAGGTATGTTTATTAGCATACACAAAGGCATTTCAGAGGAGTGACATACAGTATGGTAACTGTCACTTCAGAGTATGCATGCAGCCGCTGACAGTGGGCACTGTGACAAAGCAGAGCCAAGAACGGGCTGTATGGCTGAAGTTAACAAGTGTAAATAAATCCCTTTTCCATGCTGCAGCCACTGTGTACGTTTGCTTTGCACGCCGGTGAACTTCAGAAAGGGATTTATGTAAGTGCAAGGCTACGGCGCAGGCCATGACTTTTGTAACAGGGACAGCCAAACGGAAGACCATCACACTGCACCTAACTGTAAGCCACAGGTCTTTCTTTCAGCCCCAAATGCGAAATCAACCACCCTTATGAGAAGGTATAAAAAGTTACCTGCATATAGATAAGTCATCTTCTACCTTCATATTCCAACTGCTAAGTGTAGAGCAGTTAAAGAGATTACACATGTATATACCAGAGCCAACATCTAGCTAGAGGGAAAAGAATCATCAAGTATGTTACAGTGGGCTTTTAAATATTCTTCACACTTCAGAAAGGGAGAAAAAAAAAAAAAGCTTTGTAAAGAAGCCTCTTTTCTCTGATGCCTGCACCCAAATTAGTAAAAAGCACATTATATCAGTAGCTTCACATGTATTTAATGCACTTTAATTTTTGAGAAGAAACTAGTTTTATATATTTTGCATTTTTGTACAGTTGCACATTGGAATATATCTGTAGCCAGCAACGCAAAAGGCAGTCTAAAAATTAAGACAAAAAATCCTCAAACTACCAGTGTTACTTTTAAATTAATAAAAAGGAAAACTTTCCAGCAGAAGATGAGGATGTTCCTTAGAAACTAAACATTTGAGCCCCAACTTGACAGTTGCCAACAGGAGACTGCACTAGTGTGAGCTACTGCATGCACAGTTACACTAAGCCTAACGAAGCACTGGCCTTTATTACGCTGTCCCAAAGCTTTCAATCCCAACCAATATGCTAGGGTAGGATAAGCTCAAGCGTGGCATCCATTTACTCAAATCAACAGTCAGAGATGCGTCGCACGAACCTCTCTGTCAGCTATGTCTTTGCTCATTTCACTGACAGACAATCAAGTTGACATAGGAAGTCTCAGAACCTGTTTTGCAGGGGACAGACTCAGCAGATGTTTCTGTATCTAAGTCACGGGACCTGTGAAAGAACAGAGCTTACTTTCTTTCCTAGCCTGTGCTAGACGGTGCCAGCTACAGGAATGAACAGAATCCCATTGAGAAATGTTTTAGCAGCACGGAACCAGTCTGTGCTAACAGTCAGGAGGAAGCTGCAGCGGGCTGGAAACATACCAACAGCTGACAGGTTGCTGTCACTGGGATCAAGCTGCCAGGCCTTATCTCAACAGGAAAAGCTACAAATACATGTTTCCCAGTGGTGTTCCAAGTTAAACCACTGACAGATACCAGGCAGGGGCACAAGAGAAATGGCTCCTGTGTTATCTCTGCTACTGTAAGTTCCTAAATTAGAAGCAGAGAATAAACACAGCACTGTTATAAGAGAAGGAGAGAAAATTAACCAGTTGTCTAAAGAATTCAGGTGGTTTTCTGGAGTAGAGGAGCAGCCACCACGTAGAGGAGGCATCCCTGGACCATTTTCTACACACTTGCCTGGACCTCACAGGCCTAATGTTCTGCTTTCTACTGTTTTGTACTGTTCTACTCAGCTGGACTATTCCTATACTTAGGATTTAGATATGCCAATTGCTCGCTTGGGCTGGGTGGGGTCTGCTGCATTCTTGCATGCAGCAGATCTGGTTGGCCTGAAAGATGCCCAGCAAATCCCCAGCTTACTGCAGCTCTTCAGTTTCTGTTGACTAGAAACATGCCAGTCTTTGGGTCCCTGCTCACCACTCACAGAAGCTTTTGTGGTTTTGGTTTCAACCATTACCCACATAAAGGGATCTGGAGCGCCCTGAGCACTGGTGAGGATGGATCCTCTCTGTTTCAAAAAGCAGAGGGAGATTCAGAAGAGGACAGACTGATTCAAACACAGCAACTTCTGTACACGTTGTGAAAGTCTGAGTGAGCCTAGAAGGAACTGCAAGGAAATACAGTTACTTCAGTCCTGATGTAACAAGTGTTGAAATGGTTTATTTCCCTGAGGAACCTAAAAGAGGCAGTGAGGCCAACCGCTCCAGCAGAAGTGGTTGAAGTTTTATTGACAACTTAATGGAATAGCTTCTATTCTGTCACATCATCCCTCTGGTTTCAAAGTGGTTTGCCTGGCTTGCGAAAAACAAGTTTCCTTTTACACATGCAGCCTCACACACCACAGTCTCCTCCTCCTCCTCCCCTCCCACCTCTCTCCAGCACCATCCCTCTGGTCTTCTTCAGTTAGGAAAGCAACAGGGAGTCTATTTTATTGCAGCTAACAGCAGCGCAAGGCTCTGTAATGAGTTTATCCATCTGAACTGTCACAATGAAGTTTGGACTGGAGGGCAGTCTTGTTCAGAGTCTTATCTAAGACATGGCAGCCTCCTAATGGAGCTTACAATACAGGTCAGGGAAACAAAGCCCTCTTCTCTCCACCACAACCAGCTGCCTTCCCCAGTCAGAGGACATAGTAGGCCTTTACAAGCACCGGAACAGGTGCATGAGTGGATAAAGCCATGCAGAAGAAATATCTGAACAGTTGAACCAGGTCTTTTCAACTAGACTCAAGGCCTTTGATTAGATTAGCCACACCTTTGCAGGAAAGTCAGCTGTTAATCATTTACTGTAGTACAAACAGGCAACTTCCATACTAGCTCTACAGGTCTCCAGGTGCAGTAAGGGGGTCCGTCACCACAGGGCAAGATCTCTTGGAGTGGATGCAGAGGAGGCACCAGAAGAAACGCCTACTACAAACACAGCAGCTTCAGGTATTTATAAAAATCACATACAGCTCTTCTATTTCAGAGATCTGATCAATGGAGAACTACTGGAGAGAGTCCAGTGGAGGGCTACGAGGATGAGGAGGGGACTGGAGCATCTCTCCTTTGAAGAGAGGCTGAGGGAGCTGGGCTTGTTTAGCCTGAAGAAGAGAAGGCTGTGAGGGGACCTTATAAATGCTTATAAATATCTGGAGGGTGGGTGTCAGGAGGATGGGACCAGACTCTTTTCAGTGGTGCCCAGGGACAGGACAAGGGGCACAAACTGAAGCAGAGGAAGTTCCATCTGAACATGAGGAAGAACTTCTTTACCTTGAGAGTGACAGAGCACTAGAACAGGCTGCCCAGAGGGGCTGTGGATTCTCCTTCTCTGGAGATATTCCAGACCCACCTGGACAAGGTCCTGTGCAGCCTGCTCTAGGTGACCCTGCTTCAGCAGGGGGGGCTGGACTGGATGATCCCCAGAGGTCCCTTCCAACCCCCACAACTCTGTGATTCTGCGATTAACTGTGGCTAGCAAAAGAGACAGGAACTTCTCGGGGGTACAGTGACACAGGGTTTCTGCCTTTGGGTCTACGTAGATACTGCCCAGTATCTAGGCTGCCTGCTTTTTAAAGGCAAAGGAAGCTACCCAGAACAGCACTGATGTCCTGTATGCCTGTTCGTTAGAGACTGGGCATGGTCACCTGCCATCATTCCAGGAAGCAAAGCATGAACTGAATATATTTGGCTGATGAGAAAGAAACCAAAACTTTAGCAAACTGAAGTGTGAGCTTGTGTTCCTAGTCAAATGTGACTTGCTGCGGATGAAACACGCTTCACGTGACTAATCTGCTTCCTTACAGTATTAAGGATGCAGACATAAGGGGCAGCAAGTCCAAAAAATTTTCAAAAATAACAAAGATCTCTTCCTGTAATATGTCTGCACAGTCATATTTGAGTGAAAGTGTGAGAAATAATCCATCCTTTCCCTTGAGAGGCAAGAAAGCTTTAGTAAAACCACAAGATACTTGCAGAGAGATGCTGGATGTTCTTTAGAAAGCTGACAGCCAAGTCATTATGCAAAGTATCAGTAAAAGAGCATGTGTGTAGAACCCCCTGAGATCCCAGTTTAAATTATTGCTGAATGTAAGTACTTCACGGGAAGAAAACTTATGCTTCTATTGCAGAGTAACTGAAAGCATTACTAAAGCAAACTCATTTAACAGGAGACTTTTTTTTTTTACGTAACTACTCTAAGCCCTATGAGAGCGACAAGTTGTACATGAAGATCGTTGCTTATTGTTGGTGGGATGTTTTGGTTGGAATTTGTTTGGTTTTAAATGTGTTCATTTAATCTCCAGTGTGTTTCCAGAGTGTAGGGGCCCAACTTCTTTTTACAGTTCTTTCCAATGGTATCAGTTGAGTTCTCCCATTGAATACTTGTCTTTCATGTCTAGGCTGTACAATTGACAGAGATGAAGGGTTCATACTGAACGTGCTGGGGGAGACACTATATTATATTATTAAAAATATTGATAAACTCTGATTAAAATAAATCTCAACTGCCAAAATCTTGTAAAGCTCAAAGCTTTCTTTACATCTCTGTAGATCTGGCTGTGAGACTGGCCTCAGTTACCTTTCTTCTGGGTTATGCTCCCATTTCTGTGAAGGATGACTCTCCCTTTTGGAAGAGGGATGCCTGCAGGCACAGAGAGCATGCATGCCTATACTGGTTTTGGGACTGTGGCTCAGAGCACAGAGAGGATACACGAACATCTGATATTGTTGTTGTCTACCTCCAGCAGGGTGGAAGCCAGCATGTCATCAGTACAAGAGGCATCCTCAGTTCTGGAAGACCTAAAGAGACTGATTACAAGAAGTGACTGGGCTCTTGGAGGCCTAGTGGTGATTAGCACCTTCTGTCTTGTTTTTGTTGCTCTCCTCTTATTTGCTGCCATCTTTGGGTGCTGCTCATCTCCAAGGCACCGACAGAGTGGTGCATAAACAGCAACGCTGAGATGCAGTACTTGGAGCCCTGCAGCTAAGCAAGGATCAGCCCAGCTACATGATGATTGTGTTGCTCACAGAAAGATCTCTCATATTCTCTCCCTGGGTGGCGATTTCTCCCCCTGCAACTTTTCTGCATCAAGAGCAATGCACCAACACCAGCAAATTGTTCTGCAAGTCCACAGCAAACTCAATACATAATGCTATCTGTATTCAGGAGCTTCATGACTAGCCAAATACCAAAGTCAACTCATCTCTGCCCAATTTTTATCTTTTAAGCAAAACCAATGGTTAGAGGTGGCAAATGGTCAGCCACCACCTAAAACTGATAAAGGTGTCTTCCGCTGCTGCAGTTACATGGTAGATTTTTTTCCATCTTGCAAATGGGCAATAAGCAACTCTGAACAGAAAAAGCTTTGTCTAAACCCACTCTCTAAAAGCAGCTTATACCATTGTTCTCCTGTCATACTCGGACAATAGCCTAAATATACTATGCAAAAACTTGCTTGCCAGTATACAAGTCTGTCTGTATTTGTTCTTCTTTAGAACCTTGCAAGGTCAGTTTCAGGTTTGCTTTCACTGTTTGGACAGTGAATAGAGCTGTACTAATTCAAAATGTAAAAAAGAAATGCAACGTGGCGTTCCTTTACATAGCATCTTCGTCTCCTGTACAGTTATGAGCGGGGAAGGCAGTCAGTGGTGCTGCAATATGTGACTCTAGGATGCATACGGCATGGTATACAGCAAGAAGAATGTACCAAGCTGGAGGAGGGAAGAAAAATTATGGGAGACATGATTTCTAATTAGGTCAGTGATATTTCCTTACAGAAATCTCTCTTCTGTGTACCCAGTTAAATCCTATTTCCATTACTATTCATCTGGGCCAAGGAGAATGCTTTCTCTCTGTCCCTACTCGGTTATTGCCTCACTGCTGCAGTGCAACCCTAGAGAATAGGGTTCTCACTTCAGAGAGCAGTCTGGCTCCTTACGGCCTGCATGAAGTGGGAGATGCTGTAAGGTGGACATGGAGCCTAACTCGGGCCCTCACTGAGACACCACCCTGCAACGTCCTGCAACTGCTTCTGGCTTGTGCAAGGTTAGTTCAGTGATCCCAGTCCAGTTTTTACAGAACTTGTGTCTATTCCAAGAAATGATGGTCACTACTAACTCTACTGATAACCAGCTTGGGAGTCAAGGAGAAACAGATACCAAGACAAGGTTTCCTGAGGTTAACATCTAACCGGATTCACACAGCCACCTCTCAGATTACACAAAACCCAGACACAAACAGCTATCTGGCCACTCTTGCTGTGAGCTCGTAACACACCCCAGCAGGAGCAGAGCTGCTTAGCCAAGTTAAGTGGATCAGACTCTTTCAGCAGGAAGCCTCCTAGTAGCTACTTCCCAGAATCACCTTGACTTTGGACAAAGTGCTCCTTCAGGTGTCCCAGGACTACTCAATGTTGTACCATATTTCAATACAAGCAAGGCTCTCCCAGAGCAACTTCATAAAACCAGAATTTGTTTACCAAACAAGATCACAAGGAGAGCATATGTTCACCAGGGCATCAGAAAATCAGCACGTGTTACATTCACATTGAAAAATGTTGCCATAGACAGAGGTGTGAAAAATTAAACAAAACAGACTTGAAAGCCAGACACATGTTGACCATTTTCAGTTGGTGAACACATACTGCTCTCTTACTGGAAAAATTATAGCTTTGATGACTTATCCAGCATAGAGTAGCAATTAGTACAATTACAGCTTACAAGTCATGAACTAAACCTGAACAATGCACACTGTGGTTGCTAGTCTGCATTTAGATTGGGCACTTCTGTAATCTGGGCCTCTTTCTGAAACCTTCTCAGCACCATCAGCTCCTTCCAAGGTCAATGAGAATCACGGATACCTAGTGCTTTGCAGAGCAGAACCCCTGAGATTTACAGAAGCATTAATTGCTTCCATCCCATGCTGATTAGGCTGTCTGTCTCCTTAGAGGAGAGATGATCTAGTGAAGGAGGACAGAGTCAAAACAAAAGCAAACATAACTAAGTCAACCCATCATCAAAGACAGAACATAGCCAGAGGATTTATAGTTTAACATCACCATGTCACTTGCTCAGGCTGCAAGATCAACATCTTGGTTAACTCAGAGGTGGGAGCGAGTAAGAGATGTCTCAGGGACACCTTCCTTAGTCTAGACAGCAAAGTATCAGGCGATTCATTCAGTATTTTCTTCTTCATGGACATGCAAGACCTCAGCCATAACAGTGCCTTAGAAGGCACAGGGCATGGTTTCCTCAACATTAAACAGTATTTGGAAGAAGTGCACTCACCCCAGCTCCTCACAGAAGTTCACAATGGCATCAAAAGCTGTCATCACAGCTTTGTCAGATTCTTTTAAGGTGCCTTTTTTTTCCTGAAAGTAGACAGGGACAATAACTATAGTCTTTAACTACAGTATAAACAGATAAAGAAACTCTAGCAATGAGCAAATCCAACCCTTCTGATCAATATGACAAACAGGTCCAGATACCACCCTGCCTCTGCTCCACACCCGTGCCTCTCTAACAAAGCTGGAGCTGGGTCTGGCAGCCCTCTCCCTTCCTGCTTCACTCCCTTCTGCTACCCCACGAAAGAGGGCCACAGACAGCTCTAGACCCAGAAAAACTCATTTCATCTTTGCATAGTCAGAGGTCGCTGCAGACAAGAGGCAAACCAGATCAGAGCAAAGGCAGCATATCTAGGCAGGTGGATACTATTCTGCAGATCTTACTTGGATGTTAGAGAGCTCCTTCTTAATCAGGAAGCTGACTTGATCCCGATCATTCCTTGAGTAATAGAGGCGGCAGCAGGACGGCTTCCCATCTCTCCCAGCTCTGCCAGATTCTTGGTAATATCCAGCCATTGACTTTGCAATATTCCAATGGGCAACAAATCTGCATGTGGTAAGACAACAGGAAACATAAGGCTGCGGACTTCTCAATCACTGCATACATGATTGTGTTGTTTGTGGACATCAACAACAGTAAAAAATAAGGCAGCAAAAGTAAAAAAGACAGAGGATCTAGCAGAGCAAGGGATTTTGCATGCAGAAATTTAAGTCCTCTTAGCGCACGAGACACAAGGAAAGCAGCAGAGCCATAAGAAAGCAAGTGCAACTGAACATGTGAGCAGGATGTCACTCCAAATGACGGAAAAGAATGAGCACATGAATATCCCAAACGTGCACACAATTGTACAGCTATGAAGAGTGAGAATAAGGACACTGATTTAAGGAGTTTGGGACTTTTTCCCATAAAATAAAATTTTTAATTAAAAAGTCCTGTTTATTTTGTGGAACACAATTTGAACATTATAGAACACAATCTGAAATACTTTATTTTAAAAAGACACTTCTTTGCCAACAAGGTCTGCACGGGAAATTCTGTCTCACCTAGCTCACTTGTAGATGAGGGCACCCTTCCTAGCCAGCAAATATGACTATGAATCCTTGCTAAACTGCATGTAATCTCTGAAGGAAGGTTTTCAACACACCACTGCAAGACTGCTTTAAACCTGCTTGCACCTGAATATTCAGCAATTCAGCTTATACCTGCATTGAAAAGATTTTACAGTACACTAATGCTCCCAATGTTTTAAATACCAGTCTGCCTCAAAAACAGCATGTCCCTGAGGCAGGTAGGATGCATATGGGTGTGGCAAAAGATTAATGACAAAAGCAGGCAAACATGTTTCTCCAAACACAAACATTCCAGGAACAGACCAGGCAGGAAGCATCAGAGCCCTACACATTTGATCCCCATCAGGATGTTCACTGCAGGGATCGATAAGTAAGCTCAAACAAAACTGAATTAGCAGTGAAGAGGGAGGAGCAGATTCCACCAGAAAAAAGAAACCTCTCTGTTTTCCCTTTGCCCAAGAGTCACCTCCAGAAGTTGTCAGACCTGATCTTACTCGGTAACATATACATGAATACTCAGAACTCTGCCAACACAGAGTGAAGGCTAAGCAGCAGTGTCTTGTTGCCTGGGCTCAGGTATAATGTCCTTCGAGCTATTAAAAAACACCCTGTAAAGAGTCATTTTAACTCCATTCCTTGGAAATTAACCATATCACAAGCATATTTCAGATAGATTTCACTCTCAATCCTAGATGACCCACAGAGGTCCCTTCCAACCCCTAACATTCTGTGATTCTGTGATTTCAGCTACTCTTTGCCTTTTTTAATGACCACTGTACTGAACAGGGCAGAGTGGTTTCAGCAGGCCATTAATTCATGCTGCTCTCCTAGGAGACTTCTCATTTCTCCATTGGGTGACATGCACCAAGCAGGAGAATAGTCTGTCATTGCTACGGGATCCTGTTATCTGGCAGCACAGTGCCATGGAGAGAAGAATGGCACAGTTGTGAACTGATGTCATTGTCTCAGTGATGTCCTACCCCTCTCCCACAGTGTTCAGAGCAATTGCTTTATGTGGATTTTACAGTAAAGATCAGGTCTGTGTGGGGTGTTGCGTGAGCTGCACCTAAGTTATCCCTCTTCTAATTGATCACAGCTCACAATACCAACTCAGCACAGCTATACTGCGGTGCAGGAGTTCTAACAGCATAGAACAGTTATGGTGACAGTTAGAAGTCCCAGAGGAACAGCAATTTAAAACACGTGCAAAGTTTCTGTCCTTGGCCTCGAGCTGTATTTTTATACAGTTATTGCCTTTTGTGAACTGCTTTTTTTTCCCCCCCCTTTGCATTGCAAAAGGAGATCTCTAAAAAAAGCTAGCTCTGACTATTTTAGTAGATGGTGTATGAATTATTTTATGTACAGATTATCTTCCCTCTGCTTTTCAGCAGCAACTGTTGCACTAAGAGAAGTGAAAGGGACAGCTGTAATTGCATTGAGATGGCTCTTTTTGAAACCCTGGAGGGTGTGGCCAAAAAAAAGCATTCCTCCAACGTTCTTCGTTTTGAAGATGACGGGCAAAGAGGAGCTCTGGTGCCTTGTTTTTAATTTCTTTACAAAACCCTTCCAGGTTTGGTTTTGCTGCTTCTAAGATAAAAAAAAAAAAAAAAAATTGTGGGTTTTAGCAAGTGTTCATGAGGCATTTGAGCCAGG
>Ga0065711_1049632_pt1 | contig 11205 bp, 4 predicted proteins | sample Hoacrofraction12_FD_59098 | JGI IMG/M metagenome (GOLD analysis project Ga0065711, IMG submission 59098) | Hoatzin crop microbial communities from Cojedes, Venezuela - Epithelial fraction 12 v2 (version 2) | ecosystem: Host-associated > Birds > Digestive system > Esophagus > Crop | place... | reverse complement strand
CAGCAGGCTGCACAGGACCTTGTCCAGGCGGGTCTTGAATATCTCCAGAGAAGGAGACTCCACAACCTCCCTGGGCAGCCAGTTCCAGGGCTCCGTCACCCTCAGAGGGAAGAAGTTCTTCCTCCTGTTCAGCTGGAACTTCCTCTGCTGCAGTTTGTGCCCGTTGCCCCTTGTGCTGTCACTGGACACCACTGAAAAGAGCTTGGCCCCATCCTCCTGACACCCACCCTTCAGATATTTACAGGCATTTCTAAGGTCCCCTCTCAGCCTTCTCTTCTCCAGGCTAAACAAGCCCAGCTCCCTCAGCCTTTTCTCATATGAGAGATGCTCCAGTCCCCTCATCATCCTCATAGCCCTCCGCTGGACTGTCTCCAGTAGCTCCTCATCTTTCTTGAACACGCGCTGACCGGGTCCTCCCAGTGACGGCCATGCCTCACAGGTCTGCTTACTCCTGCTTGGTGGAAACCAAGGCAAGGGGATGGGAGCAGGGACAAGTCTGGGCCTTGCTTGTTGTGTACGCGGAGGCGGGGAGCTGTGAGTCACCCTCGTCGCGCAAGAGCCCGGAGAGGTGCCATCGCTCTAGTCCCTCAAGCACAGCTCCGACCCACGTCAGCAGGAGCCGCAGCTATGCAAAGCCGGGATATCTGATGCCAGGAGCCGTGCCAAGGGCATGGGGTGAGGAGGTCACGGCGGGTGTCAGCCTGCCGCAGCCCAGGAGCAGGAAGGTGGCCATCCCCCAGCACTCACACGGCTCCTGATGTGGCTGAACACCAGAGCTTTCCAAAGGACGGCTGGAAGAAGAGAAAAGCCGGCAGGCTGGGGAAACGCAGCGACCTTGATGCTGCAAGCCCTCTGCTCGTGCCCTCCCCGCTCAGCCCAGTCCATTGCACCCGCTGTGCGAGGTTGGTCCCGGGCTCCGTCTCACCCCACGAATTCGGCAGTGCCTCCCTTACAGCCTGCGTGACGAGTCGGGGAGCAGCAGGGCTGCCCATGTTGCCCCCGGGCCAAGCAGACGGCACGGTCCCACACTCCAGCGATGGAGCAGCTGGTCCTGCTCAGGCCAGGCTTTGCCCAATGTGGTATTGCCAGGCTGGCCCTAGCCACAGGCACCGAAACAGCCATGTCCCCACCTGCACCGCGGTCCTGGGGAGATGGGCTTGCTTAGAGGTCGGGCTGAGGAGGACGTGGCTAGCCTGTCAGGGGGTGAAGCTCCAGGTCACTTGGGTCCCGTCCCACATCTCCGCCTTCCAGCTCCATCCTTCCCTCCGTCTCATGGCTGGAATGGCCCTGGCTGCTCAGCCTTCAGTGGGCAAGACTCAATTTTTCCTGTGCTGCCGAGAAGCCCCAAAGAGGGTCTGACCATCCTCCAGTGTGCCAATCTGGTTGCCACCATAACGTCCTGGGCACTCCAGGAGGGCTGAGAGTGCTGTGTGTGACCTGGCAGCCAGGGCAGGAGACGAGAAGCCTCCTCCACCCGCAGCACAAGTGCAGAGTGACCAGCTTTCCTCAGCTAAAAACCTGGGAGAGCAGCAGCACAGCCAGCAGCTCGCTCCCTCAGAGTGCCCACTCCTTGTCAGCCAGAAGATCTGGTATCTTCAGGGAAGCCTCGCCCCGCCAGTGTGGGTGGCGTGCAAGAGAGCCAGGAGAAAATTAGGTAGTGGCTGCCCGACACTGCATCACTGTTTCCACTTCAGGCTTTAAGGATTTTCTAAAAGAGTCAGGAAACAGCAGAGAGGAACAGCTAATCAGCTGCGTAAAGGCACTCCTTTCCCTCACAGCTGCCCAGGACACCCGGCCCCCTGCCCACCCCACCCTGCCAGATGCCTCCCGTGAGCTGCCTCCCTACTGGCCTCCTCCCGGGAGGCCGAGGGGATGCTCGGGCAAAGCTCCTTGGCTGCAAGGATCCAGGCTTCGGTTCGTTCGCTTCGGTTCGTAGGTGAGCCGACAAAAAGGTGTTTTCCTACAGCCGCTTCCAGGAGTTGGGCAGCTGTACTGCTCTTGAGTTTGGTTTGTTTGTTGTGTCATGAAGGGGAACCCGTCAGATGGTCTCGAAAATGAACACCTAACCCCATTGGCAGCAGGAGGGAGAGGCTCCTGCCAGGCAGTCACAAGGCATGGCACAAAACAGCTTGCGTCACCTCCCTGACAGGGGACAAAGTCTGCTGCCATTAGGAGACGTCAGCCTGAAAAGCGAAAATGTTTCCCTGGCTCCAGTTCCCATAGGTCAGACTGACAGAAGACCAAGCCCTGCTGCTTAAGATGTGGGCGAAAGCCTTATATCTTGGATTTAGAGCCTCTCTTTTCCAAAAGGCAAGTCTTTTTAACTTACTGTTGATGTATTGACTGTCACTGTGACCTCCTCTTAGCTAAGCTTCATGCCCAGTCATGTCGCTCTAGAGACACGGGATCCCACGAGCCCGACGGGACTGGCCCACGAGACGAGCCCAGTCCACGTGGCAGAAAGGCCAGCTCAGCACAGGGCTGGCTGCTCTGCAGCTTTGTGGTGGAGCGGGGTGCACGTGGGGCTTCTCCATTCTGCAGGAGCCAAGCAGAACTGGATCTGCACCTGGCAAGGCATCGTACAGGTCTGGACCACAGGGCAGCCCTTGACCTGAAGAGCTATCTCTAGAGAGCCACGGCTGTAAAAGAGATTGAACAAGGAAGCAGAGGGGACATAAAAAGAGTTTACAAACACCACCGTAGTGCCACAATCAACGTGAAAAGAGATGGGGTTTGAGGGCTGTGTTAGCAGAGACCTAATGAAGACGCACGACAAGGACAAGGGCAGGAAGGAGTAGGGAGGGCGGATGAGATGAGGCTGAGAGGAAGGGCAAGGGGAAAGGGAAGACAATCCTGACAGGTCCCATTATGCTTTCTTCTCTTCCCCAGCAGTCAAAAGATGGGGGAAGGGGCACAAAATCATTCCTTACTTGTGCGGTAAAGATGCAAGGGGTGACTTTGCTTCATCACTTCAGTCCTTACATTGGTGAGCCTAAGCTGGCCCTGCCTGTTCCCACGTCACAGGGCTGCCGTATCTGTTCAAACAGATTCTGCTAGCTTCCACCAATCATCAGAGCCAAAGTTGGCCAAGTGGGCAACACAATGTCAGGGAACAACTACAACCTAATGCACACGGGAAAGATCTGCTAGAGCTCTCCAACACATTGACAGGTTTTATCTTATCTGTTGCCGGGAGGGACAAAGAGCTAGAGGGACAGTGAAGGTCAGTCAGGCTCTTAGGGGAGCTCAGAACAAGGGAATAGCTGATTATAGTGAAGGGCATCACATTTGCAATTAAGGTTGAGCTCCAAAAGTATGGGGGAAGTAAGCTGCTTCTCTTCCCCAGCCCAGGGTAAGAAAGAGTCCCACTGGCCACACCAACAACCGTGTGGAAGGGCCATTTCGTTCCTGAGTCCCCACCATGTCCTGCATGAGGGAGGATGAGCGATAAGCCTGTAAGGTTTTACAAGAAAAAGGCTTAGCACAAAGTGCTTGTGGGCACAGCTCTGTTGCCAGTAAAAAGCATGATGAAAAGCATACTTTCTTTGATGAAGCCTCATTCAAGTGGTTTATGGGTAAAGGTGAATCTAGTATATATCATACTTGGCTGATGGCAAACAGAGACCACTTGTGAAATCCATCTGACTAGATGTTCTGAGAAAAATGTTCATTAAACATCTGCAGGCTTTGAATCATTCCATTGTTGTCAGGGCTTCAGCTGGAAATTGTTCTGGACGTGAGAGAGTGGTGGGTCACCAACGGCTTATTTCTTATTAAATGCTTTGGGTTTAGGGACTTTGAGCATACATAGATTTTTTTCTCATTTGCAGATTCACATAAAGCAAAATACTAGGTGAAGATAAATAATGAGAGCAACTTGCTTTTCACTTGAATAGTAAAGACCCAGGTTATTGCTGTGTGAAGTAAACACATGAAAAGTGCTTTTGGCCCTCTAGAAGAGGGTAGCTCTGCCACTGGTCCAGGTTAACAGGCCTTAAGATGCAACTGCTCTGGGCCAAAGAGGAAGGTGTGAGCTGTGGTTCTGCCTTGGAGAGAGACTCGGCTGAATGTCCTGGCTCTGCCGTTGACATCATCTTACCTACCTCTCTCGCTTTAGTACAGCAATTTGAGAACACCAAAACTGGTTATCTGGCTTTTTTAGAGTTAGGTGCTCTGCCGGATGGCCCTTGAATCATCTGGTCAAAAATGGCAAGTGCGAGATGCCCCTCCTGCCGGCTTCAACCCAGAGAGAGAAGTTTCAGGCTCCAGGGAACTGCTGAAAAGATGCATCCATCACACACCCTCTCCATCACCTCTGCTAGCAAGAAAAGCTTTGCAGGTTATCTCCTAGGTTTTGCTGGAGGGGAAAAAACCCCTAATCACAGCCTTCCTAATTCAGTTCCCCCCTCAGCTGTTAAAGGATGCTGAAGTCAGAGCCAGGACTCTAGCCGCAGTGAAACAGGGGACTGCTACACCAGAAGGAGAACCTCCATGGAAACATCTCCTGAAATAATAAGCAGTGTGAAACAAAACTGGCGTAGGTGTTTGAGCGCTGCGTCTGTGTCACGTAGCCATGATGCTGGCCTACAGCTGGTGGTAGGAAATTTGCCAGTGCGAGCTGGGCTGGATCAGGTCCAGACCCCCTCGCGACACCTCCCACCACTCCAGGTACTGGTCAAAGCACTGCACCCGTGCCTGCACGCCAGGCACCGTCTTGTCTCTTCCCTCCTGTGCACAACCTGCAAGATGACCAGGAGCAAGCTGGGAGAGCCCACAGCCATTGCCCTCACCCTCAGGCCCCGCGGCTCAGCCACACGTGCCACCCTATACTGGCAGCAGCTGAGGGCTGAGCATGGTGGGGATTTTGGGGTGACACATTACAAAGCTGCTTCACGGGGTCACCCCGGGGTTTGCCGTGGCTGGCTCTGCTCCCCCTGCCACCTCCCTGCCTGCAGCTAGGACTGCACTGGCTGCGACTCTCCGGGATGGCTGCTGGTGCCAGGGAGGGGGACAACGGGCACGAGTCCTTGCCCGGCCATATCCCTTCAGCATCCTGCTGGGAGGGCTCAGGAGCCTCGTCCTTCTGTCCCAGCAGTGGGGCTTCCCCTCCCTTCCCCACCTCTGCGCCGCTGGTCTCTCAGTCATAACCCTGCTGCAAAAAGGGCGAGACGAGCTCCTTGCAGCTCGGCGAGTCGTAACAGTGAGGGGCAATTCTGCAAGATTTGGCCCAGGCGTAAGCGGCCGTCCTTAGCAGCCACATGGCTACGGCTGGAGCCCGAACAGAGGGCAAAGCTGGAGGCAGCACGGCGAGAGACCACCCCAGCCCTCAGTGTTTAACATGCGAAGGATCATCGCCTTGGGGGAAAGGAAGAAGTGATTTTCCGGCATTACTCAGAGGAATGGAGGCAGATGGCTGTCAGGATCTCCCAGTGTCACACAGAAAACGCATGACATAATCAGGAACGAACCCGCGTTTTCTAATTTCCAGTCCCGTGGCAGCCATCATACTGATTCCTGCCCAGTACAGCCACCAGGATCCATTCAGCATTTTGAAATGGCAGCTAGCTATTTACAGCTGCTGTCTGTATTACTCCAAGGAGCAGCACCTTTCTTTATTTTACAAACTCACCCCAAGTTTCCTTGAGTATCCCACTGGCACAGGGTGAATTTCTGCGAGCAATCTTTCCTCCTTTTTCCCAGCACAGCGAACATCTGGGACTACTGAGACTTCATCTTGTGGCATCGGCGGTCTTTATTCTTTAACGAGTTTCTGTGTAACAACTTCATGATGTTTTTCCTGGGAGGACGACTGTCTCATCTAAAACCTTGTCTCGCGTCTTCCTTTATAGAAGAATGTTTTATGCTAAAGCTCTTGAAAGAATTTCCTTTTGTGCTCTGTCCCCACCTTTCTCTGTTTAATTCCTCCCAAATGTCTCTCTGATGCTTAACCTACAGGTCGCCCTGTTCACCAAAACCAAAGCAAAATGCTGGTTTGAATAAGCTCAGGATACATGGATGTCGTTTCTGAACATTAGCAGGCCACATGATACCACCAACTTTATTTGATCCCATTTGCTGGAGCAGCCTGAATTTCTCAGGGGCAGGGTTTGTTTTTTTTTAATCCTAGTTCATTATTCTTCAAACCCATCAAGCAAATGGCCGTGGAGCGGAAGCTTGAATGGGCTTGTTTAATAAACAGGCAAAGTCATTCATCTGCAGCATCGCAGCTCTGCAGCAAGGCTCCATCTCCCCTCCCCTGCTCCTTACCGGGTCTGCGTCGGCAGCGGTTGTGTTAAACCCTGGTAGGGGAAATGCTGGGGAGGATAAATCTTTGGCTTCACACTAACTGCTTTTTCCCCCTGCAAGAAATCCTTGCTGCAACAAACGCCCTGATTGTTTCCGTGGGTCAATCACCTATTTTAAATTTATTTCTCACATCTCGCTTGGCACGGCTGAGGACGCTGGCCCCGTGGCAGGCTGTGTTCTTTATCTGAGTGAGCGATGGCCAAAGCAGCAACCCACCCAGGCCCCGAACGGTAGCCTTGGGATCTGTTAAGGATACGTTTGCAGCTCCCTACAGGTCTTATCAGGCTGCAAAACCATGGCACCTGCCCGCTTGAGAAAACCAGCCCTAAGCCGTCAGCGCAGCGGTGCAGGAGGAGCTGCGCTGAGCTTCGTTACCCCCCTGACTCGCCCCACGTTTGCATCAAGAATCAGGCCCTCAGCTGGCATGAACTGGTGCATGGAAATGCGGTGAAGCCCTGCCAGGTAACAGCAGCTGAAGATCTGGCACCCGAATCTATTTGTCATACAGAAAACTCGTTATTTTCGCCCGGCCTTTGGCTTCGCAGCAATGCCAGAAAAGCGCCCCGGCTGCGTTTTCCCTACGAAAGAGCGAACGTGAGATTTTGTTGCTGGATGCTTGCACCAGAAACACGTTCGAAGCGGAGAACTGCCAGGAGCTCGCAAGGTGTGTGGGAGCCCTCCCCGTCCCCCCTGCTCCCTGCCTGCTCAAACCCAACTGAAACTCATCACATACCGGGAATACCAGCGTCCCCGCAAAGCCCCTCGCTCCCCTGCTTCCCTTCCGCCCTGCTCGCCCCGGACTCTGGCAGAGCCCCAGGACTTCGGCAGGGGGGTAGCGGAGGGGGGCTCGGGAGGGCAGCGGCTTCCCCAGCGTACCCAGGGGCCGCATTCTGATCCGCGGTCCTGCCTGCTCATTTCCACTTCACAGATGCTGCTGGGCTCTGCCACCGGGAGACAAATCCCAGAAGGGGAAGGGAGCATGCTGGGGAGGGAGGAGATGAAAGCAGAAAAGGGCCGCATTTATTAAGCTGTTTTTCTTTCAGTGAAAAGAAGCGTTTATCAGTGATTTCATATATCATGTGAGATGTGGCTCCCTGCCAATTTCTAGGGATGCAAACAAGCCACTGACATCATGCGCTAAATATAGAGCAGCTCCTGCTTTAGGTGAATAAATAATGCAGATGCAAAAGCCCAGGTCTTCGGTTACACATTCATTACCATCTGTCTGCCGGGCTCTCGTCGTCAGGAGAACAAGGTCCGACTCCTGCGAGGACTGACAGGTGAAGAATGCAAAACAACTGCAGACAATAGGTGATTAAGCAGAATTTCCTTGTTCTCTGCTTTTTTCTAACAGCTACATTTCATTTCGGCAGTAATCCGCGGTGCAGCTTTTCCAGCGCAGCTCTGCCGCCTCCCTCCCTTTCCCTCCGAGCCAAGCTGGAGCGACAAGCCTGGGTGGGGAGAGCCTGGACAATGAACACGGCCAAAATGGGGAAACTTCCTCAGGAAAAAAAAAAAACAGAAGAAAGAAAAAGAGAAAAACAAAAAAAAAAGGCTCTGACCAGACTGTGCAAGCAGTAAAGCAGCAGCATCCCCCCTATGAGACAGAAGTTTCCCATGCCCCGTCAGAGAGAGGTTTTAATTAGGGTCTCCCAACGCTAATCGCTTTTGATTCCTCGAGCTGTTTTATTTCAGGCACCCATCTTAACAACCGCACGAGCGAACCCATAGCTGGCTCCACGGCGCACTATTTTAGCCCTCAGAAAGCACCCCAAGAAGGATTAGGAATGATCACGAAACCCTGTCGATACTTTCCCCCTTCTCCTCCTTCCGACGAAAGGCACTGAGCGGGAGGAAGCGTCCCAACCCACCCTCACTGGGGGAGAAGGGAGATGGGAGAGCAGGAGGAGAGAAGACAATGCACCATCAAAGCTGCCGCAAGGTGTTGGATCGATGACAACATCTGCCTGAGGGTCTGGGCTAGGAGAGAAGCCGTTGCCATGGGAACGGGTGCAGAAGCATCAGGCGGGAGGGAGCAGGCGATGATGAAAGGTGGGAAAGCGGGAGAGAGTATTTTTAGATGGCTTAGGAGGAACGCTACCCAGTGACATCATCCTCTCTCGTTATTTGCACCCGCGCTGTAGAACGCACTGTGGCGTCTGCCCCAGGCTGTTCAACGGGAAAATGTTATTGTGGACGTGAATTATAAATTCCGCGGTGAAACCTGAGCTCGGGAATTATTAGACATCACTATTCTGTAATAAAGGAGAGCATTTAATACACTGTGCTGTACGGATTCGCTGTGCGGAGCAAGAAGCATTGTGTCTAGGATTTTAATATTCTCAGAAAGTAATTATGAGTCATCCTTTTATCGTTATCAAGAAGCAGAGTGCAAATAATTTTACACATTTGATATCCCACACATCCACAAGCCTTTTGCACCGGAGAAACATGGCCTAATTTTCCAGAGCTCTGCGTGCCAGCGTGCTCCGAGGGAATGCGGTGGGAGTCGTAGGTGCGCGGCACTGCCAAAAATCCAGCCACCCGCCTCACTTGTGAAAGAAGCCTCATTAATCTCGAAAATATGATGCGTGCCTTTCGCTGCCTGTGTTCAGCTCCTTAGGCGGGGCCAGACCCCCTTTACAGTTGAGGACCCAGCAGATCCCCCCTGGCACCTGCTGGGTGCAGCCCTGATTTGGGGGGAAAAAACATTCTGACTCTGAGACGCCGCTCCCGGCTGGCAAGCGGAGGGGAAAGCCTCCGGCCCGGAGAGGGGAACCAAGCCGGGGCGCGGGTGTCTGGAGCCCGCCGCGCTGGGGAGGCTGGAATCGCTGTTCCCGTCACACCATGAAGTCGGAAGGATAAACCCAGAGGAACGTGATTCTTGCGGACTGCAGAACTCGGAGCCTGCTCTCCGCCCTGGAATAACCATCGGCAAACACCGCGCTCGGCCGGAGCATGTCCGGGGCCACCGGTGCCTGTCACTGGAGATGGGCAGGGACTGAAATTCCCGACCCACACTGATACCCACTGACACTGCCAAAATACCGCCGGCTGAGTGACAGGGCTTGCCCTAGCTTCTGCCCTGTGCGAGGCGAAGCACGTGTGTCCCCGGCCATTTGTTTTCACCCTGAGGACTAACCCCTGCGCCAGCGGGCGAGAGCGGGAGGTGGGCAACCGGTGCTGGGGAGTGGGCACGGGGCAGGCAGCGAGCGAGGCTGATGCCCGGCCGCAGCACCCCTCCTAGGAGAGCTGAATACCCGCTCTGCCGCCCGTCCCAAGGGGAGCCAGCCAGGGACACAGAGCGAGAAATGGCACAGAGACGGTGGCGGATGGGCAGGAATGCAGCGAGCTGGGGAGCTACCGGCCTGGCTGTGGGCAGAAGTTGCTTAAAGCAAGGACAACAGGTAGCAAAACCTGACTTCTTAATTCTTTATTTCGCTGTGCAGTCACGATGTGCAACTCTTCTCCCTGTTTAAGCTGTTTATGTCTGACTTTTTAAATAGATAATAAATAGTGAAAGGTGCTGCTGTCTGTGTGTGCTACTTCTGATCCATCTTCTGGGGGCAGAAGACGAACCTTACCCAGCACAGTGCAGCTCAGACTGCCCAGGGTCCCACAGAGCACATCTACGAAGCAGGACCACAGAAGGTGAGCGAATTTAGCTGAGCCTGCAATAACAACACCTGAAGACATTCTCTTTCCTAGTCCAAATGCAGCCTTCTAGCTCCAACACCCCTGAGTCTGTTGTACTTAGATCTCCTGACTTAGCTAGACCTTGCCTGAAACAGCAGCCTATTTTATGGTGTCATTGGCTAACTTGACCTATTCTGCACATCGGCTTCATTCAGCTTAACCTCATCCCCCTTTCCTCGTTAAGCTGATGCCCAGCACAATGCTGAATAACTTCTGCGTTCTTCCTGGCAGCTCTTTTTTGGCACTTCTCGTTTGATTTGATTTTTGAGGAAGGAGGTTAGGGTTCTACATCTCACGATATTAGTGTTGGATATAGATGACACAATATTTCATACGTCTTATCATTTAATTTGTATTGTGTGTTAGCTTTGGCAGTGCAGGCATTGCAGTCACGCCAGTAGAGAAACTTTGATCTGAAGGAGTGTAAAACTCAGCCAGGCTTGAAGTAGGGTTGCAGAAAATAATTTCAAATATTAAAAATCTGGCCTGTGCTCTTGGGGATACAGGTGCTGCCGCTGCCCTAAATATCCCATTTAATGAGAGGCATGACCTCTCTGCAAAAAGCAAGGACCATTTTAGGACAACATACAACTTGGGACAAGCAGTCGCTCTAGACACGTGTGGAATTCACCAGACACATTTTGGGCACTGCCCCAGCCTGAATCACAGCAGTCGTGGACATGTACGGCTCGAGGGACCTCCAGAGATCACCCAGCCCCTCTTCCCCTCCCCCTCCCTCTCTTCCTGTCTGGTATCCCCGACTGATATTTGTTTAACCTTCCTAAAATATATTTGGTGACAGGGACAGCCCTCTGCCAGGGCTCACCTCTCCTGCTGGTTACAGCGTGTTTTCCCTTGAGCTCTATGCTCACTCTCACAGAATCACAGAATCACAGAATCACAGAATCACAGAATCACAGAATCACAGAATCACAGAATGGTCGGGGTTGGAAGGGACCTCTGTGGATCATCTAGTCCAACCCTCCTGCCGAAGCAGGGTCACCCAGAGCAGGCTGCACAGGACCACGTCCAGGCGGGTCTTGAATATCTCCAGAGAACGAGACTCCACAGTCCCTCTGGGCAGCCTGGTCCAGGGCTCCATCACCCTCAGAGGGAAGAAGTTCTTCCTCGTGTTCAGACGGAACTTCCTCTGCTTCAGTTTGTGCCCATTGCCCCTTGTCCTGTCGCTGGGCACCACTGAAA
>Ga0065711_1049631_pt1 | contig 11205 bp, 4 predicted proteins | sample Hoacrofraction12_FD_59098 | JGI IMG/M metagenome (GOLD analysis project Ga0065711, IMG submission 59098) | Hoatzin crop microbial communities from Cojedes, Venezuela - Epithelial fraction 12 v2 (version 2) | ecosystem: Host-associated > Birds > Digestive system > Esophagus > Crop | place... | reverse complement strand
TCCCATAGTTATGCATTCTCTATGTCAAGAAGTAGTGCTCTTCAGTGCTGAGACCGAAATACTTGATTTGGAAGAAATGCTTTCTTTTTGTGATGCTTCTCTGCCTTTGGTAGAGAATCAAATCTATCCACCGTGGATAGATTTGATCTTCTCCCCTGAATCTACATGTATTTTCTACATACCATCTTGTTTCTGGCAGCCTTTGTTCCTTAATCTATTATCAGCTTTCTTGAGTGTCGCTCCTGTACCAACTCTCAGCTTGTAAGAGGAAACCCAAAAGAATGCCCTTTGAAAACATAATTGAAGCTTAACTGCATACAAGTGACTGAAGAAGACACAAACGTTGAAAATTAGTGCTCAGCAGATAACATACCTCATCTTCTCTCTGACAAGTTATTTAACATGGTTGTCTGAGTATTCACCAGCTTGACCTAACCACCATTTCCCTCTCCCAAGCTTCATCTCCTTCATATTAATACAGTAGCTGATACTGGACAGAGGATTTCCCTGCAAGGTCTGAGGCTTTTCACAAGGCAGAAGTATCACTTGGGGATATCAGGTTGCTATAGGAAGCATCCTTTAGATGATATGGAAGGATTGCTCTGTGCATCAGTCATTCCTGTCTGGAATGATCCTCAAACAGCAATCCTGATCTACCCTTGCTTCATTTTGCTGCATTATCTCTTTGGTAAATTTGAATTGACAGGATTTAAGAAGAGTGACCTATTTGTTCTGGTCAGGTCAACATATTTTATTTAAAATTAGCCCTTTTTTTTCTTCTAACATTAGTCAAAATCTTGAGGCTGAAATACTATACACCCAAGAAAAAATTTTTCTGTGGTTTTAATATACACAACTGTTTCTTAGCCAGAACATGATCAATAGTAACATACCACATCTGCAGAAATTCCACAGATTATTAAGAGAATACATTTATATTCTAGTCTGTATTATGTGTAATAATTTTGTCAGCAACTGCGAGAATTGTGCGTGGTTGATCTGGTGACATGATAAATGGCAGATGATAAGTAATCTACATTCAGATTTCATGCGAGCATATATAAAGCTATTAGCTTTGATAAATTTGTGATATCTTACATCACAGCTGGCTTTGCCTCATGTGACCATTTGAAAAGAACAAAACATTTGCTTGTTGATCCCATAGAATAAGTCATGAGCTATAAACATGTGAGATTAAATTTACAGCTAGGTGGCAGTACCATTTTGATTTTGCTGATGCTCAGCAAATCTCTACTTTCTATAAATTCAGCCAAAATGGAGAATATTTACAATGTTCTGACATGCTACAATATCTAATGTGAATTTACATTGATTCTCAGTACATCTCATTGCATGTAAGTATAAACATTGTTACAACCATCAAAACATATGAAGAATTTTATATTCGTTATTGTTCCATCAATCTGTTCCACCTTTTAGGTCTCAATTATTAAGCACAATTTTTGGTACTCTGATCTTAGAGTTTTATCATCAACACTACTTGTAACTATGAACCAAGCCCAGTCCAGCAACATTTAACATTTTTTTTGAAACATCAGCTTCTTCCATTATGTTCGGGGATGAAGGTTTTTGTATTTAAAAGAAATACTTCAGATAATTCCAGTTTCAAAAAGAATAGTGTAAGATGAAAATTAAATAAGTATATGAGTTTGTATATGCAACTCATACCTTTTTTAATACTCATTTATGAGATTTGAAGGCTATCCTTAAGGTAACCCACACAACACATTTTCGTAGTGATGCCATGTTTTCATTAAATCTGAATATATTTAACAGTATGTTATGAATACCATTTATTTCACACAATATTCTTGTTGCACTAGAAAATATTTTGTTTCATTATTCGAGTATATTTTGTCTTTAAAAATGATGAACATTAGACTTCATTACAGTATCTGAAACATCAGCACACTTGCTTTCCTTTCCCTTACTTGATCTGCTAAACAGCCTTGTATCATCACTATGTCTGCAAGAGACAACTTATCACTGTTCAAAAGCTATTTGAAGAAGATTGTTAAAAAGGATGAATAAGACTGGATACTTACCTTGAAAATTGACTCTAGCTGCTTTCCTGAGGTGATAACTTTTGTTACGTATTTATGGTTTCTTGTGAAGAATTTTCTTGTTCAGGCAACAAAAACAAGTCACTCAAATTTTTTCATTAGTGCTTCCACTGCCACAGGCTTGGACAAAATATATGTTCTACCTCCAACAGCAAATTTTTATTGCAGCAATCTGTGGGTTTTATACACAGATATGAAAGTTTAACAAAGTGAAAAACTTTGGAGAATTGAAGATACATCCAAGAAGAGCGAGGTTATTGCACTTCTGACTACTTCTACTGTATGCTGGCTGGGAAGAAAGCAGCTGCATCCAAATTGAAATGCAGGATCAGCAAGCAGGAGTCTTTACTGGAAATGTTCTGGCACTTGAAAATGTGTGATGTTTCATTCCTGTGTCCATACAAAGCGGAAACAAAGCACAACCAAAGCAGGGCAACACTACAGGGGCAGCTGCTCACTAGCAAATATCTGAGGGCCACAGACCCTACTGGCATTTATTGTCCATTATTGTCTGTTACAGATAGGAGAGGCATCTCATTCTGCACCCATAATTCCAGAAAGGTGCAGCTGAATAGCATGTGGGTACGTCTGTCCTCAGAAGCAAGTGAAGAGAGATTCGTGAAGTGTCAAACATGCTGCCACCTCTAGAACATGCAAGATATGAAATGGGTTTGACTTAGTCATCACCCCAAAACACAGGCACTTATTAGTTTGTATGTCATCCATATAATAACCATGTTGATGTTTCAGGTACCCATTTTGCACATTTTATAAATAAAGTTATCCTGGGGTGCTCTGGAATGGCTGTCCTGCTCTCTCATAGTGTTTTAGGATGAACATTTGCAGAGATGCTGGGTATACCAGTACAAAGAGCTTCTCAAGAAAATAGGTCTTTCGTTTTCATTCTTTTTTATCCCCTTGATTAAAAAAACCTATCCAATTTAAAAGAATGCACCTGGTCTGGAAAGCTGTAATGCCATTAAATGCCTTATGTCTTGACACAGTGTACAACAAATTGGCATAACTTTTTTGTCCCGTATTTGGATGTATTTCATTCCCATCTGCTTATTTTCTTTGATGTTCCAAGTAATAACTGACAGTCACTTGGGTCTCTTAGCTATCATCTACACAAATAAAACCTGACATTGCTTTCATAAAATAATGTCAATAGTATATCAAATTCTCCAACGTATTCCCTGCACAGCTGCACCAAGTGACGGAAGCAAAAAATGCCTTCAAACATAATTTATAAAATCATAAAAGGAGTGAACTGTTCTCCCTTTTAAAAGAAAAGGTTAGCTAACTTGTAAACAAGATGACAAATCACGAGCAAGTTGGTTTAGGGTTTTTTTCCAGGACAGGAAAGGTCATTTGAAACTGTTTTTTCTCATCTGGTACCTCCTCACTAGAGGCAGCAATATAAAAAGCAAGAATAATCAGTGAAAAGACTCATAATTAAAAAGAAAAATAGTTCTTATGCCTCAAGATCGAAGTGCTTTAGAAATACAGCAGGTTTTATTCTCCTTTCCATCTGAAATGTGTTGTTCCCAGTTTAGTACAGGCACAACTTAAGCATCAGTCGCAGTTGCTTTTGGGATCTTCTAATGCTTAACATTAACATATGTTTCCTATTGCTAGAGAACTGGTATATCAGTGTAGACTTCTTTTGTAACTTCTTTGCCCAGCACAAGGCCAGGTTTTGGTTGCAAAAAATAAAAGAACAGCATAACGTTTGATTTGCTCACTTGTATTTGAGATGAAATACCATCATGTTTTGTGGATGTTTCTGTTCCATATTTTAAAATCACAGTATGACTTTTGTCAGTCAGGTGTCTTTTCTAATCCAGATTATTTTTTTATATAAATAAGATGAGAAATTTCTACACTTAGTTCTTCTGAAGCAAGCATCATTACAGGCCTTTACCAAAAACAGCAGTTCATTAAAGATCAATCAAATACTGCAAATGCCTAGACTGTAAGTTAACACTTTTGAGACCTAAGACATATTTTGGTATATGTAAACTGAAGTAATTTCAAGCCATAAACAAGTGACCAAATTAGAACACTGGAAAACACTAAATGCTTGGAAAATTTTGAAACTGACTGCAGTTTGCAGCAAAGATGGTACAGTAAGGACGTGCAATAGAAGATCATAAGGATGACGACCATTTTGCTTCCACTTGAACTTGAATTCTCTGCTATAAATTGGTTTATTTTAAAGGAATATGAGAAAATATTTTTTTCAAACCAGATGTTATTACAGAGCATCAAAGTCCACAGTTTAGTATCAAGTACTCACATACAGACCAGCATTATTATCTGTGCTGGAAGTGGAGGTAAGTGAGCAGTGGTTGCATCTTTCCGTACTCTGTACTTGTAACGGAAAGAAGCATTACTATATTTTGGGCAAACCACCAGAAATGTCAAAATGTTTTAACAGCGTTTTGAAAGTTATAAGTGCATGTTTATCTTGGAAGATATATGTCATTGTATAGACATATAACGTACTAAAAATATATGAAGTGGGACCCTTCCATTATAACAACTGCCGAATAGCTATTCAAATCAGTCTTGACAGGGGACTGTAAGCTACAGCTATACCTAAATACTATTTATTTTTAACAAAAAATGACATTGTCATTTTCTCTATGATACAACAGTTTCTAAAAGGATAAGAAAGGATACAGGAAGATTATAAGAATGTAGAAAAAGTCCTGCCTGTGGCCTCCTCACTGGCCCACAAAGATAGCTGGGTCCTGAGGGGACCATGTCTTGCCCTCTCCTAAGGATCTGAAGGCACTTACATCCCTGGTATGTCCCAGAACATCCTTGATGTGGAGCAGTTCTGAACCGCCTCTGTCTGCCTCGGTATGATTTCACCAGTCACTGTAAGACCCTGATCTTAGTTGAGTTTCCTTACTCCACTGTAATGTAAATAATTAATAGGAACAATAATAAACAACTTGCTCACTCCTAGTCATGACAAGACAGGATTTGAATTTAGACGAAAAAACATTATGCCAGCAACCAGCTCCGAGCCTTTGAGAGTAAGACACATCTTGCCTTTGATTTGTAAGACATGATACTTACACTGCAATGTGCCATATTTGTAAACTCACATTTTAAGTAGTATTTACCTACTAATGTAGGAGCACACAAAGAATGCTTGTTTGTAGAAATGTCTTACAATGTTAAAATTTACTGACAGTTCAGAATAGTGAACACTAGGGAATTTAGCGAGCAGCTCTGACGAACCATTTCTGTATGGACTGACAATTACATAGAGGCATCAGCAGATGTTCTTTAGCTCTTAAAAAATATTTTATGAGGTAGCAAAGTGCATGGTACATCACACTCTGTTTGGGTTTTTTCTGTTCTCTTTCTCCAAAATGGGGCAGAACGCTGCTCCTAAATGGTGTATTTTAAGTATAAACACTGCAGGTTCTTGTTTTCTCGTTGTGAGTTGGTGGAGTTAAAATTATCAAGTATGTAGGAGTAATCTACGTCCTGAAGCCCAGTAAATAACATTAAATCTTGACTGGTTGGCTCATTTAGGGACTGCTACTCCAAAACATATTATCTTCCCTCCCTCCAAGGGACAAGGTCATTTTGCATCAATTTTGAGCTCATGACATATTTTTCCCATGTAGCCAGTGAGTTCTGGCAGTCATTCTATGCTTTCTTCCTCTTCTCTTGCAGAAGAGCAGGTATAAGACAGCCCAGTTACTAATTCGAAATCTACCAAAGATGCTGAGGATTACACTTTTGAATTGAGATGGCAAAACCATACACCTATAAAACAGTTTATAATGCTGCAGCGTGGGCTTTAAAATCTGTCTCTCTGAGGTGTGACCCTTTCAGATCTTTCAAATAAAAGAAGTGTATGGTTACGTTTTGCTGGTTTATATGGCATCTAATGACAGCATGCCGATACTGCAGCACAGTGAAAAAGTGGCACTGAAATATTTCTTGATCTCCATAGTTCCTTACAAGCTTTGGCATACAAGCAAGCCAGTAGATGCAGCCCATGAGACAATATCTCAATAAGCTATGAAAGTTGGCGAGGTAGGACCTTTCCAGACTCTAGGATCATCATCATTGGAGATCGTTAAGGATAGGCCAGACAAGTTCCTGTCAAGACAGCATGAGCAGATTCTGTCTATGGGCAGTGGACGAGGTCTCGATGACCCTCATTTCTGTCTCTGGCTAGTAGGACTCTGCTGCTTGGAAGGCATGACCTGTCTTCAGTATTTAATCTTCAACATATTCCTTAGTTTTTTGATAATAACAAATACCAATAGAACTTTCTAAGTGAGGTTTGTTATGCCTGCCTTCATCAAGAAAGCAATCATAGTTCTCATACAGTATTAGTGCAAAGAAACCAAGGAAAACCTGAAAATTTATATTAGCTGAACTACTGTCATACATAAAATGGTTCATGAAAGCTGGGCAAAGTATAGAGCTCAGAAAAAGAGGTGTCCAGGTACTACAGATTCACAGGTTCAGTAGCAACTGGCATGCATTTAATTAATGCCTACCTGCTGGAAGGGGCCATGGTTAGATGAAGTCCATGGCACTAAAACTTTCCTTTTAAGCTCTCAGCATCTTTTTGTACAATAATTCTGCCAATGCCTTTTGGTTGCGATGGTTCCTGTCTCAATGGTTCCTTTGCTATGTGAACTCTCTGGCTAGTCTTCAAAGGTTTTTTTGCATAATTGTCAAGTTAACACATCTCATTGTTATTTCCATCTTTATAAAGTCTAGCATAAAAGTCACATATGGATCTGCTTTTATTTTTTTTTTGAGCCTTTTTTTTTTTTCATAATTTGTCAAATGTGACCTGGTTTTGCAAAAAACTGAATGTCACAGGCAGCCTCTGAGGATTCAACACTCCTAGGCTCCCAGTTGCATCTTACAGAACACGGCTCAGCTAGTAGCAGATCTACCTAGAAGTAAATCACTATAAAACATACCCTAAGATATTTATTGATTACGGTATAACTGTAAAACATCACCACCTAAGAATAGATATGTAATTAAAATGTATACATAACTTGGCTAGTCTCCTTCCAGAATCAAAAGAAAGAGAAAATGAACAGGGATTCAGGGCACCTCAATTAGATATTGAGATTATCCACAACACATTTATAAAACAATATATTTTTTGTATCCCCTTGTAAAATAATCAGGCATCCAGGATGAACTGTAGCATAGTAGTACATTTCAGACTCATATTTAGATGTAACCTGCACTACTAAAAAACACATATACCTTCTAGAATGCTTCATTTCACCTAATATCTCTATGTTATCATTCCTGCTTGTTTTTTTCGTCCTTCACTGTAGCTGACTGCAGCCTAAGCATCAATTGCTAACTACCTGAGGCAGAGCTTTTCAATCTATCTTCTCAGTTACCAAGTTCTGTGGCTGCTCTCATGAACTTCCCTACTGTGTGTACTCTAGATAATTTCTCTGAGTTTCACTGATATAGGAAAATAAGTCAGATATTAAAATTAGCAATCATTCATGTATTATTCTTTACATATAAATATATATGTGTAGAATAACACATGAATGAACATATAGACATAAATAAATATGCCTAAGCTTAAACTAAAACAGTTATTTCATAAATACATCTGGTGGCATAAAAGAGACCCTTCACTCATGCTGAACTCATCAATTTAGCATACCTTCATTTAAGGTAATTATTAGAAAAAGGATTCACTTTGCCTTTTCCTTTCTAACCTGGTATTATCTGTTCACTGGAGATATCTTATACAGTTGCCAGTATTGGCAACATGTACTTTTTCTGTGTATTTATATTTGCTGCATATATGCCAGAAAAAGAGGTTTGCTACCGCTTCTGCTTTTCCCCCTTCACTTTCTTCTTCTCTCTTCCTCTCCTCTGCTCTGAACCTGCTTCCTCCCCTGTTGCAGTTCCAGGGCTTATTGGAATTTTCATCCTCAAAACCATACTGGATAAAGCCCTGAGTAACCAGGTGTGATCTGACCCCGATCCTGCTTTGAGCAGGATATTGGGTTAGGTGACTTCAAGAGATTCCTTCTAACCTGAATTATCTTATGAAGCTATGATCTCTGAGTCATTTTAATCCTTCATGCAAAGTGAGCCATCCTGCTTCTTTAGTTGGATTAGGTAGTTATAGCATTAAAGAGTACCTGTATGCAAAGAACACGAGCTAAATAACAGCAGCAGCAGGGACTGGAGGAGGTCTTCTCTATGTCAGCTGCCAGATGGGCTCTCTGCACTTTGTGGAACTGCAGTGTGATGTGCAATTATGCTGGCATACAGGATATCATCCTTGATCTCTCTTTAATATAAATTTTGTCTCATTCAGTGCTTTCTACAGAAAGGTCTCTCTGCACCTTTTTTTTTTTGTCTATTACACTGAATGTGGCTCCAGCCTGAAGACAAGAATGATTGTCTAAGCTTAAGCTTTTCTGTGGTGCTCAAAAGCACACTATATGCTAGAGACTCTGATGTACCTTAAGAATAAACCTTATACGTGCATTTCTCTGGCATTCAACACTACACTGTATGCTAAAGGCAGCTTTGAGGCAATACTTAGGAACAAAGATATCTATGGCACTTGCACAGCATTCAACACTACACTGTGCATTAACTCCTCCTGTGAGAGAGCCCTTCAGAATAAATGTGTCCTGTGGAAACAGAGACTACAGACATGTAGATTTTTGGATGAACATAGACATGAACTGTGCCTTCCACCATCCAGTGAGGCTCCTCTCTATGCCACCGACACAGAGGAACTGAGGTACCTTTCAGCTCTGCATCCCATACCACTGGCCTCTTGTTTTCCCCAGCATTTTCCAGAAGGCTGGCATGTCCCTTTCACCTCCTCACCCTCTCATGCCACAGGAAAGCCAGACCATCTGGGCAAAATGCTGTTTCGTCCCTTAGAAGACCCGCCTTTCCATACACCACACAGGAAAGAGGGGGACCTTTCTTATATTTCCTCAGACACGAGCAGAAAACGGGAAAAGGGAACCTTTATGAGGGCACCAATCCATCCAATCCCTTCCATGTACGGTTAGAGTTTTTATATGTATCCTAGTGACTGCAGCTACTTTAGCATATAACACAGTGCCTTAAAACATTTTTCTTAACCGCCACTGTTCAATTTCATTACTTCCTGGTACTCAGAAATCTCTAGGTAACTTTCTTTACTAGAAAGCTGAAAAGTCTTCAATCATTCACATATATTGCAGCATGCTATTTTACAATTCTAAGGCTCTAACTTCAAAATTTTTGCCTACAGGGCTCTGACACTAACACTTGTAAGACCCGCTGGAAACTCTGAAAGGAACAACACTTTCCTGAGTAAAAAGAATGTTAACGAAAGGCTGTATTTTTATAATACTTTTTAACCATTTAAAGAGTTGACTGCTGGCAGAATAACTATGCACCATAGCACACCTCTTGCCTTTGGCAACTGGGGAGGGAGAGACAGGTTCAGAGATGGAATTTCTGCATCAAAGAATGGAATCTCAAAAGATATGCTTATGCTCAGATAATGATCATCTTAACAATTCAACGGTTACTCTACTTTAGGCATGGCCATACAGCAGGATCCCTTTATTCTACCCCTTCACTTTTTCAAAAGGTGAGTTGAACCACTTCTCTCACCTTTAGAGACTTCCATTGTCTTTTATTTTTTTAGGGTGAAGGAACAAGCTGATTAGTAAACCACTGGTTTTCAGGTAAACCTTTATGAGATAAATTTCCCTGAACAATTCTGTCAGAAATTGCTTCAAGCAAATTGCACATCTGCACATCAGAAAACAAATAAGCCCCAAGTTAACACTTTCTTGTGAAAATCAAAGTAAGCATTATTACAAAGCAGCTACCATTATCTCCTTCCACTTGGTAAGACAAGATTCTTTTAAAGACATCATCATCTTGGGAACAAGCAGCTCTTACAAAAGTCTATTCATATCTACTTTGCATAGTTATTTTTCAACTAAGGTTATTCTAACACAGATTTCAAAATTTTTAGTCTAGTGTTAAATGTCAGTAGTATAAAATTACACCAACCATACTTCAGAGCTATTGCCACGATTTTGTTATTAATACAGTCTGGCTTCACAGGAATCCTGTACAGACACACCTACTGTGCACAGTCTGTATACATGCCAACTCAGAAAGCCAAAACATTTACATGTTCTATTCACAGACTAACACAAAACTGTACTACATCTTCTTTAACATGGTAATATATCAACATCTTCTAGTCAAGGATAAAGTACTACATATTTTACACATGTTTAATAAACATAGTAAAGTACATGCATTACACATGAACTATGCAGCGTGTATGACTTCAGGCATAGGTATGTGCCCTGCTTGTTACAGCCGTTCAGGAAATAGACTGGAGGACGTTGTAAACATCCTTGTTGTCCACACAGTGGTATTCTTCCCATTAAAATTATGTATGCTTGTCTGAGCGTGTGTATGTGAAGAGTTGAGAAGACTACCAGTGTGCATCAGTGGGTCTCATCCCAGGAAGACCTCGGCTATTGTCAGAGATTTGGGTATTTCGGAGCAGTCTCTGGGTTCATGAGTTAGAACATTGTTTTCCTGTCCTCCCTCTGGTTCAGACTTTAAAAGAAGGACAAAGTTTCAACATAATCTCATGCTTCTCAGGACTTGTGATTGTATTCCTAAAAAGAAATCAAAATAATTGCCTAAGGGGATGTGGAGGGGGGTGCAGGCTGTAAAGGTTGATTGGATTTTGATCTTGTTCAGAAACTGAAATAGTCACCTTGGTCTGAAGTCAGGTGAAATATGAAGAGAGTTTTTCCTAATTAGACAGTGTAAATTCTGAAAAGTCCTTCCAGGGGATACTTCCTTAGAAAGTTAGTCAGATGTACTTAATTATGAGCAAAACATTTAGAAATTCAAATACTCTGAATAAGAAAGGCAACCACCTGGTTTTTGGTTTCTTTTAAATAAAGACTGAAGTGCATAATTAGAAGAACTGATCTGCAAGTGATGAGGTTCGTGATTACTTGAGTTGTTGTTGAACACGTAGCCCAGATACTGAAAATAACAGAATTTATAAAAAAAAAAAAAAAAAAAAAAA
>Ga0065711_1011439_pt1 | contig 11206 bp, 9 predicted proteins | sample Hoacrofraction12_FD_59098 | JGI IMG/M metagenome (GOLD analysis project Ga0065711, IMG submission 59098) | Hoatzin crop microbial communities from Cojedes, Venezuela - Epithelial fraction 12 v2 (version 2) | ecosystem: Host-associated > Birds > Digestive system > Esophagus > Crop | place... | reverse complement strand
AGAGGCCCGCTTTGGTAGCCCCAGGTTGAGGGAGCGCCAGCGACCGAAACCTGGGGTACAGGAAAATTAGGGGATGGGTCTTCGAAGAAGCCCAGAAAATATGGGGGTCTGGTCCTCTTCTAGGACCAGAATAATGGGTGGAGAGGACTCGTTACCCCAGGTTCTCCTCACTCGCAAGCTCGTTGTGGGGAACCTGGGGCTAAACAAGCGAACCTCTTCGAGGGTCGCGGAACATCTTCGATGTTCGATTTTCCGGTGGGATCGGCGCGAGGAGGGGAGGGGCGGGGAGAGTGAATATATGCGAACAAAATTAGTGCCTTTTTTATAAATGTCAAAATATTCATTCGCAGATTTTTTTGTTTTTCTTCGCAACTTGCCTTATCTTTGTTCCCATGATTACAGAATACGCTCGTCCTCCGATGAAGCCCGGCGTGGCGATTTGCGCGGTTGTGGCGGTGATTGCCGTGGCGGTCGTTGCCGTCTGCGGCGTGTGGTTGTTGACCGATTCGCCGTCGTATGTGTATGCCGCGCGCACCATCAGCCAAGGCGGCATCGATATGTCGCGCACGCCCCTCTATCCGCTGCTGATTTGGTTTGCCGCGTGGGTGAGCGGGGCGGATTTTTCGGCGCTCGACACAGCGCCTGCCGGTGAATTTTTTGCAAACCCGATGCAGATGCAGGGCATGTTTGGCGCCATGTTTTATGTGGTCGTAGGCGTGCAGCTGGTGTTGATGGTGTTGTCGGTGGCGTGTTTCTACCGCCTCGCCGGCAGCCTGCTGCGCAGCCTCAAGGCGGTGTGCGTGCTGACGTTGGTGTATGCCGTGCTGTGCCTGGCGATGAACTGGCATCGAACGATCATGACCGAGTCGCTCGCCGTTTCGGGCATGGTGTTTTGGGCGTACTTCGCGCTGCAGACGCTGCGCCGCGATGGGGGACAGGTGTTTCCCGCGGTGATGTTGGGCGTGATGACGATTTTGCTGATTGCCTTGCGCCCGAGTTTTCTGTTTTTGCCTATCGTACTACTGCTGATGGCACTTCGCCTGCTGTTCACGCGCAAACGTGTGGCAGCGGTGGTTTGCCTGGTAGGTGTCGGGGCGACCGCGGCGTGCGTATTGGCATATATGCAGGCGTTTCGCAGCAATTTCGGCGTGCGCGCGCTGACCGACGTGAGCATTGCCAACCGCTATTTCGACGCGCGCGACTTTGAGCTGCTGCAGCCCGATGAGGTGAGCAACTCGTGGCTGCGCGAATACCTGGATTACGCGCTTGCCGCCTATCCGGAGATAGGCTACGACGTTGAGCGCGACCCCACGCAGTCGGGGCAAGACCTGTTTGGCGAGTTCAGTTGGGTGAAGAAGAACATCGGTCTGGCGCAGGTGAACGCCGAGGTGGATGCCGCGCTGGCACGTCATCGGGGCGAGTGGCTGCGCAAACTCGTGGCGACGCATTTCCTGAACAAGCATTTTTTCGATAGTTATCGCAATTACCCCACGCGTACGTTGCTCCACAGCGTCATGGAGATGGGGTTGCTGGCGGCGTTTATTTGGCTGCCGCTGTTTGTGGGCTTGGTGTTGTTGCTGCGTCGTCGCTTGCGCCCGAGCGGCGTGTGGCTGTGGCTGCTGACCGCCGGCGGCGCGCTGGTGGTGGTGCTTGGCGCGCCCAACGACTACCTGCGGCTGATGGCGCCCGTCTATCCGATGGTGATGTTGCTCCTCGCCGCCATGGTTCCTCGTTCGCGCGCATAGTTTTCCCCACTTCTATAAAGTAAAAGGCAGGGCGTCATCGTTAGTGATGGCGCCCTGCAGCGTTTTTGAATTTTGGTTATGAAAGGTTTTCAGGTTTATGTGTGTGGGGTGGGGCATCAGCTGCCCGGCACGAACGACTCGAAGCGTCCGTCGTTATAAAACACCATGATGTTCACCACGCGTCTGCCGTCCACCGGCGCATTGCCGCGTCCCGCGGAGTGGCTGTTTTGGCGCATGATGTTTTCGATTGTTGCCGTGAAGGAGGCTTCGCTCCGACTCGCGCCTTTGCGAGGGTTGTCGTACTTCACGTCCTCTTCGCCGCCCCCGCCGAAGCTGATGGCGCGCTGTTGGGGTTCACGCGGCGTCCCCATGGCGCGTTTGTCAGCCATTGCCTCGTCGTCGTCAGCGGCACCGCCGACAATCATTTCGCCGTCGCCAAACATCAGCCAGAGGATGTTGAGGGAGGGGTAGGCGCGGTGGATTTTGCCTATGACCTCGTCGCTCACCTTTTTGTTGCGTCCGTTGAGGAGCTGCGAGAGGGTGGGGCGGGGGATATCGCAGGTGTCGGCAAATTGGGAATTGGAGATCCCGTTTTGCTGCATGAATTGTTTTAGTCGCGAAACGATGTCCATAATATTGTCGGTTTGTTGGTTACAAGTGAAAAGTTACTTTTTGGTCTTTTGGTCGTTTTTGCCGATTTTCTTAAGTGAAAATCCTTGCGAAAATCTCGGTGAATGGCTCACGAAAATTTTCTGAGCAAAAATTTCGGTTTGGCAAAGGGGTAGAAAAACGCGATTTTGGGCTTTCGGTGCCTGTTTGCAAAACTGAATTAACGGATTGCAAATTTAAATATGCTTTTTGAAACCACCAAATTTTCAGATGTAAATTTTTAATTCTGCCTTCATTTTTTTGAAATCGGGCAGGGAGGAGGGTGTTTGCAAACGCTAAAAGCGTAAGTCTAAACTAAAGCTTTATTTTAACTATGCTAAAATACTGAAACAAATCGGTTTATGAGGTTTAAAAATGGGGTAAAAAACGGCGATTTTCGCGATACGCCCGAATGCTTGCAGCGGTACTCGAACTATTTTTATTATTTTACTAAAAATCAGCATGTTATATTAAATGTAAAAATATGTAAACAGCTAATTTTGACGCAAATGTAAACTGTACAGATGCAAATTTGCGATTTACGGGCGGGAAACGCAAATGTAAACCTGTTTGAAAATCGAAAATTCGCGATTTTCGATTGCATTGTCGCTCGATTTTGATTTGTTTGGAAATTGAAATTGACGGTTGGTAAATTACCATTTTTTGATTTTCTGAATGCTCAACTCAAAATCCTTGCAAAAAAAATCGGAATGACCATTATTTGCCCGATTCGCAAAATTCTGAGCGAGTTTAGCGGCGTTAAATCTTACTAAACATCAAGAAAACAGGGCGTTACGATGACAAACGCCGCCTTCGGAAAAATGGGAAAATAGCGGCGAAATCCGCCGTTTTGGGCGCAATTTTCGGTTTTCGGGGGTCTGTAGGCGTTTTTTCTGGATTGTTCGGTGATTTTTGGTCTATTTTGCCCCATGTTGGCGGCGTATTTTGGGATTTTTCGGCGTCATTTTTCGTCGATTTTTCATCCTTCGGGTTCGGATGCGCCGGTGCATTTTCGGGATCGGAGGTGAAATTTTCTGCTCATTTTTTCGTGCGTTTTTTCTATTTTCTGTCCACGATGCCGGTTCAGTTGCGTCCTCCTGCCTCCCCTACGATGGGCAAAAACATTGTAAAATTTTGGCGTGTCTATAGCGGGTAGTCACCGGGCGAGGATGGTGAAAAAAGTGGGATGCGGGGCGGTGATGATAAAAAAATCGCAGAAAGATTTGCATATAAAATAAAATCGTTGTACCTTTGCACCCGCAACCGAAAGCCCAGGTGGCGGAATTGGTAGACGCGCACGTTTCAGGTGCGTGTGCCGCAAGGTGTGCGGGTTCGAGTCCCGCCCTGGGCACCACAAAAGAGTGCTGTATGTCGTTTCCGACATTACGGCACTCTCTCTTTATATATAATGTGTGTCGCCGCCGCCTGCCCCACCATACGCGGCATGTAGCCATAAAACAACGCCACCAATCAGCGATGATTGGTGGCGTTTGTGTGACCCCGGAGGGGCTCGAACCCTCGACCCATTGATTAAGAGTCAATTGCTCTACCAACTGAGCTACGGAGTCATCATTATTTGATGGCTGCATTTCGGCTTATTGGGGGAGGTTGGCTGAAATGCGAGTGCAAAGGTAATGCCTTTTTTTGAATCGTGCAAGATTCCGGCGTATTTTTTTTGAAAAAGTTTGTTGTGGGCTACTCATCGGGGGCTTCCTCCAAGTCGCCGTCGTTGTCGTCGGTGAAGAAATCGGACGGCGTGTCGGAACCAGCGATGATGGTGGTTTCGATGGTGTCGGCGGGCGCTACGGCGATGGAGTCGGTGGTGGTGGCGTCGTCGGTGGTGGTAGCGGCGGGTTTGGTGGTGCATGCGACGAGGAGCAGCATGGCGGCAAGTGTGAGGAATAGTTGTTTCATAGTCGTTGTGGGTTTTTTGTGGGGGCAAAGATACGAAATTAGTTAGGAGTTAGGAGTTAGGAGTTAGGAATTTTTTCTCTTCCCTCGTGCAGAACTCGCAGAACTCGCAGAAAATCTTACGGGGATCACGCGGATTTTTAAGGATCTCGCATTTGGTCATTTTTTATTATGGGATTTAGTGAATTGGGAAAAAAGGCTTAACTTTGCAAAAGATATAAATATGGGATAATAGATATATGAGGGATATAAGGGAAATAGGGTCGCTGTGGGGGCGCGGTGGCGGGAAGCCGTTGGTGGTGGCGGGTCCGTGCAGCGCGGAGAGCGAGGAGCAGGTGCGCGCTACTGCGGCGTCGTTGTCGCACCTGGGCGTTGACGTGTTTCGCGCTGGCATCTGGAAGGCGCGCACGCATCCCGGCGGCTTTGAGGGCGTTGGCGAGCGCGGTTTGTCGTGGCTGCAAGCGGTGAAAAGCGCGACGGGGATGCGGGTAGCGACGGAGGTGGCGAACAGCGCGCATGTGGCTGCGGCGTTGGCTGCTGGCATCGACGTGCTTTGGATAGGCGCGCGCACGAGTGCGAGTCCTTTTGCGACGCAGGAGATTGCCGATGCGCTCCATGGTCACGACGAGGTGACGGTGTTGGTGAAAAATCCCGTGAATCCCGATTTGGAGCTGTGGATAGGGGCTTTGCAGCGCATCTATAACGCCGGCATCACGCGTTTGGGCGCGATCCATCGCGGCTTCACCGCCTACGGCAGTCAGCTGTATCGCAACGAGCCCCGTTGGCACATCGCCATCGAGCTGCGTCGTCGCCTGCCCGAGCTGACCATCTTATGCGACCCGTCGCACATGGGCGGCAAGCGTGAGCTGGTGGCGCCGATCTCGCAGTGCGCCATCGACATGGGTTTCGACGGGCTGATGATCGAGTGCCATTGCGCACCCGAGCAGGCTCGCAGCGACAGCGCGCAGCAGTTGACGCCCGCGCAGCTGAAGACGGTGCTCGACAGCCTCGTGGCTCGTTCGCCGCAACCTCTGACCGATGAACTGCAGACGTTGCGCCTACAAATCGACCAATGCGACCGTGAGTTGCTCGACGTGCTCACGCGCCGAATGGCGGTAAGTCGGCAGATCGGCGTGTTCAAGAAGGCGCACAACCTGCAAATCCTGCAGCCCGAGCGGTACGACGACATCGTCCGCCGGCTGAGCGAGGCGGGGGCGCAGACGGGCATGAGCGCGGAATTCATGCAGACGTTGATGCAGGTGATACACGAAGAGAGCGTGCGGCAGCAGCTGCGGCTGTATCGCCCATCGCAAGACGAATCAGAGCAATAAGACACAATGAAAGAGTTGATAGAAAAAATGCGCAGTGGCGAGCTGTATGACGCCAATTACGACCCTCGCGTGCTGGAGATGATACGGCGTTGCGAGGCGATGTGCTACGAGTACAACCACACGCACCCCTCGCGCCTTGACGAGTTGCATCGGCAGCTTCGCGCGATGTTGGGCGCCATCGGTGAGCGCGCGCGCATCGTGCAGCCGTTCAAGTGCGACTATGGGTTCAACATCAGCGTTGGCGAGGACTTCTTTGCCAACTGCAACCTCGTGGTGCTCGACGCGGCGCCTGTCACGTTTGGCGACCGTGTGTTTATCGGTCCCAACTGCGGCTTTTACACCGCGGGTCATCCCCTGGACGCGGCGGAGCGTGCGCAAGGGCTGGAGTACGCGCGGAGCATCAGCGTGGGCAACGATGTGTGGATTGGGGGCAACGTGTGCGTACTGCCCGGGGCGAGCATCGGCGACGGCAGCGTGATTGGCGGCGGTTCGGTGGTGACGGGCGCGATACCCGCGGGAGTGGTGGCTGTGGGCAATCCCTGTCGGGTGGTGCGCAAAATCGAGAAAAAATAAAAAAACTCGGCTGAAATATTGTCGGATTAAAAAAAAGCATTATCTTTGCACCCGCTATTGGGGCATTAGCTCATCTGGTAGAGCGCAACACTGGCAGTGTTGAGGTAAGCGGTTCGAGTCCGCTATGCTCCACAAGGGGGACAAACGTCGCGTCCCCCCTTTTTATTGACATGTGCTTTTTGGGGCATTAGCTCATCTGGTAGAGCGCAACATTCGCATTGTTGAGGTAGGCGGTTCGAGTCCGCTATGCTCCACTTCCGGTAGGTTGTCGTGGCGCGGTATGCGTTTCGTCGCGACAGTGAGCCGAGCAACGAATAAGATAGGCATCCGTTTTGGGTGTCTATTTTTTTGTGGAAACGGCAAGGTTGTCGTTTTTTTTTGTGGCGGGAAAATAGGCATTATCTTTGCGGAAACATTACCTTTGCAAAAACATCTCCCCCTATGAAAAAAGTCCTGAAATACATAATACTTTCGGTTGTTGTACTTTTCATTGTCTGGATTGTCGGAACTATCAAAACCGGTACCAACGAAGTCAAAACTATTGAAGATATACCCGCCCCTATCGGCTATTCACGCGTGCCGGTTGAGAAGGGGTCTTTCTCCGAGTATATTCGTAATTTAGAGGTTTCTGAAGGTGACCTTTTTAAAGAAGGTGTTCCCTATTGCTTTATACATCTCCCTCATGGTCAATACGTTGAAACCGATACATTATGGGCGAGAAACCTTGCGTTGTCTTTGCGAACTTCCTATCTTAGAGAAAGCAAAAAACTTAGTGAAGTTGATGATACATTTGATACTATACCGATTGCGCCATCAGACCTTTCCATAGGTGATTTGCTTGTAGAAGACAACATAGTATATGGAATCGTTGTTGATGCGGTGGCATGTGTATTCAATAGCACAAAGAAGCAGTATTTGGTAGCATGTGCATCTCCCGGGATGGATAACCATCAATTCTTTATGATATACGACCACCGACAAACAAAAGGATTTTTCCAGACTGTCCTTTCACCGGCTCCATTTGTTGAAATTCCAAGCGATGAGAATTCATTTGAGATAACGTTGACGTATTTGCGGTGGGATGATGTGAAATTCTACAAGATGCGACTTTAAAGCCCCCCGAACTTGGGAGATATGGGAGTCGCTTCATAGAACTATTCCTTTCCGATATATCTATAATAAGTTGTTACTGGGTACGCATAACCCTTAATAAGGTTCATCGATTCTTTGTGCCTGATAGATTTTGCATCCCATCCTCCATTAGAACCATTAAGTAAGGTGTCGCCTATGTTGTAACGTAAAATACCAATATCTTTACTCTCAGCTATATTGCCATTTCCATCAAGTGTATACCCCGGATATGTCGCAACCCCATCGAATATCATAGTGTGTTTTGGAATGTACTTTTGTTCATTGTCATTCCACTTCGAATTTCTAATCCGGGTATGTTAAAGAATGGAGCTATCCACGGTGTCATAGTATTACAGACCCTTTGCATCCAATTTATATCTTGTGCGCCCATAAAATTAGTATTAGGTTCTTTCATTTCTCGGCTCTTTTCTAATGCTTTCTGCCTTGCAATATCAGCCCGAGACCTACCTCTACCTAAAACCAATAATTCTGGGAGCACATAAGGTAACCATGGCGAACCGACAAAAGGAGAGCTATTGTAGTTGCTGCTCTTAAGTTCACTAAGTGATGGCATATTTATATAATTATTACCTCCATCACCATACACATTAACCTCCTTATCTTCATCAGGAAGAGAGTCTAGAATAAAATCTAGATCATCATAAAAATCGATCATAACTTTTTTTTTAAAATATGCATGCAAATATACAAATAAATTATTATATGCAAATATTATTCATATTTTTTAATATTTCTGGAGGGAGGAAAAATGACGGAAGATGCCTTTATTTATTGACTGTTTTAGGGATTCAAGCCCGAAAAATATATTTTTTTGTGGAAAATGGCAAGGTTGTCGTTTTTTTTGTGGCGGGAAAATAAGCATTATCTTTGCGGAAACATTATTTGACAAAAAACACTGACGTATGAAAACTTTCATCCTTTTGGGTTTCTCTCTCCTTGGTATTTTCTGCTTGCTGTTTGAGCCTTTTATAGTGCATCCAAAATCAGAACCAGAACCACAAGTAGAATTAGCATTAGAATCAGAGCCACAAGTAGAATCAGAATTAGAACAAGATTCATCCCCGGAAGAGGATTGCGATGATGAATATGGTTATATCTACGAGACAGCCGGAGACTTTATTTTTAATAATATGATTGAAGACTCTGAAGACCAAGATGCTGTTTGTAAAGACTTTGAAAAGTTTGGTCGATATCATTGTTCCCGGTACTATATAAATAAAGCCTACAGGGATAACGAAGATACCACTGTTTTTGTGAAAACACGATATGATAGAGATCTGAAGGATTACAAATACATAAATACCCGTGATTATGTTCCTCTGAAAAACAAAGCGCTGCAGCAAAAGATTGCAAAAGAGACTAGAGGTATGTCTGAAAAGGAAATTGTTGCATATTCTGAGGAACTTACAAAATCGCTGTTGACGCTTTCTTCTTATTCGGAGCTGAAATCTTTAGACCGGTTGTCTGTGGACAAAAAAATTCCAACAAATTCTGAGGGTTATGCCAGAACCTATGCCGCTATCTGCAATTATGCCTTTGATGTTAACGATATGCCTAAAGCTATGTGTTATCACATTGTTAGTGACATCAGAGTGTTATTCTTCTTCAACCTCACAAAAATAGCACACTTTTTCTTCGAAACTATCGGCGATGAACGTAGGGCTAATTTATGTAAGGACCTCGAATATAACAGAATTGTATTTAGCGATGGAACCACGCAGGATGTGGATATTTTGTCGTAGGGGGGGAGGCAAGAAAAGCGGCAGGCGCGGGGAGATCCGCGCCTGCTTGCTGTTTTATTAGAGTTCGAGGTCGATGTTGAAGAGCTCGTGCCAGGGCAGCCCCTGGTGGTTGAGCACATCGAGGAACGGGTCGGGGTCGAACTCCTCGACGTTGTGGACGCCGGGTTTTTTCCAAAGTCCTTTGAGGAACATCATGGCTCCGGTCATGGCGGGTACGCCGGTGGTGTAGCTGACGGCTTGCATGCCGGTTTCCTCGTAGGCTTTGTGGTGGTCGCAGTTGTTATAAATATAATAGGTGAGGGGTTTGCCATCCTTGCCGATGCCGGCGATGCGGCAGCCGATGCTGGTTTGTCCGGTGTAGTTCTCGCCGAGGTCTTGTGGGTTGGGGAGGACGGCTTTGAGGAACTGCAACGGCACGATTTCCATGCCCTGGTAGTTGATAGGTTCGATGCTCGCCATGCCGATGTCTTGGATGACGCGCAGGTGGGTGAGGTATTCCTCGCCGAAGGTCATCCAGAAGCGTGCGCGCTTGATGGTGGGGAAGTTGATGACGAGCGATTCGAGCTCTTCGTGGTACATCAGGTAGCTCTCGCGTGCGCCGATCTCGGGGTAGGTGAGGGGTTTATGCACTTCGAGCGCGCCTGTCTGGATCCATTTGCCGTCTTGGTAGTAGCGTCCCTTCTGCGTGATTTCGCGGATGTTGATTTCGGGGTTGAAGTTGGTGGCGAAGGCTTTGCCATGGTTGCCGGCGTTGCAGTCCACGATGTCGAGGGTGTGCATCTCCTTGAAGTGGTGCTTGGCGGCGTAGGCGGTGTAAACTCCGCTGACGCCCGGGTCGAAGCCGCATCCGAGGATGGCGGTAAGTCCGGCTTTTTCGAAACGTTCGCGGTAAGCCCATTGCCAGCTGTATTCGAAGTGCGCCTCGTCGCGTGGCTCATAGTTGGCGGTGTCGAGGTAGTTGACGCCGCATTTGAGGCAAGCGTCCATGATGGTGAGGTCCTGGTAGGGGAGGGCGAGGTTGATGACGAGGTCGGGTTTATGCCGCTCGAAGAGTGCGACGAGCTGGTCCACGTCGTCGGCGTCCACCTGGTCGGTGGAGATGTTGTCCTTTCCTATGGCTTTGGCGACGGCGTCGCATTTGCTTTTGTTGCGCGAGGCAATGACGATTTGATGAAACACGTCGGGGTTTTGCGCGCATTTGTGTGCGCAGACGGTGCCGACGCCACCGCAACCGATGATAATGACTTTGTTCATAGTTATTTTGTTAGTTAGGAGTTTTGTTAGTTAGGAGTTAGGAGTTAGGAGTTAGGAGTTGGCACGCCTGGTGTTTTTCCTCGCGCAGATTGAGCGGAACTCGCAGAATTTTTATTTTTTTTCTTGTTGGGGATTTTTTTGTGCGACCTCTTCGAGGTCGGGGCTCAGGGACATTTCTGTACCCCACGGCATCCTCGCTGGCGCTCGGATGACGTGGGGTTTCCTTTGTTTGACCTCTTCGAGGTCATATTTTCTGCGAAGTCTGCGTAGGTTTGCGTGAGGTTTTTTTCTGCGGGTTCTGCGCGGGGAAAGTTAGGAGAGGGTGAAGACGTTGATGAGCCAGCTGCTGACGAGCATGTAGATGATCATGCCGACGATGTCGTTGGTCACCGTGACGAAGGGTCCGGTGGCGATGGCAGGGTCGATCTTGAGTTTCTCGAGGATGAGGGGTACGATGGTGCCAAAGAGCGAGGCGAAGAGCACGGTGCAGAACAGCGAGATGGTGACTGCCAGGGTGGTGACGTGGGCTTTTGCGACGTCGTCGTCGGCGGGGAAGAAGTGGCTGAAAATCAGCAACAAAACCGAGATGACCAGCGCGTTGATGATGGCTGTGCCGAATTCCTTGAACAGGTGTTTTCCGGCTTCCTTGAGTTCGAGGCTGCCATTCGCCAAGCCTTGCACGACGATAGCGCTCGACTGGGTGCCGACGTTACCGCCGGTGCCGCCGATTAGGGGGATAAAGAGCGCCATGCCCGGCAGGATTTGCAGCAGGGTTGCTTCGCCGCTGCCGCCGCCGATGATGAAGGCGTTGAGGATGCCACCCACCAAGCCGATGAGCAGCCACGGCAGG
>Ga0065711_1010658_pt1 | contig 11206 bp, 3 predicted proteins | sample Hoacrofraction12_FD_59098 | JGI IMG/M metagenome (GOLD analysis project Ga0065711, IMG submission 59098) | Hoatzin crop microbial communities from Cojedes, Venezuela - Epithelial fraction 12 v2 (version 2) | ecosystem: Host-associated > Birds > Digestive system > Esophagus > Crop | place... | reverse complement strand
TCCTGTCACTGGGCACCACTGAAAAGAGCTTGGCCCCATCCTCCTGACACCCACCCTTCAGATATTTGTAGGCATTTATAAGGTCCCCTCGCAGCCTTCTCTTCTTCAGGCTGAACTGGTCCTTCAGTTTTAGGGAGCTCCCAGCTTCTGCAATGAGAGGAAGATGTCCTTTTCCACAAACTAAAGCACTGCACCTTCACTGAGGAATAACATGCCTTCACAGACATGTGGTGTGCATTAATGATGCTGCTTGACCTTTTCAGAAACCACAACATTGCCACATCGCTAAGGGGAGATTCAGGAAGGATACCATTACTTTGCTACGAGATCACCAGCCTCGTACCAGCTGGCATCTTTGAGGCCGTAAAAGACACGGGTAGGTAAACTGAGGGTGAGATTGCTGGTGCTCCCCTTGCCTCCCATCAGTTTATTTTCTGGCAAAGGAAGGGGGCAGTGACTCAGGCTGTCCCACCGGCACAACAGCGGAAGGCATCACCATGCGTATACACAACCGCTGAGCTCATTACAGTTTGCAGTCACCTGCAATCTTGCTTCTGCCTTTCCAGACCTTCCAATATCATTTTCCAGTCCAAAGATTTAGCTCATTATTCTCGGAATTGTGAGGGCTTGGCAACACACCCCTCCCACACCCTCCCCTCTTCCTTCTACCTCCCCACTCACATACATATTGTGCTACAGATTTAGCAGGAGTAGCTTGTTTATTTGCAGTTCATGTTTTTGACCCAGGAGGCTGATCTCCTTCACCCCAGCAGCTACCTGTGCTGTGGCACTTGGCACAGAACTTTCGGAACCTGAAGTCTAGACATATCAATAACAAAAGCAGAGCTGATGCCTCACGCTAACGTGCGACAATTTCTTAAATTGGCAAAAACATGGTTCCCGTGGGCTCCTGGCAGGCCTTTGCTAGGGAAGACCTAGATCCCATTTGCAAGGGCTGAGCTTCTCTCCCAGATTTTGTCGACTTCCTCCCTTGCGCCCCAACTGACCCTTCTTCTTCCATCATCAGGTTAAGAGCCTCCATACAAAACGCCGTCAGACCGCAACACCCACTCCCAGCATCACGGCAATGATACCGTCCCCAAGACGCCAGGCAGAGTCCTTGAATATGCCCTGGGAGTGTGCAGACATGATCATGTTCTAAACAAGCAAACAAACAAACAAAAAACCCTCAGAACGGAACATACACCATAACTGACTAAAAGATACATGCGCTTCAAGAATAAAACTAGACCTGTGAACAAGTTTTCTGTGAGGACACATCTATCTTCAAAACGAAATTTTAGCAGGCGGTCATTTCTGAACGAACAAAGTTGGAACTGCTTCAAAACCATGAAAAACAGGCAATATGTCAAGAAAATAAATTTTAAAATGGTTTACTGATTATTCTCAACATTTCCCCACAAATTGTAATCTGGCACACAAGTCAATATGCTAAATTTCAGGCTGAAGTGAGGACAATTCCTTCAATATTTCGTAGTCTAATTCTCCCCTGAATTATCACATATATGCCAAAGTAGCTAAACAGAGTAACTCCAGGGAAAAATTTATACAACACAATAAAGAAACAATCCAACCTTGATGCAGGACAGTGATTATGAAACTGAATTCAGAATGGAAATTGGATTCTGAATTTAAAAGTGCCATCATTCCTGTATCTCTGCAATATTTTAAAACACAAAAGGGCTAACCAGCCTGAGACCTTGTAAAGGCAATAACCCCAAACATTTTTAGAAAACAGTCTTAATTCTGACAATTTAGTCACAACAATTCAGGTTATTTTTCTGCTGAATTGCTGTGCTTAACTTGGAAGTGCTATGATTTAATGCCTGTGTTCCATTTTATTGTTCATGTCCACGCTTTTCACTGGCCAGTTTCTTGGTACCAGTTTCACTTTCAGCTAAGTATAAATGATGCCTGTTTGGGAACTAATTGCTAATGGGTTATGGGGAGCTTTTAGAGATGGCAACCTCACATGTTTGAGCATTAAATGTGTTCCCTAATGACATGTGAACTATCGGTTCGATTATAACTAAGGGGCTGCCTTTGATGAACAAGTGGCATAATCAATAAAATACCTTCCTAGGTTGCAACTGACTTTTTCAGACTTCTTATCTAGCTTAAACAGCAGAAGTTAATTTGAGGGTTTTTACAGTATTTTTTCCCATTTACAAACAGAAATGCCGTGGGGTAAAGCAATTACTCTGATTTACTGTTTTCACTTTGATTGAACATAAAGATGTAGCAGGGTCTCAAAAAAGCAGTAACTTAACAAACTGTGCTCCTATCCACAGACAGATAAAGTACCTACTTTGCTGTTTCAAAGAGTTTACCTCCAGGCAGCAGCACAGAGCAAACATCAATCAATGACATGTGTCTAAGATGAGATTGATGTTTACTCTCACAGCTTTTCATCTTACATCCAATAAATTATTTTTCCTTCACCAAAATGCCTGGTTAAATTTCATTTTTCACTTTGCAGTATCAGTTTTAAAACTTTAGCTTCCAGCAATTTTAAAGCTAGGATTCATTGATGCTTCAGCTTTTACAGCCTGTTTATGATTTGTATTAACCATGAAACACTACCGTCCAAACACGAATATGATCGGGGGAGCTGAGCTGGGCCGGCCGCTCGCGCGGTGACAGGTGCAGGCTGGAAGGTGCGAGATCGTTTTAATTATCTGCCTGGAAATTCCGAGTCCGAAACAGGGAGCTATATTTTCAGGGGCAGATATATCGCATCCACCAAACGAATGCATATATTCATATCATATCTGCAAAATCAGCACCTAAGTGTTCAAGGCAGGTCTTCGGAGGGCTCACGCTGGGCACCTGGAAGGAACCAAGGAAAGACTCACTGTAGGTGCAGTTATTAACTCACAGGCACTGACACCTGACATTCACAGAATGTGAGTGCTTTGCATGCAACCTGACTAAATTTTAAACATGGATTGAAATATTGAGAAAACCTAGGGCAGCAGTTGAGACTGGGATCTAGGTTGTTGAGTCAGAGCAGTAAACATCACAACAGAGGAACATCAAAAAACATGCAATTTAGTTCAGCATCTGCTTGTACAAGAGCACCTCTTCCAGCTGCAGACAAAATAATGCAGATTTTCTTCCCTCTGTGAAGTTTTGCCCAATGAGAGAAACTGACACATAATTCCAATTCCATTTTTGTTTTAGTTTCAGGAAAAATAACTTCATCACAGTATAAAAATCTATCAGTCCATACCTACAGTATACAAAGATATCCAAAAATTCACCAGGGTAATTCTACACTCAATGCCTTACTATTTTCTTTTTGCTATTAAGTGCTGGTGCTCTCTTCTTATAACATTAAAAAAGCTAGCAAAAAATACCTAAGATAGATAAAGACCTAATAACGACACTAAGCCAAGCTTGAATCAGAACATTACTATTACTATTAATTTTGCACTGGTCTAACAATATGGTGTTTGAAAGTATATTCACAAGTTACAAATTCAGCACTATTACTAATCTTACACCTGGAACGGGTGTTTCTTTTTCTCCACCATCCAAAATCATATTTAAAACCTCCAGAAACTGCATGGAGATCTTAGCTGTCAATAGTCAGATACTGTAGATGCAATAAAGTATTCCTTTTTGTATCCTCATCCATATTTTCCAGCCAGAGGGAACAAAAAGACCAAGACTGAAGAGCACACACCAGACAAAGCAGAGTGAAGCCCCTTCATTTGAGTTTGTTAATGTTACTTTTACGTTGTAATACAAAAATACAACAGCTGAGGTGATCAGTAAGGCGTCTTTTTTTCTGCCTAACCTAACACTGCTGAATTCCCTGGGCTGCGACACAAGGCCTTACCTAACTTTGTGATGCCTATATCTGATCCAGTTTCTTCTTACATCGCTTCCCTGCCAGAGATGTCAGACACAACGCCCCGCTTGTCTGTTTTTCTCCACAATGATTTCTGCTTTCCATGGCATCCTTATGCATAGGAAGCTGTTCCAGCTATCATCTGCCAAGCCTGTGTGGTTTCTTTCCTTCAAATGTCTTCTTTAGGCTACTTACAGTCATAATTAGTCAAAAATTATAGCGGTATTTTTGATCAGTCATCCGGCTTATCTCTGTAGAGGATGTGGACACACAGGTCAATTATTCATATAGTCATGGTGCGTATCCTGAAGAGTTTACAGACTGAATCTTGCAATAAACTGAATTTACTCCTATCACTGCGTGATCTCTAGGGATGTTCCAAACATTTCAAATGTAATAAAAAAACCCCTGGCCTTTTAAAATCTATTTGACATTTTGCAGCAAGTGTTTAATACTTCATTCAAAATTTTTGTTGAGCTTCTTATTGACATGTTTGCTGAAAACTGGATTTCAGTCAATAGAGATCTTCAGTGCTAGTTTCAGTAGTAAAAAAAATGAAAACAAGCGTCTTCAGAAATGTGAAAAATTACATTTTGCATCTGCGATCTTCTTGAAAAAAAAAGTCTTTTTCAGAAAAAAACACCTTCTTGCTCCCACTTTTCTCTAGCAATTTAAATATAGCCTATTCTTTCCATGAGGCTCTGAACAGTGATCCATCTACCCGCTGCTAATTGCAGGACTGAGAAGCACACCGAGGTGTACTTCACACAGCACACAGAAATTGAAAGCTCTATAACTGGTAGAAAAATGTTATCACGCAATTCACCCTGGTGCAGCTTGACTTAAAGCAGCAAAAGCAAAGACTCTAATGAATCATTAAGGCCAGACCTAAGAGCACTTTGCCACTACAGAGATTAACAGCAGTGCCTATTAGAAAACATTCCTGGCACAGCAGCAAAAGGAGCAAAACTTTACAGACTTCCATGGATGACAAAGATCAGTAGTTTTAGTTTGTTAAATGCTTTTGGCACTGCTAAGAACCCCTATGAAACATAAGCAAAAGACACACAGAAATTCACTACCTAAATGTAAGTAAAGGTTGGGAAAACTCTTGCCTATATTTACATTCTGTGCACTTCATTTTAGATCGACTTTCAAACTTCTCTGATGTCCGGAAGGCATCAAAATACAGCACTGAAGTACAGGACACCGGATTGCAGCTTTATGTCATATTGTACTTTCACAGAAAGCCAAAGTACAGTATTTCATTATGAATGTGTCAGCTGTTAGTAACCATCAAATCTATGACTCATGAAAACGTCTATACATGTTTTATTAACAAAGCAACATTTCCAATTTACTTTTACTATAATGGATAATGACTGAAGGTTCATCAGGGTTAATCAAGAAAATGATGTAAATTTTATATTGTATTATGTTTCACTTGGCTTAAAATGGACCTTGGGCAACAATCTTTTTTATGTGTTTAATCATGATTTACAGCATTATGGAAACCACACAACAGCCTCAGTGTGAAAAAAAATTATGAACAAGTCAGTGCATAAGTCATCTGATTTTTATGTATTCACAGAAAATCACTTCTTGGGATCTTCAGTGGACAGTCACTGAGTTCGGTTTCTATAGAAATAGAACCGATATGTTTTGAGACGCCTTGCTTTAATTTATCTTTCATATTTTATAGATAGATGGAGACCTTATTATAGCATTTTATATATTAAAGAGGAGCTATCATTACATACAGTTAAGGCTGAACTGAGTTTTAAACAGATGTATGTTAGCATGTCTACATGATAAAAATAAATTTGGATGATGTTAATAACTGCACACGCAGATAAAACAACAACCAAAGGAGTTAAACCCTATGCCAGCTGTACAGATACAAAAAGAATCAACCATTGTAAATGCCCAAACAATAACTCCACTAAAACCTGTGCTTTTGTTTATATGAACACCTGAAATATAGCTCACTAGACAAAGAAATTGTGATTGTTTTCAGCAACAGTTTGTAACAGAGTCTGTAAGCATAAAATCTTACTATGGGGAATTATGAAGTTCCATCTGCATACTGCTCAACTGAGGTAGAAACTAGAAAATGGAACGAGAGTTAGAGATAGGTGTGTCTATATATATATATATATATATAAAAATAAATAAACCTAAACCTAAAGCACAATCTAAACGTATCTGTCCACCTAGTCCCTATATAGATAGCTTGCTTTCACAGAAAAATAAGGACTGCTGTAAGAAGGCTAGGTTCAGGAACCTAAGAAAGTTGTGGTCCATATATAACTTTAAGCTACAAACAATGAAAAAATGGTTATACAGAGAATGTTTCACTCTCACAAGAAACTACTACTAGCCAAACATATTGCACGGGCACCACAGAGCCAGCCAGCTTCTCTAAAATACACTATATACATTTAAATTCCAGCAAAATGCAAATTTCTTCCCAGTTCTTTCTTCTGAAAATGGAGAATGTAAACTGGACCTGAGGTTTGTGCTTGACCAAAGAACAAGACCACCACATATCCCTGGCACCTGCACAAGAAAAGCGCACAGCACGCAAACCATACAACTTTTACTTTCTTATTAATATATCCTGCTTGCCCTGTGTGGCTCTGCCATATTTTGACATGTAGCCCCAGGGGATACGCAATCAAAATTAGGAAGAGAAGTTAGCCAAAACCAGCATACCTGTGCATAAGAGAATAATTCATGCGTATACATGAATAAAAACACATACATGTTAAAATGATGAAAAATTTAAAACTTTTATGCCTGTGACTGGTGTAATTCATATAAGCTTCTTACACATGCTAACCCCAATTCATTCTGCCTGCAAATACGACTATATCGTAACTCACGCTGCCCACCTTCTGAGCTGCACAGAGAAGCACCCGTGCACTCCCTTCCTTAAGTGACATGTAATGGGAAGTGAGGTATTTTATCCCTCTTAGAAGAAAAAAAAAGCCCTCATTGGAAACAAACATCCTTTTTTTTTTGTGCCTCTCTTGACACTTTGTTTCTGCTTCAGAAGACTGGTGGTGACATGGCCACGCCACAAATCCAAAACAAAATGTAACATGTCAGGAACACAAAACCCTAAACATAATAAGGTGAAAAATAAGCTTTTGTATTGTAACTCGCAGAAACAGCATGACTGTTTGAGTGCCCACTTTCAGGTAGGTTAAAATTTCTTTAACGATTTCCAAATCTGCAGGAAATGACATAAAAATGACAAAAGATCACCCAGAAGCTTTAATGGTTGTGACAGACGCAGAAGCCGCTCCAGTGATGCCGGTGCCAGGGAGGCAGATGCTGCCTGTTGGAGGGCATCAGCCCGGTCCAGTCCAAAGCGGGGAAGCGAAGTCGAACACATCGTCTCCTCACTCTCTAACAGCTGCCTTGCCTTCACTAGCTTTTCTCAGCAGATTTTAGCCTTAGCAACAACATCAAAAGCTTATGAGAGAGAAATGTTCTATTTTTACTGTATACTTTATTTGAAGTCCGAGTTCATAAATGCATATTTGTGTCACAGTAAATTATAAGGATATCATTTACCTGTATAGTGTAAAGTGTAAAATTATTCAGTGTTTCATTTTGAAAGTGGTAAGAGGTATCTAAATTCTATATATTGTTGTAAAAGCATGAGGAGGGATCTAAACTGCATGTATAATAGTAAAAGCACGGGTTTAGGAGATGTCTACAGCATTTCTATTTGAATCTTCCGTAGCAAAGCTCCCCTTTTATTATGCTAGGAAGCTTAGAAATCTCTGGGCCATTTTTTCTGCAAATTTTTTAAATGTTTCAAAACACTGGACTTCAGCTTGACCTTCTCTCATTCCAGTGCTCAAGAACATCAAATTTGTGTGTTCTCCCAGAAAGCCTGCTGAAGCTGGTTTCATGGGAAAAACTTAGGAGCACCAAAATCCTTCCCTGATAGGGTGTGCATAAAAAATGCCAGAATTTCATTTTCTCCTGTTTCACTAGGATAATAGAATATAACCAAAAATGAGTTAAAATACGCATTTAAAAAAAGGAAGAGGGGAAGTGGAACAAGGCTTAAGGAAATTCCCCTGATTTTCCAGTTCAGAAAAGCCAACAAAATGGTGATGCTTAAGACAGGAGATCTTCAGCAATGGAAAAAAAAAAATCCATACAGGAGGAAGCCATCCTGCATCTTTGTATTGGCAGATTGTCAACCTATGATCCCCACAGTCCTCTGGGGATGGGACAGGATTGGAATGGATAGGCTTTTGAAGACAAGGCAAGCTCTGTCCTAACTGCTATCCATGAAGCTCACTGAAACTCATGTTCACATTGCTAAAAAATCCAGCACTTACAATAATGCTTATCGTGCCGTTTGGATTTAGCTGCTCACATGCTCTCAGGCTCTCTAGTCTTAAAAGTGATGACAATCGAAAACCCCACAGTAGATACCCAAGTTCTTGTTAAAAAGTAGCATTTGAAGCTCATGGAAGGTGTTTAACATTTTAAGACTTAGAATGACTCTGGCAGATCTAACTGCACTTTTTTTTCTCCCACTGAAAGCCAGCACATCTCTGCACGTTAGAGGAGCTGTGTTCCTGGAGTGGGCTGTAACACAAGTGAACGGTGGAATAACTCCATCAGTGTTACTTGCTGGCGGAAACCTGAAATAGCACTGAACAGAAAGGTGAAAGAATTGCTGGCTGTCCCCTCCCAACTCTGCTGGATGGGCCCACTGTGGGGGAAAAAATGACATGGATGAGGGTGGGAGAGAGCACGAAACTAGACCACTGTGGGTGAACTTGATTTTTATTTGAATCCAAACAACGCACAGTGTAATTCACACTTGGTAACTGGAATATCCCAGTGCAAAAAATAAACAGAAGCTGTTATTAGCAAGAGAATATTTCATTGCTAGCATGCCGTGTTAAGCAGAAAACTGCTACTACATTTAGCCTTCCTTAAAACTTTCCTAAGTAGGATTCTTGATATAGCTTCTCAGTAACACAGGAAATAGTAACTACTTCCTTCTAGGTAATGTAAAGCAAAAGACTTCTGTAAAGATATTCTATTCGGCTTTTTTTAATACAAGTAAAAGGAAATGTGCTCAGTGAATTTGTTCAATTTCAAATTTGGGACTGTTTCTTGGAAAACTGTGAAATAATTGTAATACTCATGTTCTATTTTGCTGCAAACCAAAATAATACCTTAGTAAGGTATTATTCAATGACAATNACTCAATGACAAAGGTNTGTCAAAGATTTCTGAGTTTTTACATAATCCTAAAAAACATTTTGCTGTTCCTGATGTGGGAATACCTAGCCTACCTAGTTTGACACTAATGACATACCATGAGAAACAAAAAAGAAAACGTTATTAGAATCTCAGGAAAGAAACCATGAAAGGGATAATGCACTAAATTAAAAGGAATTGGCTACTTGGGTAGACATAAGTATCAAGCTGAAGACAGTGTTATTTAAACTTATCCATTTCAAATTAATGTGTTCTCTAACAATTTCAAAGCCTAGGTTTACCATTTTATGACATATCTCCTTCTATACACACAAACCAGAAAAACCATACTGCTCTGTGTATCTCCCTGGGACCAAATTAAACAAAACAGAAATTCCAGAACTTCATCTCCCTTAACCAATCTTCTTTGCCTGAATGCGTGCGAAAAGGTATAACCCTCAAACATTAGCTGAATCTTTGAAAGCACTTTATAGAGTTCACAGCCTCCCGCTTCCAGTGTGGGAACCGTTGTATTGCGTAGCCTGTTTGATGTCTGTTGTCACGAAAGCTTTCAAGAAGGAGCAATCTCTGCAACGCAGCTTCAAAGCTACACAGAACTTACAGCTAAAATACAACAGCCATGTGAAAACTTGATCGGTCTTTGGGAGGAGGTGCAAGGCAGTAGGTTCCCTGAATCTGGTATGACCCAGAAAGTACCCTGCAGCAGAAGAACCAGCTGAGATATTCACAGTCCCATTTGGGTCCCATTTTAGCAACCCAAGCACACAAAACATCTCCTATCCTCCAGGTCTTCGTTTCACTCTGTTGCTGTTGTCCACGTATTTTTGATAACAAACTTCATCCCACTCTGACCTGCAGCTGGGCACTGAAAAAATGCGCATGCTGGCCTGGGGACCTCTGCTGCAGGAAAAGAGGTGGTGTAGCCCAGAAGAGAAGAGACAGATGGATAAAGGAGTGAGGTATGGAAGAGGACAAATTGGGTTTGTCTGGTTTAGAAAAGAGAAGACTGGGAGACACATGATAGTGATCTCCCCACCTATAAAAACTTGTCGCAGGGCAGACAATGATGAATTGTGCTCTCTGTCTGCTAGGTTACGTGACTTAATTTGCAGTAGAGGAAATGTAGGTATGATTTGAGAAACGCTATCTAACTTAAAAAGGAAGGGCTGGAAGAGGCTGGTTATCTATTCCACAGCCTCCTTCATGGCTTCTTTATTTCAGAACAGGTTGGTCAGTCCTCCCCCTGACGCTGTCCCCACCAGCAGACAGGTACTGTTAAGTTTGCTCCTTCTCAGCCAGGTTCAATACACAAAATAAATGAGAATTGGAAATGTTCATCCCTTGAACAACTCCCTTCCCTCCTTCCAGACGAGCAACAGTGCCTCCTCACATAACAGTATGGGATGCCTCTCCTCCGTAAGTCCCTGCCTCTTAGCACTTACCAAAGGAAGACTAGTTCTCCCCAACAAAGAATACACTTTTCCGGGAGGAACATACATGAAACACAGATTACTTCTGGGCTAGGGACCTATGGAAGTCCCTGTGCAGTTGCTCCACAATCTTGATGGACTTACGTGTGTTATAAAGGTTAGACTCTTATCTGTCAGGCTGGCCTCAGTGTGCTTCTCCTGTCTTAGAGCCAAGGGATAGAACAAGAGCCCAAGGGCTGCAGCCCAGCATTTGGAGTATTTTTTTTAGTGACTTTTTTTAATATATGGGCTAAAGGACAGAGAAATTTTTCCTTTCTTCAGTCACTGAATTCAGGCATTGATCTGTAAGATGCGAGGGTAGGCACATCTTTTCGACCATCTCCAAATAAACCACGCATAGCTACTACAGAGATACGCAGGGGATGCAAAGGGAGACATGCGAAAAACAAACAGAGCTTTTCTAAAACACCTTGTATTAGTGATCAAGAACTTTAACAATCTCTGACGTTAAAAATTCTAGAATCACAGAATCACAGAATGGTATGGGTTGGAAGGGACCTCTGTGGGTCATCTAGTCCAACCCTCCTGCCGAAGCAGGGTCACCTAAAGCAGGCTGCACAGGACCTTGTCCAGGCGG
>Ga0065711_1049630_pt1 | contig 11207 bp, 5 predicted proteins | sample Hoacrofraction12_FD_59098 | JGI IMG/M metagenome (GOLD analysis project Ga0065711, IMG submission 59098) | Hoatzin crop microbial communities from Cojedes, Venezuela - Epithelial fraction 12 v2 (version 2) | ecosystem: Host-associated > Birds > Digestive system > Esophagus > Crop | place... | reverse complement strand
GGAGGGGGATGTGAATAACACAGTGGAAATCGTGTTAGTTCAAAAGAAAAAACAGGCACTGACCACCCAAAAGCAAGACACAGACCCATGTACCAGCTAATACAGAGAGGAGTTATATGACATTCCCTCCAAGTGAACTTCTACCAGACTTCTGTTTCCTTGGAAGTTACCCTTAGATGAGGCAAGGGTTGAAGCTTGACTGCGATGTTTTGTTTATACTGAGACACAACATTAACAGGCACTGGCAGCTAACAGGGACGCACATCTTCGTTCCTTTAGTCCTGTCTAAGCACGAGCTCTGCTAGGCTCCGAAGTTTAAGGGTCCTCCTTCCCCTCTCACAGGCATATCCCTCAATTCAGCAACAACCAGGTTCGCTTTTTCAATACATTTTACGAACTTGCTAAAGCACATTCTTTAGATCTGCACAAATTCGCCACCACTCAGCACACCATTAACGTACCCCTGCTTGCTGTAAAGCCCTGCTAGCTATTAAAGATACTAAGAAAAAGAAATCACTAAGGTGGCTCAGGAAGAACAGGTATCAAGCTGCCTGTATTACTCCCAAACTGGCTGACAGTGTTATTTGCCAGCACAAATTATCTCTGAGTAGTTCTGCACATCTGCAATTTTGAGTAGCCGTTTCTTCCCCCGCCCCCTTCATCCTTATTCCCATTAGGAATAGCCCACATTTTTTAACTGACAAGAGACTGCCCACAGTTTGACACTTTTATGTTAAACTAACAGTCACATTACTTTTTCATATTTAAAAGGTACTACTCATGATCAGCGCCAACACACATATTATTGAGTGCCTTTCAAAGATGGCATTTAAATATTGCTAATGGAATTTCTTTGTAATCAGTCCCAGAGAGTTTAACTCTATCACACAACAAAGCCTTCCTAGCATCTGCCATCAACTCAAATAACAGAAGATTCGTAACTAACTCTCACTTCAGTTTTTGTAAACATGATAAAACAAGAAAGTGACTTTTCAAAAGAAAGCTTGTGAGTGGTGCACTGGTAAATCTCATCTGGAGATGAGCACTGCTTGGGGAACCTCTGAAGCCTTTTCTGAACATGGCAATTAAAATAACAATTATGCAAGGAACTCAAACCCTTTTGGATTTCTTCTCTGCTGTCGAGCTCCTTCCTTTGTCGACAGAGATAACTCTATTATTAACCTTGCAACAGATGCATACTGCAGCAGTAACAAAAGTGGTTTTCAGGCTGATATTCTTTTCCTCTTGCTTTTAAAAAATAATCTTCTTATTACTCACTCTTGAAGCAAACATGTTATTGAAATAAATTCTGGACAAGGACAGGTTGGCGGGTTTTATTGTAGAAAACAGTCAACCAGCTTCTCTTAATCTGCTTTTACTCAGGAAAAGATGAATTTTTTTTTTTTTTTCAACACTTCAAGATCTGTTGGCCTAGTTTGCATAGGACAGGAAACCATTGGCTTCCTTTGGGACAGCATTACTCTAGGGATCATACAGGTTGGCTGTACCCTCTGAAGGCAGGGACTTCAGTATTCCCTAGTTAATTCTTTCATGCATTTCTCAGCCTAGCACAGCTACCTTGATAAATACTGAGGAGTAAGACCCTCTCTCCACCGGTGCGACAGACAGTAAATCTGGTGTCAGTGCAAAATGCAAGTTTTAAATCTGGGGCCAATTTATACATTAATTTTTTTCAATAATTTTTTTATGAAAGTCAAACCGCCTTACAAAGAAGTTCCTGATGCTGAAGTTACAAGAATTATCCTCTAGTAACTGAAAGCTGAACATCACCCTGCATAAGGCATGTCCTGACAAATCAGATGAGCTGTCCCTGTCCATGGCCCACACCAACTGCGCTAGGGAAAGGAGAGGAAACTCCCTTTTACCTATCAGGAAAATTTCTTACAATGTCTTGCAAGCTGTGTGGCCTGACGACACCCAGCTCTTGGGGAAAAGTATTTCATCCAACCTAACTGTGGATTTATTTTATCTGTATGCATGTCTATTCCACTTTTTCTTATTTAACATCATGGACTCAGTAGTATGCTCCACCAATGGGGTCCACAGGCCAAAATATGCTTTAAAATTTTACTGCTGCTTGGGTTCTTCAAAAATGATAATCAAAGAATGAGTTAGGTTGGAAGGGACCTTAGAAAATCATCTGGTCCAAATCCCCCCAATTCCCCAAACAAAGCCAAATTTGATGTTGATTCAATGATCACTAGAAAAGTAAATAAGCGTTCCTAATATTCTATACTTCTCTCGTGACCCCTTACGGAAACTAAATAATCTGTTTTCAGTTTTGTGTGATTAAAATATTTGTCCTTTATGCTTTTTTCATACCTCTGAGTACTTTCACCTTCCGACTTATCTGATACTTATAGCGGGAACTGATCACCAGGAATAATTCCTTCCTAAACACACACATGACAGCATGCAGCACCTGATGAGCCAGAGTGCCTCTGTGATGCTTTTAAAGCTATCATTTTTCTCCTCATCACTACAGCCACATCTCGCTTCTTCCAATATTGTTTCGTTTTGTTCTACAAGATCCTGCAGGTTATGCTTTAAAACGATAACATGACTCAGTGGCAAAACTGCCTACAATGTCCTCGTACATGAAAGTAGCATTTCTCAAGTCACAATCCTGGATAGCCAAACAGGTCAGACTCGGCAGACAGGAGGAGGCAAGCAGCCAGCAGGCACTTAACGCTTGATTTCACAAAGGTTGTTTTACCACTGTCTCACATACACTTTGAATTCACTGCAGTCCTGTTCTCACATGTCAGTGACTCAGTCCACTGACCATATCTTCTGCAGATTTCACAAGTTCCAACTGAAGTCAGCCTCTTCCTTTAGCCAGTGGCTTTTGGTATTGCATATCCCAGATAGGAAAATTTGCAGGGGTAGCTATAAAACAAACCATTAGTCACCATAAACCCCATTCTCCAGATGAACATAGTCCTCTCAGGGATCATCTCATGCTGGAAGCACCCACACTTTCTAAGACTTCAAGGACATCTTCTAAATTTCACTGAAGTGTTCTGTCCTAAACAAAGTCTGTTTTATAGTAATTTTTCCTGTTTTGTTTCATTTTTATTCTGTGTCTCCCTCTGCAGAAGTGGGTTTGCAGTAAAGTAAGACTTACACAAAACTAAAAAAAGATGAAAGAATATTTAAGTAACTAAGTAGTAACGAAGATTAGGGTTTTTGATATACCAGTTTATCTAAAAATTCAGAGGGAGAGACAACACGCAATCAATCCCTGAGAAAGAGGCAAAGGAATTCAGAGAATGCAGGAAGCTGGCAAATGGTTTTCTGATGCACATCAAGTTACAGATGGGTGAAAATTGTATAGAAAATTAAAAAAAAGTTAAATTTATTTGCACCACATATGCTCATTTTCAAGTTGTTGAAGTTTTCCTAACAACACTAGCTACACGACTTTAGTCAGAAATTCTGATCCTAAGAAGTGTTCCTACGCAATGGTTTATCTCTTAGGTTATTCCTCAGATACAAATAAATTTGTTTTATGGAATTTCAAACACATTTGAATATTTTGGGTCACACGAGGGAGAACAAGGAATTAACAAACAATAAAAATCACAACTCCGATACACACAAGTGCACCCCTTGCTAAAATATGGCATGGCATTTCTTTTGCCACGTGGAATTACCTCAATCACAGCAAAACAATAAGTTTTCCCAATAGCCAGAAGATGGAGCCTGACTGGAAGCCCACAGAACCCTTAGTGACCACAGAAGTGTTAAGGTCCTATAGCTAAACTGCTCCCTGGCTAGCACTGGCATATTAGTTCCTGAAATACCGCCAATATTGTGTTATTCCTGTAGGAAGACTAATGGAAAGCTATTCAAAATGAGAATCCTTCCTGCAGGTGGGAAGGTATTTCTTCAGTCTCAGGGTTAATTACATCTTGGCTGTGACCCGGAGCACACTTGTTATTTAAGTCCACAGCCTCCCAGGATCATAGAAATCATGCTAAGTTATGGTGCATTTGTACTGTGGAAAATGACTGCTAGGTGTTAGTGCTGAAACTATGGCACTCTTATTCGTGACATAAAGAGCACTTGAAAACAGATTTCTCCCTTCTCCAACCACAAAAATCTTGCTCACTGACTCACTTCAGCCCTTTTTCTCCCCTCACAATTTTCCCTGAGTTACATGGAATTTCAACCACTTAGAACCAGAAGTCATGATTTCCTGCTTTTAACAACAATTTAAAAGAATAGCTCCTAGAGCCAGGGGACACATTCTGCTCTCAGTTACATCCAGATACTACCGAAGTTCCACCAAGTCTCTCCAGCTGCACTTGCAAAACTGAGTGTAGGATCTATACTTGGAGGATTTAAGTCTGCTCAGTATAACGAGCCCCCCATGCTTTGATTATTATGAAGAATTCTTTATTGATTCTTTCACTGACATTAGCTGTCAGCAGGGACATAACAGTATAAATGGAGAAGGGGAAAGTAACAGAAATTAAATGATAGCCTGCGACCAGGCAAAGAGAGACCTGTGCTGACATTATACTTTGGAGTTTGAAGGCTTGTGGCCAAAAACCATAAAATGTCTTTCAGCTTACACAATACATAACCTAATGAAAACCCTAAAGTGACACTTTTGCCTGCTCTGTTTCTCTTTCTGTAACCACCTTCCACTTTTCATAGTTTACAGGTCTGAATGAACAACCTCAGAACAGATATTTCCTCACTTCTATTCAGAGACCTTGCTGTATTCTTCAGCATTTTAATATTTAGTTTCAAAAATGTTTCTAGCCTATTTGATTGCAAAGCTAGCCTCACGTCTTTAAATCAATACCCGGCTGTCTCACTGAGTCTGCTGGCAGAGCCCAGGAAAAGAATCAAATCTAGCAAGTTGCTCCGCTCTCCCTGTTGGCCTGATTCAGGGTAGGATGTTAATGTCAAAATCTAATTGCAACAACTTACAGCAGCCACCATCGACAAGCAGACTCTCCTGCAGGTACTGCCAAGTCAGCAGGTTCCTCCTGTACCAAACAGCACGGCAAAATGGACCTTCCCTGCCGTGCTCGCAGTACGCAGGGCCTGTAGGAATGAGCCCCACACTCTGCAATGATATCTACTTTATATGTTAATACTGTCAAAACAGCACACTAGGAAAGAAACTATGGTCTGGATTCTAACTCCAGCCACTGTCTAGAAGTAAGAACAAAAAGACACAATACTGTCAGCCTTGCTGGTTGCCAACTCAGTGAACCAAAGCAAATCTATTGCATTGTAATTATATTTACACTGTAAATCTAGGCAATAGCTCTTCAGGTGGTATAAATTGGCATTAGCCCATTACAATCAAGGAAGCCTTACTGATTTACATGAGCTAAGGCTCTTATAAGAATTTTCTATCAGTTACCAACCTAAAGCTACCTCCATACTTGAATCGACCCATCAACAGTACACTTCTGGAATGTCTATAATTACTCTTCACTGTGTATTTTTTATTACTGAGAGCTGAAAGTTTTGCCCATGGCGTTCAATTTCTGATGACTAAAATCTGTGCTAGGAACAGGTGGCCATAACTTCAGGTCTCTTCACAACACCAGCCTTAATTATAACAGCAAATTACATGATTTCAGGCAAGTCTGTGTCAATGCTTCTGATTTAAATGTTGAATTTTCAGCAATCTGAAACATGCCCATAAGTTTTCCTTGACAGTGGAACTTTGTTTACAAGCTCAAAGCTGGCACTTTACTTACTTGTTTTGAGAAAACAATGGCTTTCACATGCTCCCACAGAAGCAGGCAGTAACCCACCAGAAACTTTTTTTTTGCTCCTCAACAAATTAAAAACAGCTGAGACCCAAAGAAAAGTCATATGGACATTGTGTGTTCCGTATTCCAAATCTGAACTATTAAGCTACTGAAACTGAAAACACGCCAACGGCATCGGAACAATATGTTTTCTCAGTCAAAATTTTACCAGGTTAAGCTCACGAGCCAGAGGTAGTTTTCCAATACTTCTAGTATCACATGAGATATGAAACTTTCCTGGGTAGCTCATTTACTGCATGCACTGAACTTTTGCATGTGTCAACAAATTATTTTCTCTTCTAAAAATACATCCTGAAATACTCACTTTAAATATGTACGCTCCAGACTGTGTACATGTACCCAGGGCAGAAGACATCTTTCTACTTTAGTGTACCCTGCTAATCACATACCATCTGGTAATATATTATGTATTCAAAGATACACATAATAAAATCAAAACACATACTGTAGGCATATTATGGCGTGAGGAAAGGAGGAACATATCAGATGTATTCACACAAGTGTAAATAACTCCTCATCCAAGAGAGCAGAACAGCTGTAAAGTACAATGACATTTTGAAAGATCTGCATTATATCTAGAAATTAGATTTTTTAAGTGAGTCTGAGCACTCAGTGATGCAGTAATTAAAGACTTCATCTGATACCCATAAAAATAATTGCAAAGATCTGCTGACTTCACCCATCTCCGAATCAGGCCCAGTAGCACATTAATTGAGGGTGAGTTTACATCCGTAGCAAGATGAAATTAGTTCTCAGGACAGTAAATCACAGTTTCACGCATTAAATACTGATGTGCAGTTAATTTTACTTTTTGAAAGATCTCAGTTAAAAAGCATGCATTCAAAGCTGCTCAATACTTAGTGTTTTAACACTTAGAAAAGCTTTATTATATTGGTAGGTTTCAACTACATGCACGAGCAGGCAGTGGTCTCTTCACAGGCAAACGTAGATGTTAAGTAATTTGTCCATAGCTAAAATATGAAAAGTGGTAGCAGTTGCTCTATTTCTCTTTAAAAAAAAAAAACCAACAAAACACAAAACAAAAAAGGCTGTGATTTTTTTAAATCGGTAGCATTTAAACTCTGTTCTATAGTAAACACATAACTCCCATCTCCTTTGAGATTCTTATAGTGGTTGGACAGACACTCAAACACTTGTTTTCCACCTCCGTATCTTTTGTTGATCCCATCAGATATACATTAATATGCAAAGAACAGTATTGTTCAAAGAACAGCTGTGTAGGATTTTGATTTCAATTACATTTTCATTGCCACTTATTTCATCTCAAAGAGAGGAAACTTTCCTGCTTACATATAAATACAGTATAACAGCTTACAAAATCACGGAGGACTCATTAGCATAGAGCAGAAAGGAAGCTATCTGAAGGTCTTTTTAAGAGAAATAGAGCAACTGATACCAGCGTGAGCAACTCCGGGGCACCTGTGGGACAAGAGGAAATGGTCCAATTCCACTGAAATCTCAGACTTTAGGTTTACTTTCCCTCTGACACTGCAGATTGCTCTGGAGTTCATTGGTACAGATAATAACAAAACAAGATCCACTAAGAAACTACATTTACCTCTGCAAGACAATATGGAAATATCGCCGAGGACAGAGACAAGCACCAATAAGCTGCAGCCACGGAGATCAGTATAAAAGGAAACATGTACAGTACACTGGAAAACTTTATTTCCTAGGCATTCACTTTTAACTGTCTTGCTGGGAGACAGAATTTTTAGAACAAACCAGCCTCCATTTGCAGATGAGTTTACTGATGCCTAATCTAATTTTTAAGTGACCTGCTTGTGACACCATAGAGAGGGCTGATTTTTAGTGGTGTCTGAGCAGTCCCCAAATCTCAGCCCCTTTTCAGGTTTTTCACAGTGGGCTTCAAGCATCTTACTGTCACTTTTACATTGCATCTTATTACTTACAGCAGAGTTAACCCATTTCATCTTCACACCAACAATCCACGCAAATGCTGTCTGCAATTCTAACATCAAGGGTTAGAGATCACTCCTTAAACCAGCACAATATTGTGGTAAAGTAAATGTGGGAAGAACAGAGGAGATCAAAGAGCGCAGCCATACTGTTTAGTTTGGGTGAAATACTGGACTGATCAAACTACACCTGTTTATGCCTGGACTATTCCTTTTCATGGGTTCAATTTTAGATAAAATTTGGGTTATAGATATGCAGTTTCATTAATAGATGAACCTTTGAAGGAACATAACTGATGCTTATTAGATCTTTGAGGAAGACACTGTCTCACAGTGTTCATTTCCTTCTTCTCCCCCTTCCCGAACCCATCTGCCTTCTTACCTGTCCACCATCAGCAGATTCAATTGTTCAGAGATCAGATTTTGATTCCTACATATGCCAAATTTTAGCATCTCTAAGTACAAGCAAGACACTCCGACACTCTGCAGGTTGCTGGCTTTCTCGGTAATTACTGTTCCATCATTGTCCCTAGGGGGAAAAAAAAAAAAAAAGATCTGCTGTTGCCCCATTACCAGCTGTCTTCTGATATTACTGTAACTCCCGTCTCCCTCAAGGTATTCTTGCTACTGTTGACCCTGTATTTTCTGATATAATTTGTGATCTTTTTGATATGAAAAAGATCACAGACATGTATTTGTACATACAGCTCACTCATCTCTAAGCCAGGTCTATAACTTGTGTTCAGGCTGCCAGAGTCTGAAGTCTGCTTCTAATATCTCCTCTATATGCTGCATTTCTTCCATAAATCTTTGCTAAAATAATACTTTTGCAACTTTAACCTTATTGTCACAGGTTAAAATCTTCAATGCAGTGAGCCTTATAAGGCTCAGAGCATGCACCATCCTCCCTGGAGTACAGGGGAACTCGGATTCTCTTTTAATTCTGTTTTCTTCCCTCTGCTCCATTCCCAATTCTCGAACCTTGGAAAAAAGAAGTTTGCTACCTTTGATATGAGGTAAGAAATAGAATCCCTTTCTTTTTCACTTAAAAGTGCTGTTTCCTCACTTCCAGTTTTCCATTATCCCCACAGCTCATTCTTAGAAGATTGCCACGATGCTAGGGATGGTGGAGTCTGAAGCCTGACAATGGGCCTGTCTTGGTAGCACTGCAAGACAGCAAACGTCAGTGTGTGAATCCCAATCATGAAGGCTGTTTTACGTAGAGGACTTCATAAAAACCTAGATTTCTCTTCTGTTTTCTGCTTGTGGAACAGGTCAGACACAAGTGTGTTCAATATCCTAAAGGAAATCTACCCTTGGCTAAGATCAAACAGTCTTTCAACAATCTCAATCTCTATACTGAGAATCAACACGGGCACTGAGTCCAACTTAAACCTTCTGCATCAATGCTTCAGTAGCATGCAGGCCCTCAGCACAAAGGCAAGTTTTTATCATTAACAAAGCTAGAACATTGCATTAATTATTTTAAGAGATCATTTTTCTTTGGATTATCCTGGTACGTAAACTTTAATGATCCTGGCTTGTGCTAATTATCTCTAGTCTTCTCCTCTCGCATGCCTCATCTGGATACTAGCCATCTATTTTCACAATTGCAAACAGTTTTTCAAACTGTGCCTGCTGAAATACAGAGGTGAAGAAAAGGGGAAGAGAATGAAATAAGGTTGTCTTCCACTAAGCATGTTGCACCAGGCGAAGCAACATCATCTCTTGTCATCTCTTCATATTGCATGTGTATTGTAGCTTATTGTGCTATACATTTTATACATATATATGAGAAAGGGTCTGTTCCAAGCGCAACCCAGCAGGAAGTCTGTTGACTGACCGAAAGGCACTGTTTATTTTACTGTTGCTTCTGTTGATGGACACAAAATGCAGAGTCTCAATTTACCTTGCATTTAGGTCATTAGATATTATAAAGCATTAAATGGGTCATCACAGAACGGTAGGGGTTGGAAGGGACCTCTGTGGGTCATCTAGTCCAACCCCACTGCCAAAGCAGGGTCACCTACAGCAGGCTGCACAGGACCTTGTCCAGGTGGGTTTTGAATATCTCCAGAGAAGGAGACTCCACAGCCCTTCTGGGCAGCCTGTTCCAGTGCTCAAAGAAGTTCTTCCTTATGTTATGAAATATATTATTTACCACTACAAGGTGCTGAGAGTACAGCTAAAGAAAGGAAGAGGGGAATGCAGTGGTTTCTCTTCAGACTAGTTCACCCTTACTTTTCTTGAAGCAATTTATTCTTTGTGATTATTTACATTTCCAGCCTCTGTAAACAAAGCATTTGTCTCAGTCATGTGCTGTTTACAACCATGTGAATTGTTCCTGCACCTTTTTTGACTGAGCTGAACATTTTAAGCACACCATTACACAATCTTTTAAGACTGGGTTTTCAAACGGGTTTGAAAGGAATAAAGCGGCAGGTATCAACTGACCTCCAACAAAAAGCAGCATCATTTTTCTTGTCGCTTTGGAAAACAGAGTCAGCTGGGTTATACTAAGCCAATGTACTAATACTCATGGAACCCTGTTGTTTCCAAGCATTTACTGAGCAGCTTTGCTCTGCTGTTCAGAGCTAACATAGGGCTCCCAAATCTTATCAGGCAATACAATACTTTTATTAGGAGTCTATTCTAAAATAGATTATTTAAAACTCACCCAGATCCTACAGAGATGACAAATTGCACACAGTGGTGTAAAATTGATTAAAGATAGCAGCCCGATTCATATATAGGCCAGTATGCAAAACAGCTCAAATAAGAGATTTGCACTACAGGGTAGTTTCAAGACTGAAGTTAAATACACTGCAGGAATGATGCTAAACAAGCATTACTAAAAACCGAAAAGAACAAAGCTGGTGAAGGTCCTGGATGTGTAAGATTCTGCAAATACCTCCACAAATAAGAGAAGGAAGCATCTTGCCATTCACACAGAGAGGGAACAGTGCCTATGTCTGCTGACCAATACTGCATGACATCAAGAAATTGGCTGTCTATATGTTTATCTGAAATACCTTGCATGGTGAAACCCTGATCTTGACCATAGCTTCTAGATGCTGCTAAGATAATGGCTAATACCTCTGAAAGGGTTAGCAGCAAGCTCAGGACTTCTTCAGTACAAAGAAAATGCAGCATCCTATTCTAAGCTATGCAGCCTTATTTCCTACAAATGTTTTATATAATAAGAATTCAAAAGCTACAAATATTTCCCAGCTACAATCCTCACTTTCCTAGAGCTAATTAGACCATTCCAGGATTGAAGAATGACGAATTCCAGAAAACAGGGAAGCGGCAATGGTGGTGGCAATAGGATCACATCGAATGCTGATGTAGAAAGATTCACATATAAGCCTTCCCAGTTTTTCAGCTGCAATAGACATTCACTGCATATAAATTCTTCAGTCAGTGCAGGCAGTATGTATTC
>Ga0065711_1049628_pt1 | contig 11207 bp, 2 predicted proteins | sample Hoacrofraction12_FD_59098 | JGI IMG/M metagenome (GOLD analysis project Ga0065711, IMG submission 59098) | Hoatzin crop microbial communities from Cojedes, Venezuela - Epithelial fraction 12 v2 (version 2) | ecosystem: Host-associated > Birds > Digestive system > Esophagus > Crop | place... | reverse complement strand
CCCTCAGAGGGAAGAAGTTCTTCCTCATGTTCAGACGGAACTTCCTCTGCTTCAATTTGTGCCCATTGCCCCTTGTCCTGTCGCTGGGCACTACTGAAAACAGCTTAGCCCCATCCTCCTGACACCCACCCTTCAGATATTTGTAAGTATTCAGGCATGTCTGTCAGCACTGCAATATCTTTTTAACTGATGACCACATGAATTTCCATACCCGATCACAACAAGTGTTCATTTAGTTCAGTGCTTGGCTTCGGGAGGTGACTAGCCCCTGTCTGCCTGGCCAAAATCCTCTTCCCCCTTCTGTTTCTGGCCTAAAAGGTATGTTGATAGCTGCCTGATAAAAAATCTAGTCTAGAATCTCAGTGAAAGAAAAGACAGGTTTTTAAACATCAAACACAAATGCTTCTGTTTTGGTGGAACCAGAAGTTTCTTGAGAATGAGTAGTACGGAGTGGAGAGAGCAGGCATGCACAGAAAAAAGGAATCCCTTTGAGGAACAGGTTTGAAGTTGTTAGTCAGTTCTGAAGTTCTTGAAAATATGATTAAATACACAGTCTTAGGCAACACGTGGTTCTTGTGTGATGCCTGTGAATGAATCAGAAGTGGTGTGATTGAAATTTGGAACCAGCAAGCCATTTTACACATGCTTTTTTTGCCTCTGTCATAAACTCCCCAAAACAGGCCTCTTGTTTAGCACCAACTTAAGGATTGTTTTGGAAGTCTTGTTCTCTTGATTCTTTTTGTTTTCTCCTTTAGACTTGTATATACCTCATCCACGTCTTCAGGTCACCCTGAAGCTTGTCATGCATTGCTCTGCTTAGATACTGTAACACATGCCAGTGTTCTGGGTTTCCAAAGTCGTTTGACACAGCTTTTGTAAACTTTACTTTCAGTGCAAAAGAATCACGAGTCTTTGTTTTTTCTCAGCTATGTGAACAGAGAACTTAAACTCACATCCCACTTCTGACTCTGCTGGAACTGCTGATATCTGTATTGAGCTCTTGTGTGGCAGACAGGCCAAAATATGTATATCTATATCTGTATTTCCATATCTATATATAAATCTACTTCTTTTCAGTAGAAAGAAGCAACTTGATTTGAATTTTCCATCGCCAGAGCAGCTACCGATATTGACAGTGCTACAGTGTCTCACAGCCTCAGAGCATTAAACAAGAATAGCTGTATTTGTGTTAACATCTCGTAGTGCATAAAATCATGTTTTTACATTGAGTTTTGCAGTCAGGCCTAATACCTAGTGGCCTACACTGCAAGTCAAGAGCTTTGGGTTTCATTATGTCTTATTCTGCATCTTCGGGATTCTCTTGGTTTTAGTTTCCCGTCTGTAAAATTACCTTTCTGAAATCCTCTGAAGTCAGAGGTTGCCTGGTGCAGTGCAGTTCTGTGTCTTGAACACCAGCTGCTGGATTCCTGTAAAAGGAATGTGAGTGAAGAAAGCAGTAACAGCTGGTGAATACCACACATGACTCTTCACATACAGCTGGGGCATTCTATTGAAGCCAGTTGTTAGAAGTCTGTACCAAGTCTTTATGTTTGGTGTTTGATCCTGTCAACTCTTACAAATAAAGATTTGCAGCACCAACAGTTTCATGTGAAAAAAGGAAGTATTTGCTCACAGAGTTTCTCTTTAAGTAAATGTCAGACAAGTCAACATGTGAGACGTCTCTCAGGTATTTGCTATTGCACTGGGGCAGACAAACTCATTTAAATCTGACAATCATAGAATCATAGAATCATAGAATGGTAAGGGTTGGAAGGGACCTTAAAGATCATCTGGTTCCAACCCTGCTGCCATGAGCAGGGACATCTTCCACCGGACCAGGTTGCTCAGAGCTCCATCCAACCTGGCCTTGGACACTGCCAGGGAGGGGGCATCCACAACTTCTCTGGGCAACCTGTGTCAGTGTTTCACCACCCTCATGGTGAAGAATTTCTTCCTAATATCTAATCTAAATCTGCCCTCTTTTAGTTTACAGCCATTCCCCTTTGTCCTATCACTACACACCCTTGTGAAAATTCCCTCTCTATCCTTCCTGTAGGCCCCCTTCAGGTACTGGAAGGCTGCTCTAAGGTGCCCCTGGAGGCTTCTCTTCTCCAAGCTGAACAGCCCCAACTCCCTCAGCCTGTCCTCGTAGGAGAGGTACTCCAGCCCTCTGAACATTTGACTGTGGAGGGCATTTTAATATTTGCTGTAGCTGATGGTAACAGGAAGTGATGAAACCTGTCTTGAAATACTCTTTGTTGTGTTGGTGCATTTTTAAACCATAATATTTGTGTTGGGTAATGTTAGGAGAGAGGGTGCTCAGAAGTATGGCATCAGGTTAAGATGTTGGAGAGCTGGATGCAGTTTTGAATTTTTCACTACTTTGCCCATGATTTTGGTTGCATCACCTTGCCGCTTATGCCTCAACTTGTGAAATGGGACTTGTCATCCTGATTTTCTTGTAGTATGAGATCTGGAGGTTAAAAATAAAGGGAGACAAGTTGTGTGTATTATTGTTATAAACACTACAATAATACTAATAATGAAACATATTTCAAGTGCATTCTTTCCGCTGTGCTATCCAAAAATAAGAGTTGGCTTTGAAATCAGAATAAAACTCTGCTCATTTTGAACACAGAAACTTCTGTTTTCAATGGTTTGTAAATGCTGAAATCTGGGCTAACCCCTTAAACTGCGCTTACAGCCTTAAAATGTGGTTGTCCCATGGTTAAAAAGTTAAAACCACACAAGTATTGAAAATAAATAGGTAGAATAATCTGATAAATACCTCTCAAATGAAAGTCAAATACTTTTCTCTTCTGCAACAGCAGATGTATGTGCCTGCAGATACAGGCTGAGGGTTAAATTGTTGACCTTGTTCTGCCAAGGGATATGTTTCCACCTGGGGTCAGGACAACCTTTTGGTTTCCTTGAAGAAATGAGCTCTGAGAGGATTATAAACACTGCAAGACAGCACGTAGCTAGGACTGAGATATCTTATTCCCAAATGAAGAGGCACTAAGGAACGAGAGTAATTTTTGGAGGATATATCAAAAGTGTATTATATAGAGTTATCTCATACGCAAGCTTTTAGATCATTAGCAATACTCCCCATGGAATCAGCTCTTCCTAGACTTATCACAGACAGTTAGTAGTTTAAATATCGGACAGTGGGTAGCTTAAATCTCTTTACTTAGTTTTTCCATTTAAAGCTGCTTATTCTTACAGAAACTAAAGCTGTGACAGTGCCTGAAATAGAAACAAAATTGACGTTCAGCCTGACTGTAAGTAAAGGCATCTGCGATCCATAAAGATAGCAGTGCCAATATTGGCATCTGTCTTGTTTCTGGTCTCACAGCTCTGCTGTTGAGAGCAGTGCACATTACAGCCCTGATCTCTGGCACAAACATTGCTCAGTTCCCTGGAAGAAAGATTTCTGCAGTTGTGATGCCATTTTTTTACAATGATGCAGGCTACTGGTGTTGGAAGGGACATAAAATGAACAAGTAGTGTGGATTCCTCAGGAAACCCTTAGGAAATGTCTGTGGCTTGTGGGCCTTGTTAGCTGTGCCTCAGCACAGGCACCGTCTGTTGCATTTTCAGCTATATCTCTGTACACCCACAGGTGCACTACAGTGCTCCCTGCTAACTACTTCTGTTGTTATTAAGCTGTAGCAAGGTGCAAGTTGTCAACTTTTCTGTTTCCTAATTCTGTAGACTTATTTTCAACTGAAGTGCAGAAACACAATACTTTCAAATCTTCCAAAAAGAAAAAAAAAACAACCAACAGAGTCTCGTAAAACTTCAGTAGCAGTCAAAATTTTGAACAGTAGGTTTTTTGTCTTTGATCCTCCGCTTCCAGTCATCACCCTTTTTCAGTCCATAATGATCTTGCACTCTGAAGTTGGGCAAAATACCCAAGGCTGATATGATTTTAAAAGCTCTGGATTGCTATTGATACATTTTAAACTGATGGTTATAAACCGCCTGTTGTCACCATTACATTGCTCAGTATGATGGCTTCAATAAAGTCCATGTGCTTATTTCTTTCGAGAAGGAACCTCATGTGTTTAAGGCAGCTGGAAGAGAGAGCATGTCTTACTCACCAGTGGGACTTGTATATTCTGTGTGTCTGAATCAGAAGGTACTGAAGAAGGAATTGTATGTTAATAGGAAATATTTCAAATAAAATTGATGGCTGAATAGTCCGCTCTGGGATTTATAGTCTTAGGCTATGAAAGCTGCCAGACACTACAGTCTTTGATCAGCTGTCTCCGTTACAAGAATTGTCTCTGATGCTCATATTTCCCTCTAAAATGCCTACAGCAGTGATGACCAGGTAGTTAAATACTGCCTAATTTATTCACATTCTCTGCCTTGTCAGCTGTCTTCAGTATTTCTCCTTACATCAGCTCATCTACTCCATGGCAGCTTGTCTCTGTATAGGTTTTCCTCTTTCATGGAACATCCCTCTGCTTTTTTCCCTCGTTTTTTCCTGATCCCTTTTACTACTAGATTTTGCAAATAAATATATATGTTAGTGTGAAGGTGCAGGTATCAGCTTTCTGAAGAAACTTCAGAATAGGAGCAGTTGGAAGAAACTAAGGAGTCTTATATTCAGAAGGATACTTGTAAGATACAGGTAGCCTTTCCTCTCCTGCACGCAAGTTGTTTGGTGTCAGTGACTGCATGCACTCTGTAGAGACATAAGTCTTGGGGATGGACAAGAGCTCTTCTGTGAATGAGTACTGTCCATCATTCCTGTGGCAGCTCAAGCTTCACAGACAGCACTGGCTACAAATCTTCTTTGCCTATGCAGAGTCTCTGAAGTATGAATTTATGTCTCCTCAGATACTGTCAGACCATAAGGGTAGCAATAAATTGTGGAGGTGAGTGAAGAAGTGGCTGCAAGGCAGATATACCATGAGCGCAATTTACTGCTTAGGGTCCTCCCCAGATTTCTTCCTTGGCCTTCCCTCCAATCAGTAACATACCAGGAGGCACATCATCAAATTAGAAATGTGAGTGGTCAAGGAATTCAACATCTGTCCAGCCTTACATCCTTGCTTAAGTACAGCAAAGTCCTACTACCTTGCTACAAGTGTGTGGGGGTACAAAGATTGTTGGGTGAAAGATTAAAGCAAAGAGTAAGAGGGAATTCTTGAGAAGAGTGATCTTTTTATGCTAGATTTGTCTTTCAAAGAAACCTTCTGCAGAAGAAAATTGATAGTTTCAAGGGTTTCTCTTTGAATTCACTAGATATTCAAAAAATAACTAGTGGACATCTTTTTCTCTATGATTCAGGCATTATAAGTAATTTTATGGTACACTTCACAACAGCTATTGCATTCAGTAATCTATTTCCTCAGCTAAAAACCCCACATTTTCAATTTCTTCAGAGAAAAAAACAATTGTATCTATTTAATGTACATCTGCTTTAGAAATCAAACCACTCTTGATATTTTTTTTATAATGCAATAATAAAATTCCCCATTGTACTATTGCTGTGCAGAGAAGTATTTTTCTTGAAGAATCTGTAGTATTATCTACAGATATTGTATATCTAAAGTAAAAGGTTATCCAAGGAAATAAGGAAATCTAATACTGCAAATTTAGTTCTGTCATTTTTTAAGAACTTTGGGTACTGGAAATATTTGCATTAGGTCTTGAAAGATCTCAGCAAGCAAAGAAAAAACAAAAAAAAACCCAAAAAAGTGTCTCTTCTATTAAAGTCTAGCAAAATGCCTGTTTTATACACTGCACATAATGAATATGCCTCCTTGTCTATTTGATGTCCTCCTGACAAACTCCTTGATGCCAACCCTTGAGCTACACAGCCTTCTTGCTAATCTTTGCCTGTTCTATCTATACAGTCCAAGAATGACTTTTAAGAAATCTTCTAGATAACCAGCTTGGGCATAAGGCATTCTAGATGCAGCTTTTCACTCTTGCTGAGGGTGAGAAGACAGTCTAAACCACAGGAATATACTGGTTACTGATATCATTGTTCAGTTTTCATTAACAGTAGCAGTGCAGACTAAAAGAGGTATACTCTGAAAGTGTGATTTCTCAGAAAGCTGACACTGAAAGATGCATAAGTACCCTTACATATTTTTTGATATGAGAAATCTTACTCTGCTCTGACAGGGTACTAAATACCTCTTCCAGATTATCTGCCTATGTTCTTCTGTTGTCTCTGGTCTTGATTACAACCACTCTAAAGATGTTCTTTTGTGCACAGTACCCTGCACAGTAGAAGTCTGATTCAAATACTGCCATATAAATATTGATGTAGACTAAAATTAGATTGAGAACAAACATAAAATAATTTCTGAAGTCTGAGAGAAAAAAAGACATTGGATATATGGTAACTGAATAGAGGAATTAAACATGCAAACTGAGTGGTTCAGGATCTTTTCTTCAGAGCATTTCACTTTCATGATGCTCCAAGTCAGATGTACCTTGATCTTGACTGAGATCTTCTGCTTTTTGAAGTTGTTTTGGTAGTCTACATAAAACTCCTAATATACACTTAGTGTCATAGAAGGAATGACATTTGCTGACTGTATCAGGAATAACGACGAAAGACTGGACGTTGCCAAGTTCAGCTGACGCTTGAACATGACCGCTGGGGACAGCACATCTTCCAGTCTGTGCAGCATAAAGATGAGCTCGCTTGGCAGCAGATCTGATTTTAAATAAATACAAACTCGTAATGCTTCTTTTGTGAGGTAAGCCATGAGGTACATTGGCGAGGCAGTACAAAACATCCTTAATGCATCTAGCCCTGCTGTAGCCATTCTGCTCAGAATTAGAAGACTACTGTGGGCTGACAGTACTGAAACTCTCAGCACAAACAAACGTATAAACCAAGGTTAGAATGTTCTTAGAGATGAAAGCCTAGCAATTGTAAGACAGTGCTAAAAAAACTCCATTTAGAAAGCTGTGTTCAGCTTTAAATGTCCTTTTCTCAAATGAGAAAAGGATAGCTTTGTCTTGTATATGTTTTAAATCTGTTTTTAATAACTCTAAAATTCGTTATCCATTCTCCCTAAGATTTTCTCAATAAAATAGTTACCAGAAGCATGAAACCATCCTGATGGAGAGATATTGCAAAAATTCACCTTCAGTTTTGATGGTTGTCTCCTTGTTCTTCGATAGTGAGACAGACAGAGAAGAAATTTCAGATCTACCTTATCGATAATTTGCGATTTTATTAAATATATTTCTGCTCTGCTACATTGCAGTATATCAGTTAATAAAAGAGATTCCTGGGAAAACACTGAGAGTTGCAAAATCTCAGCAGGTTTGCATTTGATTTCAGATAATTAGAGATGTAATTTTTTAATGTTACCAAGCTGTTGTCTGTGAGGTTAGGTAAGACCAGATATTATCATAGCATTCATGACAAGTCTTTATTTCAAAGTCAATTTTCTTTAAGTGCTGTTTCCAATTGCAAAGGTGCTGTGCAGAGGTCCAAGTGGAGCCGAGTGTAATTCCGCAGGCTGTTGTGGGTTCCCTATCCTGTGAAGTGCTGGGCATCCTGAGTAAAGGCACATCTGACAGCCCTTTGCTGACAGTTCTCTGCACCCATCCTGTGAGCACACCTCGATTTTTCGCATTGGCCTTGAATCGTACTCCTGCTGCGGCTGCTCTGCAACCAACCAGGGAGCCCCTTTTCCTTCGTTTCAATGTCACATGTCATCATAACAGTAAATGACGATGTCCAGTTACAGTTCAGCCTCGTCCTTACCACTGGTTCTTGGGACTTGGCACCGTCCAGCCTCGTCTGTGCCCCTGGTCGTTGGTGAAGCCATCAGGAAATGAGCTGTAACTCATGGAGCTGTACAACACTGAAAAGTTATGCCTGTTTGTCCTTCCCACAACAGGAAGGATCAGCCTGGGTGGACAATCATGACCAATGGGAGAAAACAGGTTTTTTAAAGATTCCACCAAAATTCAATAATGCTGATGTGATTTCCTGAAACACACCAAACATATATATAATTGAAGGCAAAGCAAAAACTAGCACTTAATGCAATTTCTGGAGGAGTCTTAAAGAAGAACTTAGAACACTGTGCACATCAGCGCATCACAGTGCGCTCTTCCTTCATCATGGCTATTTTGGGAACAAAAACTTTTTACTTGTTTCAGTTAGTAGTTCTTTTTCTGTGTCTCTTTTTCAGTGGGACAGCTGGCAGGGTAAGGTGCTACTCAAAGTCAGTAAATGTGGCAGACTGGCTTCTTTTTAGCTCTCAGAGATTCATTTGCATTTCTTTACAAAGTGGTGTGCTCCAGGACCATTTGTACTTTTCAGTATCAGTCTTTTTCCAAACATTACATATTACTGCATTTTTTGACTGCTGTGATTTAGAGTTCTTGAAGAGTATTTGAAGTGATAAAACCCTGAGTAAAGACTCTTAAAATCTTAATGAGAAGATATGCAACATACTCTTTAACAAGTTTCATACTAGCTCTTTAAAGAAAGATATATGCCTTAGACATCTGAAAAAAACCCCAAAACTTAAGGAAGAACTACTATATTTTCTTTGCAAAGCAGTTTTAAGATGAGCACCTAACAAAAACTAAGTTGCTCCCAAACACTGGCCTCTCCAGAAGACAGCATGAAGACATATCTCCTTTGCATCTCTGAGCTGTTATTGTACATAAACCTACAAGAATTTTAATACATGGCAGGATCAAGGAGCCAGTAGATGCAGTTATTTTAGCTTGGTTAGTGGGACATCAATGTATGTACTTGGCTCTCACTGTCTCACACTGCCCCTGGAAGTACAAGCCGAACTGTGATTCCTTAAGAAATATGGGCAAGAAAGAGTATAAAAAAGTTCGTGGTCTCTCTGACATTGTATTACATTCAGAGTTTTTAAGAGAGTGTTTTCTTTTTCTTTCAGGGACCAGAGACACAGGGCCTCACATTCTCTTTTCCATATCCTTGAGATAAGACTCCGCATACGCACTGCCCCTTCTGCATAGCTCTTTCTGCTACCTTTGCCCTTGCTATCTTCTGACAGCATGATGGGGATGGAAGGAAAGCCTTTTCCTACCCCTCTTTCATCTTCTTGCAGCTTTGCTCATTGCAATCTTACAACATTTCTGTGTGCCACCACAGAGCAGAGTGACCACCTCTGCTTCCCAGTCTGATGTATCCTCATGCCCTGCTTCAGGCTCATCAATGTAGTAGGTGAATGGAGAAGGAGCCAGCTTAGTGCAGGGCTGCCCGGCACCGGGGCTTCTTGCATGTACTGTGAGCCTGGAAGTCCTGTGGAGGGAGAGATACCTGCAAAGGTGTCTGCAGCTAGATGGAGAAGGACAGGAAAGCTGTGAAAACGTCGAGAGAAGGGAGAGTATGCGGTGCATGTCAGGACTGGCTCCTGCGTTGTGGGAGCCAGGAATGGAGGCAGGAAGAGAACAGCCCAGGCTAATGCTGCTCTCAGAAGTCCTCCTTGCCAGAGTTGTGACCTGCTGAAATGGTGGTGGTCGTGGAAAAGGAGGATCTTTATTAGCTTTCCACTGATTTACCACACACATGGATGTAGTGTGAAAAATGAAGTGTAGCCAGATAGAGCAGGACTGCCTCAGCGACGTTTCTTCCCTGCATCTGTGCTGGCCGTGCTGCCGTAGCCACTTGGCGTTCAGATGGGGTCTGGCTCATCTCCAGCATGCCTGCAGCATGTGCAGAGGTGTGTAAGATGATTTGTACCTCAGTGTGACATAGTGTCCAGACTCACAACTCCTTTAGTTGTTTTGTGGTAACAGTCTGTGAGACCTGCTGCCAGAAGAACTATTATTTTCTTTATTTCACATTTAGAATGGAAGGATGGAGGTGGCTTTTGGGCCTTAAAGTTCGTTACCATATTTCAACAGCCCTGATCGTGTTTATTAATATAATCAGATTATTTCAAAGTTTTACATATTTAGGGAAGCTTTTTCCGGTAAATTCAGATGGAATATTGGAAGTCTACTGAGAAGTAGTTCAATCTACAAATAAAGAAAGAGGGTGAAGGACGTACAGTAGACAGTTGTGCAAAGAAAACAGCAAAATTAGATTTATACTAACTTTGAGTATTCAGATCTATCTTGTCAGCTGACTGATTTATAGCACCACACAGAACACATTTTATTACTTTTTTTTTTCAAGAACAATAAATGCCCTAAACCAGAGATTTATAATACCTTGGTAAGCCATTCGGAAGGAAGCTTGCCCATGTACAAGATTGCTAAACTGCTCCTTTATGTAAATGAACCAGTTGAGTGATAGTCTGTCAATAAAGAACTTTTTTTTTGTTGTACGAGAATCAGATCATTTAGGAAAAAAACAGAAGTTCTAGAAAGACAACGGAGTGTCAAACACAAAGAAGTTGTCCCATCAGAGAAAGAAAGAGCAATAATTTAAGAGAAAATCTGTGCTTTTTAGGCAATGAGAGCTTTGTTTTTATGAAGCACATTTAAAGGAAGATTTTTTTTTGCAGACTTTGAGTAGAAATGAAATATGTAAGAGAGATTTTGAAGAAAAATGAGTATTTCTATAGTTATAGCTAGAGGTTAATACCACAATATATCAGCGTGCCACCGTCATTAAAATAGCATTCCAGATCTGTTCCTGGCTTGGATCCCAGCAATTATAATGATACTAGAATGCAATAGACAGACAATGTGCCAAAATTCTCATTGGGTTTAAAGAGGGAGGAATTATATTCTGTGATAAATGACAGTGATCGTAATCTTGTGAAGAGGCAGAAATCAGACAGCCTTGTGATGAAGTTGAGACCATCTGAACACTGAGAAAATATATAAAGGCAAATTAAAGAGCCACATCTAGTGCTTCAGGTCTAAGCAAAGCCCTGCTATCCTGGGTGTTGGGCTTACAGAGCAGGAAATCTTTCAAACACAGTGAAGTATATGGTTTTGTAGGACAGGAAAATTTCGGTCAAATTCCACATAGTTCTGGACGCATCTTGGACACTCTCACCCCTCTGAAAAGTAGAAAAGAGGTAAGACATGAACCAAGTAAGCTGTATGAGCATCTTAAGTGAGAACACACTGACATATTTCCCAAGCCCATATATGATGCAATATAATATACGCTTATGGTTGTCTTGAATTATAGATGGTGTCAAATGATAACCTGCAGCGAAATCCTTGTTCATATAAAATGCAACCCCTCCCCCCCCCCCTCAGTTAGACAG
>Ga0065711_1009370_pt1 | contig 11207 bp, 7 predicted proteins | sample Hoacrofraction12_FD_59098 | JGI IMG/M metagenome (GOLD analysis project Ga0065711, IMG submission 59098) | Hoatzin crop microbial communities from Cojedes, Venezuela - Epithelial fraction 12 v2 (version 2) | ecosystem: Host-associated > Birds > Digestive system > Esophagus > Crop | place... | reverse complement strand
TCCAGGCGGGTCTGGAATATCTCCAGAGAAGGAGACTCCACAGCCTCCCTGGGCAGCCTGGGCCAGGGCTCCGTCACCCTCAGAGTGAAGAAGTTCTTCCTCATGTTCAGACGGAACATGTTCAGAGCACCCAGAGCTGCTCTGCCACAAGGCAGGAACATGTTCAGAGCACCCAGAGCTGCTCTGTCACAAGGCAGGAACATGTTCAGAGCACCCAGAGCTGCTCTGCCACAAGGCAGGGACTGCAGGGACAGCTTTCAGTATCTCTCACTGAAGAGACACACTAGATTATTTCACTTGTAAAAGGAGAAAAAAAAAAAAACAACAAAACCCCCAAAACTTCAACCTGGCAGACAACAGAAACTCCGAGAAGAAACGCTGAGAAGAGCCGTTGCCCTTCGTCGCCTCAGCTCACCCAGCACCAGCCCAGCCCCGCATGAAATCACTCTGCACCAGCGCAGTTCGGGGCAGGGACAGATTGCTGCAGGCGCTTCTTGCCACCCAGTCCTCGGCTGGCACAGGGACACCTCCACCCCCCCTCCAGACCACCACTGGCCACCTGGAAACCGAAACGAGCACCCCACGGGCTGCCCGGCAGCACGGCCGGAAGAAGCGGAGGGATTCAGCCCGCCGTTTGACGAAGGCAAAGCTTTATTTGCAGCCGTCAGACAAGCCGACAGGCAGCCCACTTCCCTACAGGCTGACGACGACGGGGTGACCTCCACCTGCAAACGCAGACTCACCAGGGGCTGCGTTCAGCACCGCCGGCCCGCGCTCGCTGGGGTTCCTGCGCCCCAGCGCCGAGGAACAGGAAGCCAATGGGTATATTTAGAGGTTTGACTTTCTCTCTGACTGCCACCGCGCTCGTTAACCCACTCGTCAGTTCGCACCCGGCGAGGCGGAACCAGCACGAAGATGTAATTCTTTTTGTCATTGAGTTTTCCCTCTTGGTTACGGCTAAAATAGTTTATAAGCAAGATGGCTCCTCCATGTTTGATAGGTTGGAGCTGAGCCTCACCGAGAAACCCACCCGAGGGGCTCCCCGCTAACAGACGTAAACCCAGCATGCCGAAAAAGCCAGCAGGAAACATTTTCAGCTCCTGAGAGCGTTTTATTTTAGTGCCGCTGGCTTACAGTACTGCCCTATCTCGTCCCCACGCTTTATGTTCAGGAACCAGCCCATAATTTCACAAAGAGTTAAGGAGGCTTTTTTCCCCTTTTAAGGAGAAATATTGCAATTCTTTCTCTAAATACAAAGATCATAGTGCCAGAAACCTGGATCTCAGCTGGCATCCTAATAAAATATACATAAAGAGCACAAGAAATATTTACAAAGACGCATGTGCTGTATTGCAACTTAAAGTGAAAATTACTTTAAGCCAACAACTGAAAGTTAAGATAATACATACATACACTTAAATATGGACCTCTATTTTTTTTAACTATTTTCTCTATAATAAAAATCCTGTAACTTCTATTATCAATAAATAGCAAACATAACTGAATAACTGAATTCTTAGCTGGCGAATGAGCGTGTGCGTACACAGCGAGAAGGAAAGCAAATCTCTCCGTACCTTGTTCTTCTAAGATCCCGTTCGGCATCTTTTTGTCCCCGGAGTTGACAACAGCTTTCCTGTGTCTTCTGAACCTGAAATACAGACAGCACATTAATCTGAGCGACTCTGCTGCAAGGGAACGCGCACTTTCCCAAAGCAGTCTTCACCAACCACGTAATTCTGGAGAAGCTCTTTCTGTTCATCTTCACCCCAAGAGCCACCGCCGCCTGCGGCACCCTGCCCTACGCTGTGCTGGAGGCTCCGGCCTCGCCGTAAGTACGTGCTTCATTTCCTTGTTAGATCATATCGAAACAAGACCGAGCTCGTTCTGCACGCAGAGCTCCACGCAGACCTACCTGAAGAAATAGCCAGCCAACAGAATGAAAATGATGAAGACCAGGAGCAGAATCAGCATCGAAGTCAGCAGGTCCTTGTGTAGGTTGTTCTCCTCTGTAGAGTCTGCGGATTGAACACAGCAAACGTCCAACCTTACAGACACGGATTGCCTAATCTGTGTCAGAAACTGTGCTTGGTGTATCAAAAATCTGTGGTTCTCTGCTGGTACTGACTAAAAGCGTCACAAATTATTTCACATAGGCAAAGCTGAAAGTTCAATTTTTTTATTTTTCTTTCCCCTCCCCCCCCTCAAAAGCACAACCAAACTACCTGCTGCTGAGAACATCAAGGATATCTTTTGGAATGACTGGCCAAGCACAGAATTTACTTGTAGTTAGACTAACAGGCACAAGATACTAAGCTAAATTTGAAGCTGATTCACAAGGTTGCCTGCAGTACCCTCACGCGCAGCAGCTGTTTCTCAGCCAGACAGAAACCACCCAAGAATGCCACCCTTCGTACAGGCTTTAGTGACTCCAGAGAGACTTTGCGTGTTCTAAACAGATCTCGTTCACCCGTCCAAAGCACTGGGCTGCACTGGGCTGCAAAGCACAGGCTGAGCACGGCGCTGGGGGAAGGCAGGAGGGCTCAGTGCAAACTCCAGTGTCTGCTGTGGCTTACGTTACGCATAATATATATATTTTATTATATGTAAGTACAAGAATGAGAAGGAATAATGAGACTTTTAACAAACGCTCAGAACAGAGATTAAAAAAATAAAATTTTCTTATATCTGGTATAAATTGCGAGTCTCATCCTTCCGTTAAGTGTTTTTATACATGTGACTGCATTTCAGTTTCATTATGATTCTGTAAGCTTTTAATTCTACTGAACAATTCAATACATAGCACAACAAATCATTAAAAAAAACCAACGTGTTTTATTTAAGAAAGCAAAACTCTCAGCCTCAGCCTTCAGCAAGCAAAACATAGAATCACAAAAGCACAGAACGCTTTGGGCTGGAAGGGACCTTTGGAGGTCACCCAGCCCAACCCTGCCACCCATTTCTCCTTCCAGCCAGACAAATAAACCCAGGCTGGCGTAACAGTGGTGGCAGAGACCTCGCTAAGAGGGAAGGATGAGGCCTTCACACCAGGAATTTATGGCCGAGGCAGCAGTCCCAGTGTCGGGCATCCTCCGGGATGGCTGCCCTGGGTGCCCAGACCACCCCGGTTTCTCCATCATCACACCAGCCTTCCTCAGCCCCCTTTATCTGCACTTCTTGTAAGTCCTCTACCAATGTACACTCTCCCAAAACGAAGGCAATTTTTGTTGCTGCTGGTGGGTTTTTCTCTTTTTAAACTACATTTACACGCCTTTAACAGTTTCTTCACCATTCCTCCAGCGGTCTCGGAGACCTGCAGCAGTGGTGCTGCTAACACCTCCTGCGTTCGCACCTCCCGAAACTCTTTATTTTCGCGTGCTCGCAGCAAAGGCTTTTTGAAGAGCTCTTGCCACAAGCCTCGACATAAAACAGAATGAAAGCACAAAATTACAGTAAATATATAGGCGTACATCACACCTGGGATTTTATACAAAAGAGCTAATATGGATAAACCGACCGTCCAGAACTGATCGCTGCAAAACCATGTGAGTGTGGGTTTGTGTTCTGTGAGCAGCTGGAAACTCTCTGGATTCTCAAACAGGTTATCAGGGCACAGAAAAACTTCTCAGAGGCCTAGGTGCACAAGGGGCACACCAGGAAAGAAGGTATCTCAAGGCAACGCAACAATGCAAAGAAAGGGAAGGCAATAAAATGCATGAAACTTGACATTTAAGTGGTATATAAAGAAAAAAGTGAAAGGGATGACTGCAATCAGAAACCATCACTTGACAGGGTTGCAGAAAATCACTGTTGGAAGGAGTATCTGGAGGAACTATTCTGTGATTCCATGAATGTCCACCACCAGAAACAGCTTAACAAGCTCTGTGTGGTATTTAGCAATATTACACACTACACAGGAACCAAGGTCTGATAAACAAACAAATATCTATTTTCGCCCCTCACAGGCAAAAAAAGGAGCCATTTTAGCTCACTTTTGCAGTTTAGAAATTCCAGACGCGGTATCTCGGAATCCTGCAGGATTTACAGGTTTTGTGTTAGTTCTCATCGTTGGCTCGGTGGCAAGACCCATGACACAAGTGGGGAAAAACAACAAGTTTGAGTCACGAGGGAATGAAAATTTCCCTCAGTTCATTACACAACACAAAAATCACCCGTCTCTTCCTTTCAGAAGAACTGATGTACCTCACGCTGCATTTTTGGGGTGTCTTCAGAAAACTGATTCCCAGACAGACACCGAAAGCCTCAACCCAACCCAGAAGAAAAGCAACTCCACCTCCTGCCAGACCACTGCCTGCATGTCTTTAGTTAAGGACAGAGCCCCCCCTGCATCACCACCTCATCTCTCCTACCATTTCCCAAGGAAATTAGGTCAAAGCCCACCAACGGTCCCTTCCTCCTCGCAGACGGGCACATCTGTTTTCGAAGCCTTGCAGCAGCGCACCACCAGCTTCACTTCTGCAGAGCCTGCATGTAAGGCACGGTGGGGTTTTAAACGCTTTCATTTATCGCCTGTATTTTCTTCAATACTTTTCTTCAGTATATTTCATCGGTAGTTTTATAAACACAGCCCAAAAATTGTAAGAGGAAAGTTAAAAACAGGCTTGGGCTATCAGAGGCTCAGAGGCTGAAAGATCTTTGGCCAACAAAACTATCTACACGTTAAGCGGGATTTTAATGGGAGACTGAAAGACTGACCTGAACTATTTTTTTATCGGTGCTTCTTCAAAAATTGGCAACTGAAATATATGAGTAAATCCACGCAGAAGAGGCAGATGTCATCTAAAGCAGATCTGTACTGTGGCCACTGCCAGGGAAAATTTTCCCCTGCCCCAACACAAGGAGAGCCGTGGTCCAGAACCACAGGGCTTTCTGGTCGCAGCCACACGAAAAACCTCATCCCGAGGGTATTTTTCAGAAATACAATTAAACAGTGACTTCCATCCTGAGAAGAGAGGAGGATTTATCACCAGGAGGATGGTGGCAACCCCTCGTGCTTCCCCTGCCACCCACCAAGGCTGACTCACGGGTTCTTCCCAGCTCCATTCCCTGTGCTGCTGGGCCGGTCGTCTGAACGGCTCTTTCTGGAAATATATCACCATTTCCCTTCGGGTTACGATGTTCCCGCTTTCTGCATGTGCCAAAAACAAAACTACCCACAAGAAAAAAAGGAACTAACAGCGTGTGGATGCACATCAGTAAGTGTCCTGTGATCTTTCCTTCCCACTGTCTCCCAAACTTTGGTTTTCTTCATCCCTGGACCGGTTCCTTTGCATTTACCTGAACAGCAAAATGGCCCATGAATAAAATGTGATTAAAACACTTTTTTCTGCCTCCACAAAAGTAAGCTAACAAGGCACGGCGCATGGCTTGCCCTAGACAGCAAGTCAGGTAGCTGAAATTCTTCCAGTGCTTGACCAAGAACAGAGATCTTGTTCGTCTGAGCACAGGATTTTTTCACAGGTCTGAACTTCTGCTCAGACAACGGAGAACTTCACCCTCCACCTCTCCAAAGCTACAGCTAAACTGCTCTCACCCATTATTTGGGTTAGGTTTCAGGGTGCATCCTCCATTCCTGATGGCCCTTCAGCAGACACACAACTGTCCTTCAGCCAGTGCTCAGCCAAATCTGACCCCAGGGGCTTGTGGGCAGTGACACGCGCCTCTGGGTCGCATCAGAACTGTTGGCTCAGACACCCAGCCCTCCAAAGGACCCCGACCTCCCCTGACATTTATTATGCATGAAAGGGGCTGTCACAGCATCTTGACACAGACCTTACCCATCACATGGCAAACACAGCGAGCGCCACATTAAATAGTGCCACGTTATGAAACAGATGATTATGAACAGAAATCTGGTCAAACTTTAATAGAGGTGTTTTGTCACCTCTAGGCACAAACCCCAGTGTTTCCCAGTTTACCCCAGCGTTGGCACTTACACACAGCTCCTACCAGAGCACCGCATCCCCCAGGGCCAGATGCAGGAGCTGGCAGGCACGTCTCTGCTGCAGATCTCAGTCCAGCTTGCACCAACCTCCGCAGCCAACCTGCCTGGTGACCTCCCACATGAATTTAGGGATACTTCAGACGGGATAATCTATCATGCATGACAGCGTTGAGTATCTTCCATATCCCTCCTCTGCCCGTTCACGTTTCCAAGAGCAATGAAGCAGCTTCAATGTCTACTGCAGTCTCTCAGTGCTCCTCACCTGCCCCACAGAGCAGGTAGCTCTCAGAACTCACAGACGCACGTGTGGCACAGGCTGTCCTCCTGCCGCCCTTTGGACAGACACTAAGGTGAAGACACGCTCCAGTGACGTATTTTGGGTAGGCATTCCAACTTTTTGTCGGCATAGGTGTTTTTGAAATGTCTGGACTGGGTGAGTAGCAGAGTATTTAAATTAATTTTTTGTTATTGTTGTAAAAACTTCTGTTTGCTGAACTTTCTGTCCAGATGTAACAGTGATTGAGTTACTGTAATTAATCCTCTTGCACATCAGTGCGTGCTTCTACACACTGAAAACCTACAAGTTAACTCAATAAAAGGAGAACTCTCCTCCTTTCTCAGTTTTCATCTCACCACCCTGTATCCCTGGGGTCCGGCTGAACTTCTGCTGCAATGACGGGGCAGGAGAAGACCACCTGCGCCAACAGGGGTGTCACAAAGCCCAGACTAAGCCCTCCCACACTATTTTCGGAAGGGAATCCTGCAGAGAATCGCTGTGCTTCACCATGGCTGACTGCGGAGAGGAAGTAGATACACAGCTGACACCCAGGAGAAGAGTTTGAAAAACAAACCCAAATAAAAAAATATAAATAAGCAAAGGAAGGGCAAAGGAAAAAGACAGGTTTGGAAGACAAGGCAGTGTCCACAGCCTGCAGTACCCAAGGCGGCAAGCGGCGGCAAACGCGAGAACTGCGGCTGTGTTTGCCATCCCAGAGCCGAACGCCGCACCGCTGGAGCGAGCTCAGCCCTGCCTGCCACCGCACTCATGGAACCAGAGCACGGTTTGGGTTGGGAGGGACCTTCACAGGCCATCTAGTCCAACGCCTAAGCCAAAGCCACCGATTTCTGAAGTTCTGCTTTTCAAACTAATCCTTGACATTGAGTATCTACAGTATCTACCAGCAAAGCATCCCTTGGGCTTTTAAATCTAGGTAAAATGAGCCAGCCTCCTTCTTCAAAACTCTGTTTTCTGATGATGCCTCATTTTCGACAGGAAAGAAGCACCACGAGTCGAGCGCGAATGACCCCATCTCCAGGTCCCGTTCTGGCTATCGTATCGCAAGACTCCGTTCTTCCTGTACATCACTCCAGCTATCTTTAAAGACACCCACTAACTTCTTGAGAATTTAAACCAGCAATAAATAGGGCATCAAAAGCTGCACCCTTTGCTGCCTTTCAGTCTCCCGCTCTTGTGATAATTTCATTACCTCTGCACGTTAATCCATCGGTAGTGGAAAGAAGTTGTAAAGATGGGCACAAAACCCATGAAATATTCATGGAGTAAACACTAAAGAAATTTAAACATTTGGAAAGGACTTAAAAGCTTTACCACTGCAGCTCCCAGGCTGCTTCCACATTTAAACTATGTAACAAGTGAAAACACAAGAGCGAGTAAGAGAATCCTGTCTACAATTAATACCAGATAACTAATTACTGTAACCAGGAATTATTTGAATGCTATGGACAGTATCACGTATAAATACTCTGCCCCACATCTCTGATAGCATAAAGTTTTATCTACTTGAAATCTACATTTATTTATGCAAATCCAAATAAATAAATACTGGTTTATATTTATTTACTACAGTTGCGTACTCTGAGTAAACGGCAGGGCAATTTCTCCAACAAATGGCAGTGGAATAAACCGCAGCATATTCTGATTTTACGAAAGGGAAATTCCATGGTAGCAATTTCATGGTACTCTTGTAGGACGCAAAATGTCAAAAGTGCTGAAAAACTGAGCAACACAGACCAAGTATCCATGTTTACAATAAGAATGAATACAGTATGTTAATTCAACAAATGTTCTAACAACCAAGTCAGCTAAAATAATGATATGCAATAAATTATAACTACTCCTTTCAGAATCAAAAGCATCTTATCTTTTTGGATCATTCATCAAAATGCTAAAGTAAATCTGGATTATTTTTTAGATTCCTTCAGTTCCTTCCACATTCTTTTAAACAGAGTTTTCTTGATGCTTGAATAAAAACATCTTTATTTGTGTGTTTAAAAATATTGTATTAGTTTAGTGGCTATCAAATGTATTAGATGATCCTTTTATCATGGAACTTTCCATACCGCAACATATTTTCAGTGTGCACTTACTTGTCTATCAGACAAAACTGTTCTTTGCTTCTCACTGCAAAGTAATGAAGGCTTTCATATTTAGGAAAAAACAGTTTAGTCGTACTAATCACTTCTAAATTATATCCCTGAAATTAAGATTTAATTAAAAAAAGGATAGTAACATCACTCTTATCCATATTATCATATTTAAATTCAACACAATTTCGAATTAAGCTTTGAAGATAAACAGCACCTATGGAGAAACTCCCTTTTCACTAATTTTATTAAAATTCTGGGAAGTGATACAACTAACAAGTTACTTCCCTTTCCCAGTTCCCATATTCTGACATACCCAGCTCAGTATTAGTAACTTGTTCTTCTACTGCTCCAGGTGGCAGGCAAGAAGCAGGGCACTAACAACTACCTGACGATATTTCAGCAGAGCCATTTATCAGAATCTTATACTTAGCTAAATTTTTATTTATATTAGCAATTTATTTATTTGGAAAGCCCTAAGCAAAAGAACACTCAGATGGGCATTACTAATGGCAGAGCCCCTTGCTCCTGCTGCGAGGTCTGCTAGAGCCCCGGCAGAGCCACGCTCTGCTGCTCCTCCCCTCTTCTCCAGCCTCGGAGCTCGGTGAAAGCAGACGCCCCACACCTGAACTACTGTGACGAAGGACCAAAACGATCCAAGTGGCCATCAGCCATGCCTGGCACTTGAGTCTTGCTTGGCTCTCCTTCCATAGGGGTGTAACGTTCACAGGCAGATTCAAAACCAACCAACCAACCCACCCACAGAAACACCCTCCTACGAACACCATGTGTCAACAACAGTCACCTGAAAACTTCTCAGGATTTCACCATGCTGTTGATACGGACCATCATCAGCTTTCTTTCACTGTTACGGAGCTGACGGAGCAGCTTTCCCTTCGGAAACCCCCCTCTGCCGTGAGCAGGGTTAAAACAACAGGCAAGGCTAGAATGTCACCTTTAAATATCACAGCTGAGATTAAGGCACCCAGATTGCGCCTTATCGAAACACAAAAAAATCAAAGCTCTCTTATTTGTGGCAAGCACCACTCACCAGCTCCAGCACAGGGGCTTCCAAGATAGCTGGGATTATGAAGCAAAGGACAATGTGCAAATAAAATATATCATCCCATCACATAACATCATAGCAGAATCCGTGTCTTAAATAAATAAAAAAACCCCCAACCCTTATTTGACTTGCACGAGCCCCCTTCCAGGACTGCAATGTGTTAGGACGCAGTTGTAGGAGGGCCTGAAGCAAGAGGAAGAAATTCCGAAAATAGACATGAGGATGAACAAAAGATGCTGTGGTGGACCAGCGAGTAGAAGATTGCTCTCAGGTCTTTGAAAAAGGCTTTTCTGTTTTTTACTGGACCTAATCTTATGCAGGACACCTGCACTGCCATCCACCTCCTCAAGTCTTACCTTAGCTCTTATCATTAGAAAACACAGTACACATATAAAGACCGTAGGTCCTCATGATGTTTAAATGTGTTCATCCTGTTGTCTATTTGATAATTTCTTCATTTCATACTATCTGTGTTCAGGTCTCGTCATGTTGGAGACCCACAGTGACAGCTCCTGGGGCACAGAGAGCTTGCAGCCCAGGCAGGAGGAGACATCCCATGCTTCTCCACCTCTCCCAGGGCTCTCCTGTGCATTTCCCATACATGGGAAAGAGAAAGTAAAGTGTACAGCGCCACTCACATGGAGAGCAAATACAGAGGTCGTCTGGCAAGATTAGAAGCACGTTAGTGGGGTCAAAGTCCCGGAAAAATATCCAGGACTATGTCACCAGGAGGACCTTGTCAGAAGTGCCTTTCCACACCCACTCCCATTCCCAGGCATGAAGTGACTTCCTTACTTGTGGTTGCTGTTGGCTTTGGCAATTCCGTTCCATTGGGTGGTAAAGCTTGTGCAAACAGAAAACTAACACAGAGCAGCAGGAGCGAGCAGGAATGTTCCATCCTGGACCTAAAAGAAAACGAAAGCAAAAGATAAATTTCCAGGTCAAATTACTATCACGTTTTTTCCTCAATGTCGGAACAAAGCTAAAAGAAAAAGCAATGTTTACTTCAGACGAGGAAAGTTTTTAAACTTGTTTTATACTCTCCCTTTGCCTTATCACTTAACTTTCAGTTTTGATGCAGAAGGAAAAGGAAAATACCAATTGCGCACACTAAGAATTCATTAAGAATGTTCTAAATCCAAGAAAAGGAAGGTAAAGCCCAGCCATCGTTCACAGATGATGACAGGAATCAGGCCAGAAAAGCCACTCTACATCAGTAAACACAGCAGCTGAGGACACTGAGGCACCGAGTCTGGAAGTCATTCCCATAGATAAGAAGAAAACTCAGAAGTACCAGCAGCAGGAATCTTAAGAATAAATGCAAACCTTGAGAATAAATGCAAAAATCACATATTTGTGGTGGTTCCTGCCACAATTTCAAGTATTGTACCTTCTGCAAAGAGCACGAGCAGGAGAACCATGGGCTGCAGGGAGGAGAAAGCAGCCCAGAACCCCCGTGTGGCCAGACCCGGTCTTGAGGGTCCAAGTGACTTCCCTCCACAAGACCAATACTTCTACGCTGTGGACCTTCGACAGGCATCTTTGGCATCACAGATGCCTGGAGACCAAAACAAAAAGGAAAAGCTTTTACCACCAAGGAGACCAGGAGCCATAAAGTTTAAACTACCTGCAACAAGCACTTCTCAGAGTTTCTGCACCCCACCTTGATTTCACAGAATCCCAGCATGGTCAGGGTTGGCAGGGACCTCTGTGGGTCACCCAGCCCAACCCCCTGCCCAAGCAGGGTCACCCAGAGCAGGCTGCACAGCACCGCGTCCAGGCGGGGCTGGAATA
>Ga0065711_1049627_pt1 | contig 11208 bp, 2 predicted proteins | sample Hoacrofraction12_FD_59098 | JGI IMG/M metagenome (GOLD analysis project Ga0065711, IMG submission 59098) | Hoatzin crop microbial communities from Cojedes, Venezuela - Epithelial fraction 12 v2 (version 2) | ecosystem: Host-associated > Birds > Digestive system > Esophagus > Crop | place... | reverse complement strand
CAGCAAACTTGCTGAGGGTACATTCTAACTCTTCATCCAGGTCGTTGATGAAGAAGTTAAACAAGACTGGGCCCAGTACTGACCCCTGGGAGACACCACTAATTGCAGGCCTCCAACTATACTCAGCGCCGCTGATGACAACCCTCTGAGTTCTGCCATTCAGCCAGTTCTCAATCCACCTCACTGACCACTCATCCAGCCCACACTTCCTCAGCTTGCTTAGGAGGATGTTATGGGAGACTGTGTCGAAAGCCTTGCTGAAGTCAAGGTAGACAACATCCACGGCTCTCCCTTTGTCTACCCAGCCAGTCATGTCATCGTAGAAAGCCATCAGACTGGTCAGGCATGATTTCCCCTTAGTGATTCCATGCTGACTACTCCTGATAAACTTCTTTTCTTCCACTTGCTTCATGATGGCCTCCAGGATAAGCTGCTCCATCACCTTTCCTGGAATGGAGGTGAGGCTGACCGGCCTGTAGTTCTCTGGGTCCTCCTTCTTGCCCTTTTTGAAGATTGGAGTGACATTGGCCTTTCTCCAGTCCTCTGGCACCTCTCCTGTCCTCCAGGACCTCTCAAAGATGATGGAGAGTGGCTCAGCAATGACATCCGCCAGCTCCCTCAGCACTCGTGGGGCACTGTAAGAGAACTTGAAAGGATAGATTTCCTTCTGTCTTTGCATACTGACTACTTGCAACACACTTTGCTCTCACCCTCAGTTCTAATCAAACTAATAACATGAATCTCCTACTGACGTTGTTTGGGACGAAAGTATTAATCCAGAATTATTCACCACTCCTCCCTTCGATGCAGGTGCTCTTAAAGACAGAAATCTGTCTTGAAAAGTCAAAAAAATCTTCTACTATACTGCAAATTCAGAATTATTACCGTGTGTGAATCGACTTCATAACTTGCTTTGAGGAGCAGTGTGAAAGTCCAGATTCCAATACCAGTGTTCCTACAGTGGGGACTTTCGTATTGGATGTTCAGACCTGCCTGCTCCTACAAATAACCACAAGAATTCAGAAAGAAAAACAGGTTAAAGGCATTTTAGTAAGGCATTTATCCCCATGGAAGTAAGCACAGTAAGCAGATAGAAGAGACACTTAACTGAATCAGGAGAGAATTTCTCAGATACTTTGTCAGAGGGCAAAAAAAAATCTGAAGTGCTTGCAGCTTTCTGTTTTTGCATAATTTTAGTGAATCAGCCACTAGAAAATCATATGACAAATAGCTTCTGGACAGTCTTGGGGAAGGTCAAGGATTGTACCTTAGGAGCGATAAGCTGTTTGCCAGGTATCTCACCACAGTGATAATGATGCAATTCAATTTTGCAAGAATTACTCTGTTATAAAGCGGTTAAAATGCAGTTAGGTCCATATGTTACTCCTTATGTTCTTTAGATAAAATTCTGGTAAATTTGGTAGCAGCAGGCTCGTAAGTAGGGATTGCAGTACACATACCAGATTCTTTAAGGCTGTGGGCTTGGTTTTCTTAGCTGCAGCTGAATAAAATTGTTCATCTTATGTGTATTAAATGTTCGGTTATTAAGAATATGAACGTGGAATTTCTTTGTAATTATAAATTTACTTCAACACATTAAGCTGTGCCAGCTGTATAGCCCTGATGCTGAACTCGCTGCTGGATCGATCTTTAGGTTAAACGTTTCCCCGCAGGAACCGGGGACCTCAGGAGCTACCTTACAGGTCGGTATCTGTCCCCACACAGAAATGACCCGGTCCATTTGCATTCTGCAGGCAGTTAACGCTGGCATCTAGTGGTGGCTTTTTGCACGTACAGAAAACCTGACAAATCTGCGGGCTCGAGGAGTAAGTGGCTGCTAACCTGATACTTTGATGCTGCCTTTTCAAAATCTAATAAAATGTTTTGGGGAAAAATAATACCAATAACAATTCTATACTTTTCAAATGCTTTTACTGTCTTATGTAGGAAAGATAAATTTGTGGTTTAATGCATTTCCCCAGCTGTCGGCCGTGTCACCTCTCTTAGGGGAACTCCCCTTCATTCCTTTGAGGGATTTCACTGGCGTTTCCCTGTTGGCCCCTATTACCTCAAGAGCCCCTGGCTCATCTCCGTAAGACTTCAAGCGTGCTGCTGTGTAGCCAGCACATCTCAGAGCAGCAAACTGAGTCTCACATCAATTCACTAAGTACTTCACATCAAAAGAGAACAATTTTCAAATCGGATTGCCGCCTTGCTATATACAGACATCATCAGTATCAAGTTAGTAACTATGAATACATACACAGGTGTATTTGGCTAGACATCTACATATATTTCTAAAATCTGTCATTCTTCTGTCAAAACCAACTTTAGTTTTAGCTCAGAATTCATATTTTTTAAAAAACAACACATTAATCTTGTGTTAAGCAACCCAGCAACTCAGATTTGAGATCTGAGTGTACGAGCCCTTGGTATAACAGCTGTAAGCAGCAGGAAGGCTGTACTAGACAGGAGTCAGTATCTATTGCCATGTGACATTTTCTGATATATTTTCCAGTGGTTCAAAATAGCTTTCAATATTAGACATACCCGTGGAATCAGTACTACAGCTGAGTTGAAGCTTTTTACAAATTGAATGATTTTCAAGCATATCTTTAAACACTTGCAATCAGACTGGTTTTGTAGTAAATTGGGGGATGTTTTAATGATTCTGACTGTATCACACATTTGTGAACAGTTGAAAACATTTAGTATGCAAGACGTTAATTCCTTTGAGCAAAGATTGCAAACAAACTAGTTTCCAGCACAGGCATTCAGGTGACTTGAAACCGAATCTTTAAACAAAATAAACCCAAACTTAATTCTCTGCTTACAAATGTTTCTACCAGTAAGCTTTAATGTTGACTGGAAGGAATGCAGAAGAACGCTGCTGAACAGTCACTGAGAGCTGAGGCATCTGAGGCCTCCTTTCTCCAGTTTCTGAGTCATAACGCTTGTATTCTGAACTACGGGATCGTCTCATTTCACTTTGGAAAGGAATGTTTGAGTTTTAACTGAACATTAGAGGGCTTTTTACTTTCTCTTGAGGCATTGTAGATTTGTCACTGCTGGGTTTCAGACAGGATGCACTGCTTTCATTACATTGAGTGCTCTCAGATACCAGGCTGGGGTATGGCAGTCACGCTCTCCCAGCTAAGCCCCGTGGTAAGCTGATGGGCTTTTCTGCCCGTGTTTGCCCTGTATGTGTTACAGGCAGTCCCAGAACAAGCTCTCTTCTTGCAGGAAACTATTACTGGCAATGTTCTCACTCCTGTAATTTTCCTCTGCAAGATACTGGTTGTTTTTCAATTTGTACTCCAGATTTTAAGTTCATTGCACTTAGTGTTTTGTGGTCTGTGGCAGTGGCATGTGCAGATGTTCTGCAGATCCTCCTGATCTAGACTGGTTTTGAACAGTCTGTAAAAGCAGGAAGCAGGTGTCAATGGCATGGACTGTCACTTTCTGTTTTATTTGGCTGTGCTGCCTGGCAGCATTCTCAGCAGAATGTAATATCTCTCGCAGAATCTTTCTAGCTCTCAGTATCTTTTTAAATTAACAATGATCAGCAATCAGTTGCATAATTTTAAATGGATGTTAACAACTCATTAGCCACACTTAAACAGTCCCTGTGGTGTCCTTCGTCGTCCAGTCATCTTGCATCTTCCCTGTGTTTCTATCAGTGAATGACAAATCCTTACTTCTGGTGAGCTAGGTCAGAATTCAGCCAGTGTAACCTGCTGTGGAGCAAGATGGCTGTCTTGGATGGGATTTTTCTGTGTGCTCCACTCTGACCCCTGGTCCTTATGCCTCCTAGGTTTCCATCTGCCTGGGGTGAAGTCTCATTACCACAGCAAGGACCCACATTTTAAGTGTATAATGTCTTTACCTCACTTTCCATTGTTTGCATAGATGCAGAACACACAGGAGGATTTCGTTTTGCCTTCTCTGCCCCTTTATACTATCCTGAAGAACCCCATAATACTTGGGAATATAGAAACCCAACTGATAACCAGTTTCCAGTGTTACAGGCACGCCGTTTTAGCTGGGCTGAACAGAGTGGTGACCCATACTTCCTTAACATTGTTCTGCAGCGTTAGCTTTCCCTAATGCCAATCAGGCTGAATGGCATACAATTTTTCTGTTAAATTCCCCACTGGGTCAAAACTATAGCCAAGTGACTGAGGCCTAAGGTAATTAAATCCCCTTATCCAGTATGGCTAATGGAGAACAGCACAGCTATTACCATGCCAGAGATCATATAATTTGTGTGCAAATGCTTGTCTGTATTTGCAAACAAATGTTTCCAAATGTATTTGGTGTGCTCAAAGCAGTAAGCCATAGGCAAAACAAACTGGCCCCAGCAAATTAATTTGGTGCAATACAGAAAAAATTGTAATAGTCTCTGCTTTCAAGATGATGAATGAGGCCCAGTGCTTTACATTTTGTTTATAAAATGTTTTCTTGTATTTCAGCTTTTCGTAGATGCAATTCCTGTCCAAAATAGTAATACTTCCAATACTTACATAAAACTTGCCTTACAAATTAAATCAAGTTGGAGACGTACATCAACTGTTAAAACTTCTATTTTTTTATCTAGCTAGAATAAGACATACTTCTCCATTTTTTTGTGCCTTTGTTCTGGCTAGGAGAAGGAATTGAAAGATATTGTTCCACTCTTTATTTATAGATAAAAGCTTTCACAATCTCAATCTGAACAGCAGCAGAAGCTTGAAATCTGCAGATGAATTTAGTAAAATGGGATTCAGTCCTCAGATTTTAATCTAACAAGATTATAGTTAAATCCTGGTAGTTTTGATAGCAGTTATAATTGACCTTTCTTGTTTTTCTTCTCTGTAAATCTTTTCCTAACTTTCACTGTTCCTTATAAAGAGTGTGGGCTATGTAATGGCACTGTTGACGATGAGCCTAAAAGAGCTGTTGATTGGATTCAAATGACTATTTTGTTCACTCCAATTCAGAAAAACTGGAATTTAACACACTTGTAGAACAGAAGTTTTGCTTCAAGAACATTGAATTGTGTTGCTTCATCACGATATACTTCTATTCAGCTTCAACATTTCTGTGTTATTTTTGTTACATTTAAAATAAAATGGGTCATGTTTACCATCTCTAAAATAAACTACTTCTAGCATTTCAAAATTGAATGAGAAAGTTGTAATGATTTGATATTTCTTCCTCAAAAGCTTTGTCCAAGTAGTTGTTCCCCTAAAACATCTGGTTTTCTAAAGACTGTTACAGTTGCTTTGGCTATGCTTTTAAGCAAACCAAAGGATATAGTGAAAGCAACATAATACAATTGTAGTTAATTTAAAACAAGTTAAAAAAAATCCTATTGGGGGCAATGCATAACTAGCCTTGGATCCTTCACAATAAAACAAAGCAAAAAATCCCACACGATTAAGCAGAATATACAGAAGAAGGATCATTTGTCTGAGGTGCACTGGAGCCATGTAAGCTGTGATATTTCTGGAAGGCTCACAATGAATATTCACTGCATTTAAAAGTATGTTCATGATTTGTCCGGTACCTTGTAAGTGAAGTTAGATGCAGCAACTTGTGTATGTGGCTGTTGTGATACGCTTCAGAAACTTTAAATATCTGGCAGCTGTTGTGGTGTCCTTTCACATCACTGAAATTTGGTAGGGTTGAAAATAAATATATTTTGGTGAGAAAAAAAAAATGACCTGAAGAATAATTTAGTGCCACTGATTCCATAGTTTCAGGAGAGACAATAGAGAATGGGTGTGGACAAGAGATGGACCTGGGGCCAGTGTAAGGAAGTAACTTTGCATTTGAAGTTGGTTTTCAGCACAGCCAAATATTTCTTGGGGGTGGGGAAGAAAAAAGGGTGGACTATGTGGGTGTGTTTGTCTGTTTATTCACTTCTCTGCATCTTGCCAGATGCTCACCGAAGTGAGCTCTAAGTGAAACTGAGCATTTGGGGCTTTCAGGACACTGTGACTACTGAAGAAAAGATGCAATGCACAAAGATACTGGATATAACTGAATAGAGATTTTAGTAAATGGAAAGATCAAATGCAGCTGTGATTCTTTTGAATATAGCTTACCTTTAGAAACTTGAGATTACATGGCACTCAAAGGCATGGTCTTTAGCGGGGAAAATATTTCTAAGAGCGGTAGACTTATACCAGTGTTTGTTATCTGGGTTGCAAGCACGAGTGTAAATCAAATGCTGGCATTTCTACGTTATGATTAAAGTGTTCACAGTGAAATCATTTGGAGTGGGGGCAGTTGTATATGATCTGCATTGGGATATAGATTTTCTGTTGGAAATACATTGTGAAAACAAACATGAAAATGTGCCAGAAAAAAGAGGGAACAGCAAAAAAGGAAGGGATTCTGAAACCAGACAATTAGATAATATGGGGAGATGCTGGGAAATAGAAGCTACTGGAAATCGAAAATGCTTAATATGCATGGATAATTGAGAAAGCTGGTTAAGAACAAGATTTTAAGAAGGCTGTCACCTTTTGGAGAGAATTCCTAGAGGTAGAAATTGTCCAAAAAATATTTCCACAACATGAGAATACCCAAGTCCTAAATTCCAGCCTCTTTGCTACTTCAGTATGTAAGAAGCTAAAACATTTAATAGCAAAATATATATATACACACACACATAAATCCAGTGGTGCAAATATGAAACAATGTGATACCTCTTTAAAAAAGTGTTGAAATAATGAAGTGAAGCATTTTGACCTTTTCTAACCCTGACTAAAAGTTTAACTTCAAAGTGACCAACTCCTCGTTTCTCTAGCTCCAGGGTTCTCTCATTGCAATTAGAATTCCCCATATGGAAAGTAAAGACATTAACATAGCACACTTACTGGTTGCGATGCATCCTCGTTCTTGCCGGAGCAGTGGAACATGCAGAGAAAAGGGTTGCGAAGGCTGCCTTTGTAACTGTCCTAATACAGAGAGCAGAGGTGGTTTTGAGCAGTAATCCATCCTAGAGTTGAATTCTTCGTTCTCTAAATTGCTAGGCTAAGTAAGAAACGTAATTATACTCAAATGAGCTTTTGTGAATGCTCTTATTGTGCCAGAATTTTACAGTTAATGTGATTTGGTTTGCAGTTGATCATTACAGTCAGTGCAACACATCAGGAAATGTACACCACAGTGTGGAAGCTGGTGAGCAAATGCTGTAGAGTTTACCTGTGCAAGTCCAGTGAGGTTTTGCACTTTTTTTCCAGGCGAAAAACAGTTTAGCCAGAGCCACTGCTCATGGCTGGCTACTGGGCAGCTTAAATCTCAAACACTGTTTAGAGTTCTCAGCTACCAGGCCATGTTTTCAGCAAGGATTGAAAAAAGAATTATATGGAAGCAAATTCTCCTGCCTGAGCCCCCAGAGTTTTGGGAGACCGCTAATGAACGTAGTCCCCCTTACCATTGATCTGCATGTCAGTCCTCAGACGTCCTTCTCCACTTTTGTGTCCACAAAAAGCTACTGTTGTAATTCAATTTTTACAACCTGTAAATTGGCAGCGATGAGTGAGCTGCCTTAAAGGAACTACTGCACTCAAAAGGCAGCTGACCTGTTAGATTTTTCAACAGCACAGTTAAACTTCACTGAATTCATGTAATCATGACACAGAAGCATCTATTTTCCTGTCGCAGGAGGTCGATGCAAGCTTACTCTGTCTGCCACACCGTCCTCCCTTCCAGTTGCCTCAATGTTGCAGGATGTCCCTTGTCAAGACTTGCCTCAGATCTTAACTGTTCAGCTCTGCTCTTTCCTGTTTTCTTTCTGCTGGTGCTAGGGTCACTTCCAGACATCTTTAAATTCTGTTTGCATGAACCCATTCCTTGCTGCACGGGATGTCCGAATCCAACCACAACATATGACACTTTCACCAGTCATGGGAAGTGTCTGCACGTGTTCTGCTGTTGTGGGTCTTCCCCCTGATGCCTGCAGTCTGATCTGCAGTTTACAAGAACACTGCAGTCCAATCAGCCATTTGCTAAGTTAATACACTTGTATGTATCTGAAGATCAGGTGAAGATCAGTAGACTTCCTTTTTGCTTTTTTTCTAGGCTAAGTTTTGGTGGCATGTTTGCTCTGGGACTGTTCCGTGAGATACTGTGCTTACGTCCCCACCCCTCTGTGCTGATAACCTGGATAAGCTTAACCAGGTCTGTGCAGCCACTGGTTACTTTGCTGTTAAAGATCTATGTGAAATGACTACATCTCCAGAATTTTTCCTGACTGCCTTTTGTCATCATTCAGATTCAACTCACTCAAGCTGCTTTCCTTGACCACCATGTGGGAGTATTGCCTAGGTTTGTGCTGGGTTTTTTCCTAAATTATTCTCTAGACATATGTATTGTTTGACTTTCTCCTCCATTACGAATTTGCCATGTTTTTTCCAGCACTTGAATACATAAGTATAGTTTGAAGTAAGCTACACTGGAGTTATGGCAACTTGAGACCCTGGAGTGATTTCACACCACTGAAATAAGCGCAGATGTGTCCAGAAATACCATACTTGTTGGACTTGCACTGGTTATGTATTCCCTAGAGTCTACCTTGCACAGTAGTGCCTGCTGGTTTTTGTAAATCACACTGCAAAATGTCTACAAGAGCTTTGTTGCTTTGAAATATTCTGTAATAAAATAAATGTTCTTACCCCCAGTGCAAGTGCTGCACAAAAGAGTGGAGCTTTTGAGCACCCTTGTACCGTTGTCTCCCTGAGCCACTGACATTATTCTAAGGCTATAGCGGTGATAAGGCATTGCTGATAAAATCAGCAGTTTCATCAGCATCAGATGGTTTTCCTCCATTGTGCCTGGAACAACTCCAGCTTCGTCATAGTCCCCTGTGTGTACAGGGAAGAGAGGGTTGAGAGGGAGTGAATTGTGAGGTGAGATGAAAAAGCACGATTCATCTGTAGTATGAGTATGGTGTAGGGGGAGATAAGAGGCAAAATACCTGACAGTATTGCTATGCTGGAATAATGATCTGCACAGACTGTTAATTATTATGCTTCTTTACCATCAGTGCGATCTCTTCTGTTCCAAAGCAGCGGAGTTACAGGACACAAAGGGAAAATCCTCTTCAGAGTAACTTAATGTGACTTCAGGTGGCTGTGCTTATGATCAAATGACCTTATCCAGTGCAGAAGCACACAGGGCAGCATGGAACAGACATTTGCTCTTCCCACAGCAAGATGAAGGGGAGGATCAAGGTTTAACTGTGAAATGGGAATGAAACATGCCTAGTTCCAAAGGAGCTTGGTTCTGGTCTCAGTTTCAGTGTCCTAACTCCAAGAATAAATACTAATTTATATTAGTCAGTTGCTGAAAAAATTCAGAGAGCAGGAGTGGGAAGTGCCCTAACCTCTTTGCTAGCCAGCCTACCTCCCTGTGCTCCACAACAAATCTGTCAGTAGTCCCAAGATTTAATGGAGTATAGGGTAGAAACCAGCAGTCTCCCGCCCTCCCCAGAGCTCCTGGTGGGCAGACGGTGAGCACCTTGCTGCAGGCTGTAATGAAGAATTAGAGCCCAGGTTTACCCTCTGCTGGGTGAGTCTGCAGCTGCCTACCCGCCCCTCAAAAGGGCCAGCATGACTACCTAAAAATGTCAGGTGAACGCCGTGCTGTTGGCGTGTCCTAAGCATGGCTGGGTGAGCCCTGCAGAGGGTTCACCGATGCCAACGTGAGCCAGGAGCACCTTTTGCCACATCCAGAAGCTTCTGCTGAGGAAGTCCTCTCCAGGAAACTCTTGGTCAGGTTCCTGGGAAAGCAGGGATGTGAATTCACAAACTGTATGTATGTAATAAAAGCTGCTCCTTTAAAACTTTTACTTGAACTTTTGAAAACAATTTGTTGCTTTTAATACAGTAGGAAACATTTTATTATCACTCTTAAAATTTTAATTAATTGCTCTCGCATACACCAGCTCCCTTGCCCTCCCCGTTTCGGGTCAGGGCAGTCCGGTGCCGAAGGGAGAGCGGTGGCTGCCGTGGCCCGGGGGATGCTGGCCCACGGCCCGCGCGCCCGTCTCCGCTTTCGGTTTCGCTTCTCCCACCTCTTGGCAGGCTGCTCGCTCATGGCCTTCGTGTGCGGAGAAAGTCGTGGGGTTCCCGGGTGCCCCTGAGCCGGAGGAGGTAAAGCCCGCAGCGGTGAGTGGATGCCGTTCGTCGCTTCTCGGTGATCAACGGGAATGCCAGAGGTACAGAGCCACAGCGCGGCTCGGGAGGTTGGGCGGTTTCCTCGGAGTTCTCTTGCCTGGCGAGGCAGCGAAGTCCGTGCCGCTGCTGTTTGCTGAATGAGCTGCGCTTTGGTGCTTGTGGTCGGCTGTGCTGTCCCCAGCTGGCAGGAGGCATTTTTGTGTTTTAAAAAAAAGGCAATATAGGTGAGGTGGGAACGTCCCTCTCTGGGAGATGTTGGAGGCTTCCCTGCTAAATTCTCCAATTTTCTAAAGTTCTTGCTCATAACATTAAAATGGTCATTCTTGCTTTTGTCTATTAAATATTATTCTGTAACACTGTACCATAAATCTGATAATGGGCGTGTGCTTGCTGCACTGGATCCCCAACTAAAGCATAAAGCACCTAAAGCTGACTCCACAGTTCCTGGAATGGAAAAAGCAGGAGAAGGCAGCCCTTCAGGGCTCGCTGGAAGCCAGCCAGAGAACTCCGATCGTGTTTGTGCAGTGCGTTTCTTGCGCCTTTCAAACATAAAGATGAGCTGGCAGCCACCGCCGAGGAGCCTGGCAGCTGCCTGATCTCCCTAAAACAAACCCTCGGAAGGACGCAGGCCAGAGGTAAAGCTTTTGTGACAGACAAGCTCCCCCTCTGTTTTCCTTAGCTCTTCCAGCAGCTGGGGTGCAGAGGAACGAGGCAGGACACGGGGTCCTTTATTGTCCTCAGCTACAGGGACACGGGTGCTGTGTTCAGCAGGTCAGGCTGTCTGCAGGACTATGAGGTCCTCTCTGTCAGTCTGTCCATCAGTCAGTCAGTCCAGCATTCACTGTCTCCTCCCCTTCCGTCTGCCAGTGGCAGATGAGTGGAGAGCCAGGCTGTGAGAGCTGCAGAAGATGGGTCAGGCCCGCATCCAGTGCCCAGCAGGGAACAGTTTTTTCATTAAGGTTTATTTTAATTGATTTTTGCAGTCCTTTGTGAATGCCTTTGGAGTGCTTTAGGTCCCTCTCTCACTTGCTTGACTCAT
>Ga0065711_1049626_pt1 | contig 11208 bp, 3 predicted proteins | sample Hoacrofraction12_FD_59098 | JGI IMG/M metagenome (GOLD analysis project Ga0065711, IMG submission 59098) | Hoatzin crop microbial communities from Cojedes, Venezuela - Epithelial fraction 12 v2 (version 2) | ecosystem: Host-associated > Birds > Digestive system > Esophagus > Crop | place... | reverse complement strand
CCCCCCCCCCCCCAACAGCTTCAGCTTCACGTAATCATTTTCATCTCCAGAGCGCAGTGTCTCTTGTTTATAAAATATAGCCCTGGGAGACAGTGTTTCACGGACACATTAGAATCAGTCTGCAAAATAACAGTTTGTATAGGTGGTTCTTACAAGAATGGCATCTAATCATAATCAGTCATCATCTAAGTGTCGTTGAGTCACTGAATGTGACCAAGTATATGGAAGCAGTGAATATAAAAATATCTGGTCTACATATCTGGTCTACATGACATCTCTGAATGATGATCTCTGAAGTCCATTGTTGCTCTTTGAACTCTCATTTCTCGATTTCCTGTCAACTGCTTTTCCCTTTCAACTCATTTCTTGAGTTGAGAAAGTGTAAGTATAGAAAAAAATTTTAATACAGAAATTAAAATATACTATTTCCTGATACTTGCGTGATTAAATTAATAAAACATTGTGGTTCAAGAGCTTCTTTGGTTTCCAATTCCACAGAAGAAGAAGGAGCGCTTATCATCCTGACAGCGCGTCTAGACTTCTTTTCCTTCATGAAACTGGATTACTGGAAATAGTAGTTGAAAAACCTGTTATAAATCACCTCTGTACTCCTTGCCAATCTGTGTTTTCAGTTCCTCAGTGCTCTGTAACCTCAGTGCTGCTCAGGAATGCTCATAAGGTAAATGACTAGGTGCTACTGTGCAGTTAAGACAGAAAAAAATGAGAAGAAAAAAACCAAACAAGGATTTTCTTGGTATATGTATGATCACCACAAGTCAGTTTCTAGGTATTTTTACTTAAGGTAACAATGATGCTGAAGTGAAAAATCTTAAGAATGCAGTTTGTATTTACCATTTTACCCTGAGTTTTTTGCTTTCAATTCCATGCTGATCTCAGGTGGTTTTATCATGAAAAGAAATTGTTGTATTCACACACAGGTAGATTCTATGAGATCCATTACAGGGTTTTGTTGTTGATATACAGTTTGTATAGAACATATGCATATAGTATGTTACATTAAAATGTTTTTTCTCAACCTTTCTTCTGCATTTTTTTAATAAAGAAGGGAAATGAATAGTTTATCCATCCTTCCCCTCTGGAATGATTTGCTGGCACTTCAGGATGAATTCTACACACAGCTCATCAAAGATCCATTTTGGTTGTCTATGGTTCATCCATATAAATTGAACACTTCAAAGATTTTTCTTACTTTGACCTGCATCTCAAAAATCACTGCAGGAAACTGCATCATACAAAAAAGCAGAGTGATCAGAGTGAATAATCTGAGACCACAGGAGGAACAGAAAGGCCCAGAACTAATGTCTCACTGTTGCTATTTGTGTATCTATACCTGCTAGCAAACGTGGCCCATTACTCCGGAGGAAGCACCTTTCTGCCAGTTATAATGTAAGCTGCAGACCTTAAAATCCCTCAGATTAAAACTTAAGATCAAATTGAAATTGTATATATGCCATCTTTATCAGAATTTATGGATTACATATATACCTCTTATGAAGCAGACTTGTACCCACACAGATATGTGTATGTATGTTTGCAATGGCTGTGAAGGGAGGAGCTGCCTGAAGCAGTGACGCAGCTGTATAGAAACCTGTGAGTTTACTTAATGTAACAGACAATTTGATCCTACACATATAAAAAGTAAATATAGCTATATATCATATATATTTTAATGGCCCTACTGTATGGAAAATAGACTACAGAAACAGGTTTTGAATTTGTTTATATAGAACTAGTCATGCTTGAAATATGTGTTTTATATTTCCCTTGGAAACTTCTAGTTTGACTAAAAATTTTGCAAGAACCAGTTTCTTCTAAATGCTTAAGTAAAATTGCTGGAATAACATCTGTCCAATAGACTCAGAATTATAAGGTTAAAAAGTAAAATACTTCCACTAGATGGAAATTGATTGTATTCAAAATACTTTGTGTAACACGAAAAAAGTCTTAAATTTGGCTTTCATTCCATTTCGACAGGAAACTAGAATTTAAGACCTCATTTTTCATGGGATGGAATTTCATTTTTTTCAGTATCGACTTATTATACTTACTTGTAACTGGCTAAAATCTTCTTTTTCTGAACATTAGATGAGAAGGAGCATATGCAAAAGATGAAATCTACTAAAATCTTCCAAACATAGCAATTTTTAAAAATTATGCTACTAAAATTATTCATGTAAATATAAATGTCTTTTAAGACACCATTGGATTTTGTCCCTCAGCAGTACAAACTGGTAACCTACCTGATACTGGCTCAGTCCTGATGCAGAATTCATGGAACTAAGCAGAAGATATTACCTGACTGCATCCTCTAAATGTCAACACTTTCGGTCTATGTTTCAGGGCTTAGTTTTAAGTCAAACTCTTGATCTAATTATTTCAGCAGGGGTAATTTCTAAACAGTGAATGACAGGCTTACATAGAGAAAAGTAATGTTCTACAGTAAGTTTCATAGTGAATGACAGGCTTACACAGAGAAAAGTAATGTTCTACAGTAAGTTTCATATGAGCGTTTTCATAGCAGTTTATTAATTTTCATATAATGAAAAGCAGTTCCAGTATCAATGGGCTTGATTTGAAGCACTCAGCCATCTTGACTTCACTGTTTCTCTAAACTTATTGTAATTTCACTGCAACTTATTGTTGCAAGTGACATGCTTCCATTAGCACAGAATTGGTAGCATAGAATTTGCGATTCAATAATCTTCAATTAAAAATTTATGATTTTTAATGAAACAGCTTTGAAAAATATCATGTACAGTCACCTGTCAACATTTTTCTGAGTCTTTTACTTACTAATAAAAATCAGTGTAACTCTCTAGGATTATGTTTTACAAAGAGAAAAACTGCCAATCTGAGTTCTTGCTTTGAAATCAGTTTTGTTTATTTGAACATATTAAGAAAAGCCCTGGCATTATCCAAAACACACATAAGAGATATTTGAACTATTGCATTTTCATTTTTAGGAAGAGTAATTTAAAGTTTTTTTGACAAAACTTATAGTAGACCACCACTTTGCCTGTCTATTTAGTCACGACATTATGTAATAATATACATTAAAAAAAACTGGCAAACAGCCAGGGTCCTGGTGAAATGTACAGACCTGTATTTTCTTCTGTTAGGAAGGAGCAGTTCTAGCAAAGGCTATGGCAAGAGGCAGAAGGAAATGTTTTGCTTCGTTTGTTGCTGTTCTTTTTCTATTTGTTTTTGCTTCTTACCTGATTTGAGGGAAGAAATAACATGAGCAAGGCAAATAAAAGTGGGTGAGTGCTTTGAAGGTCATTCTTGTGGTGCTGGAAAAGTCCATTGGAATCGAAGCTCTCTTTGGTGTTTCTAAAATGGTCACATGGGATTTGTTTAATAAGCTCTACAAAGACACTGCATAGCTGGATCTCTTCCTGCCCACTGGGATTTCTTCTCCCAGCTTTCAAGTTCTTCTTCTTGATTTTTATAATTTTTGTTGTCCTAAAGGACTACAACTGCCTTCTTTGTTCAAAGACTTCTATGTTATCTTTAATGTAGCTAGTGCTTGAACCATTAATTGAAATCTCTTTAGGGCACTGCAAAATATACATGGATAGAAACAACAAACTCACAATGACATTAGCTTTGAGGCTGCAAACTTGGACAAGTCAAATAATTCAAATTACTTCATATGAAATTTTAACTTTCCCTCCTCTGTGTATGAAAATCAATGTCTTCCACTTTGGGTAAATCCTATTCACATGACTCTGGAATTGTTCTCAAAATCAGTGGCATAATTGTGTGTACATGGATAAAAGCTGATTTTCTCTAAAGGTCCCTTCCAACCCAAAGCATTCTATGATTCTATAAGTCTCAGCAGTTTACCCAATAGGTTCCTTAGAGGAACAAGTATCCCTCACAAATAAACTGTGTACTTTTAGACGTTATTTTAAAATTTTTCGTATTTTAATCTAAATAAAGATTAAATAGATCTAAATAGATTTATTTTCTACAAGGAGGAACACAAAATCCTCATTTTCTTTTTTAAAGATTGGAATGTATTTTTGACTACTTAAAAATGACTATTCACATAAGTATAATTTTGGTGCTTGGCTGAAGTTTACACAGTTCTGCCAGGGATGAATTTGTCAATATTTTGAATTTTGTAGTTCTATCCAACTGGAAACCTGTATGTCAGGTTCTGTCAAGAATTTATAGTAGTTGTCATAGTACAGCAAGGTGAAAATCAACCGACTGTAAAGAAATCTATTAATGATCTTATAACTTAAAAAAGGAGACCATAAAAAATCATTTATAAAAATGCAAAACCACAGTAATGGGTCCTGTACACTTCCTCTCTCTCTCTTTCTTTCTTTCTCCCACTCCCCTTCCTGTTTCCTTCATACAAATCCATTACTCAAGACAGTGAGTTTTCTGGAAAGGGAACACATTTTTGTTCTGTATTTGTATAGTGGTTTTTACAATGCCTAGTGTATGATGAGGACTACCAAATACCAGTGAGATACAACTCAGAAAGTAATTCCATCCTGAGCAGAAGTTATGAGGCCTGATTCCTTAAATATTCCTGTCCTGTGGCTAGATTCACTGTGGTGTACAATATAGAGAACTTCTATTGAAATTTTCCTGTGGTTTCGACATTTGCAGTAGTTTTCTCCTGTGTTGGTCTCCAATGTTTAAAAAGACTTGATCTCATTCTCCTTCCCTTCAGTGAAGGCTTTAATAAAGTCTTTCTCTATACAATTTCCTATTTTTATGATGCTTACCTGATCTTCACATTGCCAAGACCTCTGTTAGAGATGATCAAAACTGACCAACAAGTTCCAAGGATTTCAGGGTCAAACTGGCAGAAAGAAGTGCTATTTTCTTGGGAAACCAGGCTACAGACATAGTATAATAATGATATAAAAGCTATCCTGCTTCATATGCTTGCAAATCAGAGGGATAGGGTTTGTTTTCCTCTTTGTCAGCAGGAAAATAAAACATCTGTAAGTAAGAAAGGACAATATTCATCTAGATCCCATTTCATTCGATAGTAGCCAAGCCTGGGACATGAAGGATAAACATGAGGTAAACAATTTTGAAGCAAAGCAAGCACATACTTTTTGCTAAAAGGATTTTCTGCTGTGAGCTTCTCTGGATCCTACCCTGCCATGAAGCAGATCCTGAAATCCATGGAGCTAGAGGGAATACAGTGTATCAGACATATTCGTTTCCCCCTTTGGCTGGCCTTTGTTCAGCCCCGCCAATTCCATTTGACTTCAGTACTGGTTGCCCCCTTCAGGGACCATACAGACCTCCTTCTGTACTCACGATCTATTAGCATAAATTTTCAGTTTGCCTCTCATAGCAATGCAGTGCCCATCACTGATATTTTTCATGCCTCGTGTTTTCTCTCTGTTTCACAGGTGACAAACTTACGGAGACTTAAACCTAACTAGTTTATTTCACAGGGAATTAGGTGTATGAATACTTTTGAGATGCTGCGTTTACATGTCTAATTTAAGCCACTTTCTAGTAAACTATCCTCTCTATCGATAGGCAGGACTTAAGTAATAGAGAAGATCGTGTTGTCAGTTTACTCTGTCAATTCACTTTATTTAGAAAATAGACTGCTAAACCAAATCTAACACCCGCTTATGCCTCCTTTGTTTCTCTCCTCTGTGCCCCTTTGCTATTATCCCCTTTATTCTGTACAGTTATTCAGGCAGTGTTTCTTCCCTCCTTTTGTACAATATGTCATCTGTAGTCTGTAATTATTTATCCTACCATTACATACACCACAAGATTTTACACACAGTGAAATGGCGGTTCTGGGTATCAAAGGAATTGTAAAAAGAAATGTAAAAGCTTGTAATGTGTGACAGTAGAGTGAAATGTGTATGGATTTGATGTCTCTAAGTACTTATGATAAGATAGAAGGACACTGTCTGACTCCTTTCTAGAAATTAATTGGAAGAATGGTTAAGAAACAATCGTCTTAAGCATACAATTTTGTCAACCCAGAGTAAAATTCAACACTCACTGATGTAACTGATGTTTTTTTGAAATGGCATGGATGAGGATGAAGGCAGAACTTGACCTGTAGCACCTAAGGATTCAATATTTCCATGAAGATTCTTCATTTGTATAAACATTTTGATACAAAACCTTGTACCACCAGAGCTTAGTAAGCACTTGGCGAGCTGAGATTCTAACAAAAGCTGATCACAACTCATTTCAAGTCCAACCAGCTGTGCATGACCTCTGAGGAAACCAGAAGAAACGGTGGGCCCAGCAGCAGGGCGGGCCATCTGGATGCCGCCGGAGCCCTTTCCTCGGGGCAGCTCAGTGGCTCTTATGGCGGGTAGGCTGGTGGCTGTTGGCTCTTCTAGGCCCTCACAGGGCTCTTGTTTGACAGCGTGGGAGGAGGACGCAGTGCCTCTTTGCCGCAGGGACAGTTTCTGCTATAGAGCAGGAGGAGAATGCCCCTCCCCCCAAATGTAGCAGTGCATTCAGGCTCAGCAACAGGTCGCCTGGGTCCCGTGTGGGCATGCTTGGAGAGAAATTGCGTTTTATCATTTCTCCTGAAAAAAACAGGATTCTCTTTCCGAACTCATAGATATCACTGAGAGTCATTTCTTAACAGACTCACTAAATCCATCTGCACATCATCTATCAAAACTGGTGACAAAAATCAAGTGTTCATACGCACAATGTTACAAAGTTGCCAGTTTTATTGTTATTTTTTACATTAAGTGTCTGTGTTCCTCTTTTTGACTGACCCATATTTTCTGAGGCTTTTGCATGTATGCAGCTGATATTTTGGGGATTTCTCTGCACAACTCTGCAAGTTAAAAAAACTACTTTCCCATCACACTTTTTTTTTTTTTCCATCTATTAACTGTAACTTAATATTCCCATGTATCCCTTGAGTCCAGATGCTGGTATTAAAAAGAAAAATTACATTGCAGTGGGACTTCTGATTTATAATATTGCAAGAGTTGGCAATGTGCAACACGGGGAGCGTAGCTTCTTAGAGTACACATTAAGGATGACATCTCCAAGAAACTATTTAGTCGATGGAAAAACTCTCATAGGGAACTCAGACAGGATTTTTCCCTAGTTATGCAATGTGCATTGAGGACTACGGACTTCTACTAGTTATTCAGTCTTAGGTGTTCATAAATCAGCTGTTAATTAATCATTGAGACTTTTTATTGATACAAATACTAGTAACTGCTGACATTCATCTCATTTCTTGAAATAGTTTGAATTTTAATTGTAAGAATGCATATTGAACTGCAAAGAAGCATGTACTATACATATCTGTGCAAGGTACTTTCTTTTTTAATTTTTTCCCCTAAGAAGGCCAGAAGGAACCAATCATTTTTACTAACAAGTATTATTCCTGCTTCTATCCTTGAAAGAAACAGTAAGGTATTTTCTGAATGATGTCTAATTCATGCTAGCTGAACTAAGGGAAGTTTGGTTATGCCATGTGGATCTAATTCTGGCAGCATTTGTTCTGTATCAGGTAGTTTCCTTTTTCCACCTAATGCATGTAAAGCTCTCTCCACTGTTTCATTCTTTCAATATTAAGCGTTTCGTTTTTCACTAGAAGTGTATTGGTGAATTGTTCTATATTACTTACACTAATTTAAAAACCTCAGTGAAACATTTAATTTTCAGGAGTTTAATTTTTAAGAGTTTAAGATTTGTTCCATTTTATAATTTGTCACCAAGTAAATTGACTCAGGACAAAATATTATTTTACAAGTCTTGGAATATACAGCATCTAATAACAAAGATCATATATGAGGCTACATTTTCATGAGAATTCTCTGTTTTGCTTTGAGTTTTTTTCTAGAATGAAGTACATAATTTCAACCATACAATGTCACTTATATAGACATACTCTTCACCAGTATAAAAAATACCACTTGTAAAAATAAAGACATAAATACAATAAAGCTTGCATCTTTACTATGGATATTTCAGAGGCTGCTGGGGTGCTTTTTGTTTGTCTCATTAGTCTGTGGCTTGGATTTCTGAAGACTAATAGTGCTAATATCTTATTCCATGTACTAGTATAATTGAAAATTCAGACCAGAATTTAGAACTGAAGGATATATGTAGTGTAGTATCCTGGCCAGATGGGAGGGACAGAGAGTCTCAGATGTAGCTACAGAATGGGTCACCATCATCAGTAATGCAAAAGTTTTACTGTCAGGGAAGTAAATTTTATGATAGACTCAGAACTGTTCAATATTTTAAGACCATTTAAAATCCATTCATTAAAATGAAGCATAAGTAAGATTTTGAAATAGAATTGCACTTTGTTTAAGTAATAGTTAATGTAAATATATGAAAGTCAAGTATGAACTATACTTTAGCAATTTTTGCATTCTGGAGTCAAGTTCAACTTCTTTCTTAGAAAGAAACTTGAATAATTGGGTTTGCGAATGCATCATTGATGATACCAATTAAAGAAAATTATTTTCCATGCCATCTTTCTCACATATTTATAGTCAGTGGTTTTGCTCTGTGGAGATTAATCACAAATACAGACTAAAATTATTATGACACTGGCTTCTCAGTCCTATGCAAGTTCTCCAAGCTGATTCAAAGTTATGGAACCAATGCCTTTCTGCCATTCATTTATTTGGTTTCTTTAAAGAGAACAAAGGTCTATTCCAGATTAAACAAAGACAGAATCTGACTGTGTAACTACCTTGTAAAGTTGTTATTTTGGAAGTGTTATTCAGCCTGAAAAAACAGTGACTTGCACCGGTGAGGAAATTGCATGCGTCTTATCATTACATGAAAGATAAATGTGTTTAAAATTGATACCAAAGATACATATATAATTCAAGAAATATATTATTAACACTAGCTTATACGCATGTGAATGGGGGGATATAGCAAAGTGTGAATCTTAATCATTCACTAGTTTAATATATGATATAATCTTTGAAGCAGTTACATAAAAGTTAATAGTGGGGGAGCAGTTCTTAGAAAGACTTTCAGCAGGCTTTCACACCTTCAGAAAAAGTATTCCTATCATAGTGAATAGCTCAGTCTTTCAATTCCTAATTTAGTTTCTGAAAGGTATACAGATCCAGAGTGGGGCTGAAGAAAAAACCTAGGTTATGTGCTAGATTATCTATCCGAAATGAGATTGAAAGAGTGAATAGGAAGCAAGCAATTGAAGAATCAAGCCATGTCCTTTCAGAAATATTACTGCACAGGGTTTGTGGTTTGGATTTTTTTGTTTGTTTGTTTGTTTTTTGTTGTGGGTTTTTTTTTTTTAAGAAGACCTGCAGGAGGCTTGATCAGATTTATTGTTTAAATAGGAGGAAAATGCCTGCACTATTTGTTTTGTTAAGAACCTCAGCAGAAGAAACTTCCTCTGTGGGTTTCCAGTTAAGATTACGCTACACAGAGAACATACATTACTATTTCAACTTCCCATAGGTGAGGGGAGAGATTCCCCAGGGACTCTAAGCCTCCTGTAGTTTCTGTTGTGACCAAGGTCTCTGAATAACACTACAAATACAATTTGTGCCTCAGACTGTTTTCTTGCTCCGTGTAAGTTTTTCGCAGAAGGGAACATATTAATATTTATGTTTCAAGAACTTACAACAAAGAGTTGAAGTTTATAATTCTCATAAAAATGCAGTTTCACAGATTGTAATCATTGCCCTGTACTAGAAGGTGCAAAATGCTATGATTATGAATTGATAACCCTCTACATTAATTTGAAGGTACTATAAATTTGACAAAAATGATTGTCCAGATGTAAAGCAAGGGAGAAATACATCTGTATTGTTCTTATATAGTTCTTTGAGCAGTGAACTACTTTTCTGTCTTTATATTTCTATAAACTTGGACTAAGTTAGAAGGTAATTTTATAGTTACACATAAATTATCTGCAAATTAAAGCTCTGTAAGTTAATGAACAAATTTATGGCACTTATTTGAACTTTTTGCTGTATTACAGCAAACGTATGCTCTTTGGTTAAAACATTTTTCCCTGCCTCACCAAACTTTGCAAAGTCTTGACCAGTTTACAGTCAATACAGGTTATGAATCTGGCACTTGACTTGCTCAGGAAAATGAGATATTATGAAAATGTAGGTATTTTAACATTCTTTTCTTCCATTTTGTTCTATTCACTCTGGTGATTTGTAATATGAACCATGAGCCACTGCACAAATATAATTCACTTTCATGAACTTCATTTACTTCTTTTACATTACTTTTAGAGTTTTCCTTCCTGTTGTTCCTAAAACATCTTGTTAGACTTTACTGCTATGTCAGGGCAAAATTACCTACTGTGCAACTAAGTACAGAAAAGAGAGAGACAACCTTTGCCTGGACATTCCTTGTTCTCACTTTTAGCAAGCTACTACCTGAATTATATAAATGATAAGTATTTTCTTTGAATCATTGGATAGTCCAGTAATAATTCATGTTGTTTTCTCATTTTTCTAATAACTGGAAAATTTTATTCTTGCTTGTTCTCATTGCATTCAGAAAAGGCAGCGACAGGATCAGTCTGATGGCATTCCTTATCTGTTAGTACTGCCTCTTTCACGTGTAGCTAATCTCCTAAGAAGGTCTTAAAACAGATTACAAAGGACACAGTAGCATTTTCATAGTTTCTTTTAGAGAAAGCAGCTTAAAATAGCAAAATTACTAGATTCCCCACACAGTTAATATTTCTTGATAGATCTCTTCAGGCTCAGTTAGGTACTCTTATCTATTTCTAAAAAGAAATCAGGAAGTTGTGAATGTGAGATATCTGATTGCTTGGAGTTTTAAAAGGTTAAAACTCTAATGTGATTGTTAAGCTGTTTTGATTGTTGTGTTGCTCAGAATCAGGTGTTTTACATGAGATTTTAAAATCATGCTTATTTTAGCTCTGTAAAGAAAGTGATAAAGACTTACTAGGCAGAAATAAAGACATCCTTGAAAGAAGTTGTGAAAGCTAATATCTTATTACAAATGTAAATAAATGTGTAACTGTAATAGCGTTTAGCTTCAAGGAGTGGCAGTCCTTTTCTATCATGCCAGATTATTTATCTGTATGCAAGATTTCACAGAATCACAGAATCACAGAATCACAGAATAGTAGGGGTTGGAAGGGACCTCTGTGGGTCATCTAGTCCAACCCCCCTGCTGAAGCAGGGTCACCTACAGCAGGCTGCACAGGACCTTGTCCAG
>Ga0065711_1049624_pt1 | contig 11208 bp, 7 predicted proteins | sample Hoacrofraction12_FD_59098 | JGI IMG/M metagenome (GOLD analysis project Ga0065711, IMG submission 59098) | Hoatzin crop microbial communities from Cojedes, Venezuela - Epithelial fraction 12 v2 (version 2) | ecosystem: Host-associated > Birds > Digestive system > Esophagus > Crop | place... | reverse complement strand
TGGTGCCCAGCGACAGGACAAGGGGCAACGGGCACAAACTGAAGCAGAGGAAGTTCCAGCTGAACATGAGGAAGAACTTCTTCACTCTGACGGTGACGGAGCACAGGCTGCCCAGGGAGGTTGTGGAGTCTCCTTCTCTGGAGATATTCAAGACCCACCTGGACACGGTGCTGTGCAGCCTGCTGTGGGTGACCCTGCTTCGGCAGGGGGTTGGACTGGGTGACCCACAGAGGTCCCTTCCAACCCCGACTATTCTGTGATTCTGTGGTGCTGGTGTACATCAGGTGAATGTCTGGCTCCTGGCTGATGGTGTTGTTCTTCTAGACTTGTCCCAGTCTCCCATGCCAAGCTGCTGCTTCCCACCCACGGGGTAGCTGCGTCTTCTCGTTGCGTGAAGCCGTTTCTTGTGGTGGTGTGTTGCTGGCCGTTTCGTGGGAGTTATGTTTATTCAAGGTTTGAGGCAAATCCATATATAAAAATGTCTGCAGCCCTTTGGGCTGAGAAAGGCTTAAAATATTAACACTAATTAATGGCTCTTTGTCTGGCTGGGTGTAAACAGTGAGTCATGTGCCACTTACGGGTTTGCATGTTTAGTCCTATTTCTGTGTGCTTGCAGAATGCCTGCTTGCAGATTTGTTTTATTGAGTAAACACAGATCCCAGCAGAGCCCCGAGGCTTCATCAAATGATAAACGGAGGGAAAGAAGAGACGCTATGTGTTGCCCAAGGTCGTGCAGTGAGTCACTGGGAAAGCTGGGATTAGGTGCTGGGTGTTTCTGGCTCCCAGTTCATTGTGCTGCAAGGCATGCTCGTTCGCCTGGGATTTTAATTAACTATTGTGGCAAATCTATAGTTAACCGAAGAGAATCACGAGTTGTAACAGTCGTTACGTCATCCCGATGATCATCAGACGTTATGTAAAATTGAAGAGTGCCCGTTAATTAAGTGTAGTTATTAAGGGCCCTAGACTCAAGCACTTAAACTGGGTTTACAAGGACTGCCTTAACTTCCGAGCGGGAGCTTGCCGGTGGGAGGGTGCGAGGGCGCGGGCAGGGTGCTCTGATCCCGTCCTAGTGAGGAGCGCTGCTGTGAGCGCTGGCCCTGCCTTTCCAGCGCTCCGCTTGCGGGCAGCAGCAGGACACGCGTCCCACTCGATCGCTTGGTGCCCAGGGAGTTTTACCGGGTTTTCACTGAATTCCCTTCAAAACCACCTCTACAATTTAAGTAAATACTTGGGCTTTTTGGATAACGGAAAGTTTTGTTCTGAATGTGGTTATTTTTAAGCTTTTCTAGAGAGAAAAGCCAAAATTTAAAGCCACTTCAATGCATATATTCATCATGACTGATTCTTGATGGCATTTACTTGCAGAGGCACTGATGAGAGTGTTTACTTGCGGCGCTGTTAATGCGCTCTGCACCGCACTGCGAAGTCGTAAGGAATAGCCTTTCAAGCAGTACGCAGACCCCCCTGACGTTCATGTACCGTGTAGGCTTCCAGACCCTGGAGCTTGTTTTCAGCTGTGCTCAGCATCCTCCTCGTATTTGAAGTGTGATAGATACCCATGTAGGTGGTCCTTTCGTTCCATCCCCACGGTGTGTGCTATGTAACAGGTAAAAATTAATTCTCTTGGTTGACTGAATATGACAAATCGAATGCTTTAGTTACATTTGTAGTTATCTTGAGAGAGTGCGTTTTTAAATAGGTTATAGCTCTTCTAGAAACGTACTGCAGAGAGAACGCGCTTTCCAAAGCTATGTTTAATAATGCGTGCAGAGCAAGGCGATTTTTGGGATGGATTTTTGTTCCTAGCAAAGGAAAGGTTAGCCAGCTCTTTCCAGAAGGCACGCTGAGTCACACGGATGACCCACAGCCATCCCATACAGCGTTAGACTTTGAACTGAAGCCTAGCTAGTATAGGCACAGGCTTGAAAACTCAGCACAATCAGAAGTAATTGTATTAGTCAGAGATGGTTCACGTATTTTCTTTCTGCTGCCAAATGCGATTTTGGCTTCGTGACTGTTTTTATAACTCAGGAGCATTGTATAAATCTTTAACTTTGTACACGACCAGGTTTTTTTCTGTTAATGAAAAAAAAAAAAGATTTTTATTTTGTGTTTTTTTTTTTTCCCCTTGTCTGTGTTTCGTTTGCTGCTAAATGTCCTCCTTCTCTCAAAAGTATCCATTTCCACTGCACTGGGATACAAACAAAAGCCACTTTCTGTGTTGTGGGTTTTTTTTGTTTTTTTTTTTTTTAAATAAGGAATAACAGTGCCAAAAAGAGATGCACTTCTTGACCAACGACATCTTGCAAACACGTGCTACGTAAGCTGAATAGCATCTGGCGAAAGAAGGAAGGGCCAGGGTGCTCCCTGGATCCAAACAATACCCATATGGGGCTGTTTGTGCTGCCTGTGCTGCGTGCTTCCCCGCTCAGCTAATCGCGCTGCCTCTTCCCCGCCGAGCTGGAGAGGTCCCTCGGAGTCAGGGCTGTGGCCCCACGTTACGGACCGCTCGGCAGCGTTGCCCTGGGCTGCTGCTCCTCGCCTGCCGCGCTGCAAACACGGTGGGGAAGCTGGGTGCCGCCGCTGAATCCTGCCCGGAATTAAGCCACAGCCTTGGCTGGGGTTATCTATGGCCGTGGTGCCGAGAGGGGCCACAGATGATTATGGTGTGATAGTAGGGCATTGCTGGTTGTGAAAACTTTTCTCTGAAAGATAATTAGAAAGGGGAAGGTTTTTTTCCTTAGTGTGTTGCCTATTCTGTTGCTCTTCCAACTGATTCTGTTTAACAAGCAGTTGGTTAATTATTTTCTTGCTGTCTGGAGGTGGAAAAAGAAGTTTCCATAGAGCATCTTATCCTGTCTGGGATTTGGCAGTGGGTTATATTGAAACAATCTGTTCATCGGAGTAAAATTTTGCTGGTGGAGTTGTAACAAAGTTGGGTAAAGGCTACGTAGGACCAGGCTTGTTAAATATTAAAACCGTGACTTCTGTATTTGCAGCAGCATATCATGATGACTGATGCCTTTATTTTTGTGTATCTCCTAGGATATTTGAAATAAAATTGTAGGTGGAAAATACAAAGTGATGGGCATTTGGGTTAGTTTATGTGAGTGGATTTTTGAGTTACCGATTGCAGGCTTTCAAACCGCTGGTGACAAAAGACCCCTAAAGAGCTGGGGGTCCTATTTCCAAATTAATTGTGTAATATTTGCCCTTTTTGCCAAAATTTAGTAATAATCCAGCTTCCGTTAACTTCTGAAGCAAAGTTATCACTAACTTGGGAATCTCTGCAAATACTCAGGCCGTATTAAATATTGCCTTCTTTCTTTGCTGCGTGAGCACACGGTATATAGCTTTATGATCCCGTCAAGTACAGGCACTTAAATCTGTGTGCTTTGGAATAGGTATGGGGTGAAAAAGGCACCTTTAAAAGTTTTCCACAAGGAGTTAATTACGAGAAGGGGTATTAAGCCAATTTGTACCTCCTTTTTAGGTACACAGCTCTAATTCCTTGAAAGTACCCTGGTTTTTAATGAAGTGACTATGTTACCTACTCTTTGGAAACTGGGTGAAGTTAATCTCCAGGTGGGGCTTCCACTGCGTCTAGAATCACTGGCCTGTTTCAAAAGCTTGTACTAATGCCTTTTTCCTTTTGGGGACAGGCTTGTTGAGCAAAGGGAAGAATTTTGAAGTGGGGTGAGTTTGGAGGAAAGCTATGTTAAAGTTAGATGTGCCAAGCAAAAGGTGCATCCCTTCAGACTTTGATTTAGGGTTCAGTAACCTCCTAATCATCCTAATCATCATGAAGTCAAAAGTTACTCATGTCCGGGTCCATTGATACTAGTAGAAATAGTCTAGTGACATGATTAAATGTGTAGTTAAATACCTGGGGAGGATCACAATCATTTGGACAACAGATTAAACATAAAAGGAGTGAAAAATGTTTAACGTCACTGAAGGGGTAAAGACTGATTTTTAAAAATGCGAAGCAAAGGAGAAGTGGTGCTCAGTGTGTATTTTACAAGCAGTTGATAAACAAAGGCAAAGTGTTTCTTTGAAATATGACCTGTGTCAGAACACCCCTCTTAATTACTTGGTGAGTAGGAGGCATTAAGAACTTCCCAGCTGTTTTCTGGTTGCTGGGGAGGGGTTATGGGTCCAGCTCGAATCATCTGTTGTCCAGCCAGTTCAGTTCCTCTGCAGGTACGGCATGTCCTGGAGAAACCATACTCTGTTCCCTTGATCCATTGCATCGGCGAGGGTGTGTGGATCCAACTTTCCCTCCCTTTTCTTTTTTATAAGCTGTAAATTGTAGCGGTCTCTATTGATGCTGGATTTTAAGAATGTTTTGTCTCTTAGTGGGAATGTCTTCAACAACATCATAATTAATGTGTTTAGAGATAAGATCATGAAAGGAAAATATGCTGGTATCCCCTACTGTCATAACAGAAAAATCCCATAAAATCTTTAAATCTTATATCTTCACAAGAAGACAGCAGTGTATGTAGGAGGCAATATAATATTTATAATATTTTATAATATTTAGCAGAGATACTCCATTAGGGAAAAGGTAAGACGAAACATTAGCTAGTGTCTTATGAGAATATAAAATGCTTTTGGCTATGCATATGCATGTTTGATATACTTTGACTGTTGCTTTCGTGACTCTTTGCTGTTCACTCTTAAACAATATTATTTTTACTTTGGCAGCTGTTGGCTAATTATTTCAAGAAGCTGTTGGAAACAGCTCATTCCTAATATCATCAGATGTTTGCTTTGTACAGTTGAGCGTAAATATTCCTTTGGTCTTTGAATTGCTTTTGATTTAATATGTACCTGTTGTGGAGAAAGTACTCCTGCAGTCTCAAGAGCTCGCTCTTAGGAGCAGAAGTTCAGTGAGATGTTTCTGTACTGAGCCACACGAAACGTTCAAAGAAAACGGAACGAGCAAAATCCCCAAAGGGATAAAAGCCTCTCTCTCCTCCTCAGCTCTGTTAATGTATTCGTGTTTCTGTAGAAGTTGTTCTGCGGGTATGGTGGTGTCTTAACAACATCTGAATTTTTCTTCATTCTTCTTTATTTTTTGATTTATTTTTATTTGTAGGGTAAATTGCCAGTTCTTCTGCTTGGTCAGTCTGCAGACTTAAGGCCGGGAGAATTTGTGGTCGCCATTGGAAGTCCGTTTTCTCTTCAAAACACGGTGACTACGGGCATCGTCAGTACCACTCAGCGTGGAGGGAAGGAGCTGGGGCTCCGCAACTCCGATATGGACTATATTCAGACCGATGCCATCATCAACGTACGTCCCGCTCTGAGCCTCGTCCCCTTCAGCTCTTAAGTTTCTTGAATAGTAGCTTTGAGAATATCACCAGTGATACAGTTCTTAAGAACAGCAAGCGTCGCTGGCTTTCCTTTCATCCATGTAAATGTGGACATCTGCGCCGCAGCAGCACTGGATTGTTGTTTAAAAATCCCCCAAGGAACCACACCAAGTACAATATCTGCCTTCACTTCAAAATTCTGACAGACTTCAGGGGAGGAGGCAATGTTCTCTGGCAAATAAGAATCTTTTCGAAATCCATCGTGTTTTCGAAAAAACAATTTAATTCTAAGGATTCAAGTTTGTTTCTGCGTTAAGGCAAAACAATAGTTTTGGTACTGCTGCTGTGGGCCTCGTAAGAAATCTTCACTAACAGCTCCCAGAGCTGTCCTAAGATCTTTTAAGTTGGTAGTGTGGTACTATAAAAACAAAGTAAGAACCTTGGCTTTCTTAACTGACTCTGGCAAGAGAAAAAGGACTAAGCATTTGCAAAGCTCAGCTAAAAGGGATTAAGTGTGGTTAATGGGTTTGGATGTTAGGACTGTTCTATTGCACATATTTAATAGGCAGTGAAGAAATTACTACAGAAAGATTTTAGAAATTTATTTTTTACTTGCTGTGAATTAAGAGGTAGATATTAAAACATGTTCTTGCCGTGTGTTTATTTTCAGTATGGAAACTCCGGAGGACCCCTAGTAAATCTGGTAAGAGTTTCTTTAAGTTTGCTTAGTGTCAAGCTTATTACTTCTTACTTTTTAGTTTAAAAACAAAACAAAAGCCCCACCCAAACCAACAAACAAACAAAACCCCACACCAGAAATGTGATTCAGAGCTTTCGATATCTGACTGACTACGCAAAGTTCACATGGTTCTTGCTAATCACTTGTCTGTGTGTGTTGGCAAATCGCAAGGTACGCTTGGATTTCAATATTTAAGGTGTTTACCATTTGCATAGCTTTGAGCAAGTGTAATGCTCAATTTTTTTTTGCCCATGCCTTGTGGAAAAGTAAAAACCACATTTTAAAGTTGAGGCGTTTGCACTCACTGTATACCGTGCCCTGGCAAGTTTTTTTGCCTACTGAAACTGGGTTGAAGGGTTCAACAGCGTACCTACCCCTTTCTTTTGAACCACACGGAGGGGACTGAAAAACCCACGTGTTCATCAGGATATTAGCATTTATTTGCTGATATCATAGAATGGAGCCAGAGCTGACCTGGCAGTGGCCGTGAATAAACCCAAGAGAGAACAACTGAAGCTGGGTGCAAAAGGCGATGGCCGCGTGAGAGCTCTCGGATGGGGGCACGGGGGTCGGATGGAGAAGCAGTGGTCCTCTACGAGGCACAGCACAAATCGGGGAGAATGAGCTGGTCGGAGTTTCTGCCTTGGAGAGATTTCAGAAACATTCGAGTCATTGGAGGACAGCAGAGATGTTTTATCTGAAACTCACTTGGAGTCACATTGCTGGGAAAAGCTTTTGATTTTGATGAACTGTCATTTTTCTTTATATTATTATGCAATATTTGCTCAGAACCGGTCGGTGCTAGGCTTGGTGAGGTGCTTGCTGGAAGAAACAGGCCAAAATTGCGTGTAGAATATGCTGCTCGTCTGCTGCAAGCAGGAGCGCTGCCCAGTTCTCATCTCTCTTCTTCTGCTAGTGGCAAGATGAATATCCACAGCAGTTTTCCAAAACTGTAGAATAGCTTTTTTATCAATAGACTCAAAAAATTAGACTTAAAGAAACCATTTAGAAAACTGAAAACCAGCTACGGAGTGTGTTGTGTGTGAATTTGTCTTTGCTTGGAAGAAATCATCCATTTCTCTTCGAGATGTTTCACTTTTGCTAATAACAATTTCTTATTTCTCCAGGATGGTGAAGTCATTGGAATTAACACATTAAAAGTTACAGCAGGGATCTCGTTTGCTATCCCGTCGGATAAAATCAAAAAGTTCCTGACTGAATCCCATGACAGACAAGCTAAAGGTACTGTGCTTCACTGCTTTGAAAAACAGGAAAATAGTAATAAAAGAGAAAGTCAGCAGCCATTGAGGCCCTCTTTTTGGTAAGCACAGTTGATCAAGACCTCTTTTCCTTTTTGCAGGAAAAGCTGTAACCAAGAAGAAATACATCGGCATCCGAATGATGTCTCTAACTCCTAGGTGAGTAGAAGTGGTGGTTCCTCGCCTCTCCGAGGTGCGGTAACGGTGTGCATCTGGGCCGCGCTCCTGATCTGCAGAAACACCCGGGAGGATGAACCGGCAGCGTGTGCCTGTGTAGGTGCTGGTGACAACTCGCAGCCAGCTTTTGCTAGCTTTTTCTCTGCGTCTGCTCCGCGGTTGAACTCTCCTGTAGACTCTGAGCTAGTTTATAAACAGCTCCCTGGCTTTTTCTTTCCCTTAATGCTTCAGAAGAGAATAGTCAGCGATCGCTAATTTGTCCCAGGGCTCTCTTAGTGTTGTTGCCATCTGTCCCGTGCTGTCGTGAGGGTCGAGGAGAACACAGCACAGTACATTTGCAAGAATTACAGCAGTTACGTGCGTGTTTCCATTTCTATAAAATTATCCTCATTAAACAATTCACTTAATGTCAAGTGAAGCTTTTGTGTGGACTTGCTTATTCATACCCAAGCCAGAAGAGGCTGATACTGCATCCTGTAGAAATAACCAGAAGTTTTTACATGTGCAGATGCAGGACCAGAGGTATAACAACACATTGAAATCAGAAGGGTTTTTTTAGGTGTTCAGAATCTTTTAGTTCTGAAATAACAACCAAGCTTTGAAATGTTTTATCTCAGATCATCTGTATCTGTTGGAAAGATTGCCTTTACCAGAAATCAGCATTAAAAAGCAGTATGCATGCAAAAAAGTGTAATAATTCTTGAAATACTTGTAAGGGTTAAAATGAATTGTGACGTGTCACATCAACATGTGTAAAATACCACAGTTAGTAAATGTTAAGTGAGTTAACTAAGTAAAAATGCATGATCTTTTTTTTCCCCGACTTGTCAAAATATTTTTGTTGCTGTTTCTTCATTTTCCAGCAAAGCTAGGGAGCTGAAGGATCGCCATAAAGACTTTCCTGATGTTGTCTCTGGGGCCTACGTTATTGAAGTAATTCCAGAAACACCAGCTGAAGCGTAAGTTGAACTACTTCTTTCTCAAAACCACTGCCACTGACTTAAGGGGGTAACGATGGAGATAGCCAGTTAAGCAGGGAACAATCTCCATTATGCTAAATTAACAAAATTAGAACCGTCTGACAGCTGTTAGGTTGTCTGCTGGAAATTGCTTTGTGGTTTCAGTCCGGTCCCCGATGGGCAATATTGTGAGCGTATCAGGGTGTTGCAGCGAAGCGCTGTCAGCGTTCCCGGCTGAAAGGGCAAGGGAGGATTCAGTGGGCGTGAAAACTCCATTTTCATTTTTCTCAGCGATTGCTTCCAAGACATCTGTTGTACCACTGCCAGTGCTGAATAAAGCCGTTTGCCTGTGCGCGCTCCCCGCGGCCCCGCTGGTCGCTCCTGCAGAAGAACGAGGTGGAAGCTTTGCTTTGGTTCCACCTTGCGAAGACGTGTCCGTCTCAGCCCAAGCACCTGGGTGTTGGGCAAACCCACCAGCTCTCCTGGCGTGCCTCCTTTGCAAGGGAAGTCCTCTCTTAGCATGAGGTACTCTTCCAAGCGAGAGCTCTGTCAGGAGTCACGTAACTGGGAAGAGCTTTTGTTTTTTGCCATCTGGTTCTTTTTCTTCGTGTTCCTCAGTGTTTGCTCAGAACCTGACCTGCTGGTTGGTACCAAGCTTCACGAGATGCCTGGCTGAAGTACGGCATCTGGTCTGTGGTCACCATCCCTGGTCTGGCTGGCTCTTGCTGGAGACACTTTCCCTCCAGAGTCTGGTTAATACAAAACTGCTTAGTAATCCAGGGTAGGGAATCGGAAACTTTACTCATTTTCTGAAACTAGAGATCATTTAAGAGAAGAGTAAATATTTGTGGCAAGAAAGAGGCGTGTGTAGCACCAAAGGCATCCGGGCAGAAAGCTACTTGGAGCAGGCACGCGCTATCTCTTAGGGAGACCACAAGAATGGTTGGACGATACCTTTTTGTTACAGCTTGGATGCCGCTCTAAGACACACAGTGTTAGCTGGCTGGCTTGCTTGCTGAATTATTGCTGCTTTGTGTAGAGAACTGTTGGCAGCGCTGTTCGTGCAGAATGTCTGCAGGGTGAAATAAAAACTGCAAGTTAGCATAGGGACAATGTGGCTGCTCCGTTGTGGCACTGAACTTACTGCCTTGACGTGCAGGTCCAGTCTGAAGGGGCAGAAAAATTGTTACAGGAGTACGCGTAATAGTTAGCAGAAGGTGGGGAAAGGGCGTTAAAGAGGTAGAAGAAATACGAGGCGATGGAGCCCCGTAACTTGAGGGAAACTCAAATCAGGCCGCTTCATCCGAAGGCTGGCCTGGCAGTTAAAACGCAGCCCTCGTTTGCTCTGTCTCCCCCGCTCCTGGTCCCCTTGCCCAATGGGTTTCCCCGTTCTGCTGATTTCCTCTCCGGTGCACGTTGCGTAGATGTGCTGGTAGGGCATCAGAGCAGCTCTGCAGCGACCTGTCCTGGGTACGAGTCGAGAGGAGAGGCTGCATGAGAGACCAAGATAATCCAGGATGGTTTCTCCCATGAAAATGTTTTCAGCTGTGCCCTCGGTAGGCAACCAGATTTGTTGCAAACATTGGCCAAGACATCCTGCTTGCAGGAGACACTCATGTAAGACGTTTTCTGCGGGTGGAAGAAACCGATGACTGCTCTGTGGTTTTCTGAAGAAGGATTGTGCTGAAGGGCTGAATCATGTCTGATCTGGTTACTTGGTTAATATTTCCATGACTTGCAGCCAGATCGTTGTGCAAGACCAGGCAAGACGTTGTGGTCGATGGTATCCCTCACCACCCCATTTCTCGATCCCAGCAGCAGTCTCATCCAGCTCGGGGAGAGACCCGCGGCCCCGGGCAGGGGAGCCTTGCGGTGCCGGCTCCGCTTCTGCCCTGTCTTGCTTTGTGTTGGGAGGGTTTTGTTTTCGGTTTGCATACGGAGCTGAGGTCAGGAGAAGGGATGCCGGGGGCTCTGGGCAGGTGGGCGAGGGGAAGGACACGCGTGTGGTCTTGGGGACTGGGCTGGATCACTGCGTGTGTTATTCTGCTTAGTTTAAAACATTAAGGTACAGTGAGGTGGCTGCCAGTGAGCTGTACATGGAGAACAGCATGGATCCAGGGCCAAAACTCCTCCTGTGTTAACACACGGTGCAGCTCAGATTCCTTGGCCACGTATGCACAAGTAAAAGCTTGGAAGATTTCTCCTCTAAAATGAGTGCCTTGTTGCAATTGTTTTAAAAGAAAAATATGCCTCGATCTCTTCTACCAAATCAACATCTAGGATCACAGAATCCCAGCATGGTCGGGGTTGTTAGGGACCTCTGTGGGTCATCTGGTCCAACTCTCCTGCCCAAGCAGGGTCACCCAGAGCAGGCTGCACAGGACCTCGTCCAGGCGGGTCTGGAATATCTCCAGAGAAGGAGACTCCACAGCCTCCCTGGGCAGCCTGTGCCAGTGCTCCCGTCACCCTCAGAGGGAAGAAGTTCTTCCTCATGTTCAGACAGAACTTCCTCTGCTTCAGTTTATGCCCATTGCCCCTTGTCCTGTCGCTGGGCACCACTGAAAAGAGTCTGTCCCTGTCCTCCTGACACCCACCCTGCAGATATTTGTAGGCTTTTCTAAGGTCCCCTCGCAGCCTTCTCTTCTTCAGGCTGAACAAGCCCAGCTCCCTCAGCCTCTCCTCATAGGAGAGATGCTCCAGTCCCCTCACCATCCTCGTAGCCCTCCGCTGGACTCTCTCCAGTAGCTCCT
>Ga0065711_1011402_pt1 | contig 11208 bp, 9 predicted proteins | sample Hoacrofraction12_FD_59098 | JGI IMG/M metagenome (GOLD analysis project Ga0065711, IMG submission 59098) | Hoatzin crop microbial communities from Cojedes, Venezuela - Epithelial fraction 12 v2 (version 2) | ecosystem: Host-associated > Birds > Digestive system > Esophagus > Crop | place... | reverse complement strand
ATCTTTCTGGCATAAATCCAGAGTTAACCTAGGGAACCTGTAGGAAAGGCCTATGTTTGCTTTTGACATGCAGATCACCCTGGATAAATAGGTGTCAGCGGGTGCAGGCTGACTGCAGGGCTTTGCTGTAGTTAGCACAGGACAAGTATATTTCAAGAATAGAAACAAAGAGCTCTTTAAAAAAAGAAAACAAAATATTAAACCATGATTACTCTCCTCTACAGTGGAAGCTAAAATTATTTTCCAGAGATAGCATTGCTTTGCATCCAACATGAACATAATATTTGAGCACTTCTGAAATCAATAACTTGGATAAACACCCAAGTAGACATGGTTTCATGAATCTGGCCGTGGCTGCTGATACTTGGAATTTTCACAGGGTTGCCCCATCAATGTATAACACTACTTGCTTCCATTTGGGCAAAATCCAGTTTCCTTCACACCAAAACATCTAGACCAGCCTTCAGAAAACCCATTCTGGCCAGCTACTATGGAAAAACCTGAGTTCACCTGGAACTAATGAATGAGTAAAATAAACGGTGAATGAGACATTCAGTAGTAACTGTTTCCACGGAAAATCCAGTGTTCTAACTGCCAAGAGCCAGAAGTGCCCCTTAATCCTCCTCCAGGCTGGATACCAGGCTGAATCAGCCACTGCAATAGCACAGTCCTTTCTTAAGAAGTTTTCCCTTACCTATCCTAAGCCAAATATTTTTTTTCCTCCTAATGTTTCTTTCATTTGGGCTGTCTTTCCTGCATCTGTAAAGGCCAGTAGGAGAATCATACTAAGGGTGTTATATTCAGCTGCTGGATGTGAGAAACCAAATAGTTTTCCATACTCGAGCTCCTCCATATGAGGAGCTTTGCTGTGCCCAGCGCTGCTCTACACAGCCCATGGGCTGGCAGGTGCTGCTGCTGAGGCCGGCACATTTTTGCTGTGATTTGTTCCTTTACTTGGTTTCAAAACATATTTAAAATCCAGCTGACATGGCTAAATTATTGATTCCACATCAAGGTGTGGATTTACGGCTTGTTTTGAGAGCTGCAGAGTCTGATTTTAAATGTGCGCTCTGTGCACTTGTACCCACATAGAAAATTAAAAGCTTTGGAGAAAAAAATTAAAAGAAAAATCAATGGAAAATGAAAAAGACAGTACTACACTGGCCCTAGCATTGCTGAGAAATAATCCCTTCACCTTCGCATGACTTTTACACAACAGATGGGGTCATCATCCTCATCTTGCCTTACATCTCGGTCACTGAAGAGCAGCACACCCATGCAGGATGCCCATAACGGAGTCAAGAGCACATAACAAGATCTTGCCTGTTGGTCCCTTGCAGCTCTGGCTCAGCCACCTCACTAAACACATGTGCCCTCATAACTCCAAGCAGAGAGCTGCAATGAGCAGATTAAACTCCAGACATCCATGTTGCAGACCTCCGGCCAGGGCCAAGGTCCCTGTCTGGCTGGCACGCACTGGGCTCTGCACGGGCAGATTGTCGCAGTAGTCCGGGAACCACAGCTTGGATTCAAATTAGAAAACAGCAAGAATTTTTCAAGCCAAGAACAACAATACAGCTGGGAACAGTGCGACGCTTTAGACTGAACAAACATGAGCGAAGTTATCAGAGCATTGACTCCAGCTCCTTTCCGAGATAGCGCTGGCAGCACCTCTGAGCGCAGGCAGACAGAAACAGCAGAGGAGAGGGTAGCTAGGGCACGGAGGGGGAAATTCAACCAAAATAGCCTTTCAGTGTGGATTAGACTACACCAAAATAAGAACAGAGGCCAAAATACCCTGACCTCCCCTTGAGCTTTGTCATTGCCTGCAGACACAGTGAACTTCACCCAATGGATCCAGGCACTGGAATAGAGTGCAAAAAAAGGCAGACAGACATCAACACGCACACTGCCCTGCCTAGCTGTGCCAGGCTGCTGGACACACCTATCCCTTCAGAAAAGTGCAGCTCAACAAAGTCATTTCAGCTCGCAGTAGGTCACTCCTATGTTTGATTTCATCTTCTTTTTAGTTTGCCCTTGTACCATTGCTGTACGCAAGTTGGTTTGACTCTAGGAGAGCTCCACGCAAAGCTCCAGCCGAGTGCATTTACAAGTGAAGAAGGAAATGCAAACGGAGCTGTCAGCAGTTTCCAGTGTCACAACCCTTGCCCTTTCCAAGCATCAGTCAGAGGAGCACTGTGAGGCACCAATACCTGCAGAGACAGCCCGTTTCTTGCAAAACTTCTCTTTTGCCAGCTCTGACACTCCCGTAAGGATCGGGAAATTCAGGTACTCATCCAAATCACATCTCCAAGTCTATCTGATGATTTCAGCAGGATTACAAGACTGTCAGTTAACAACCGGGTGATTGAGGCGACTTGTCCACACACCAGCACAGCCGGGCTCAGCATGGCACTGCCTGTGCCCCTTCGCTCTCAGCCACAAGCCCCTCTGGGCACCACAGGGATACGTCCCTGAAGGCTGGACTTGTATTTGTGCCTAGTGAAAGTATAATCGACAAAAAGAATCAAACCTCTACTTATTCTTCTTACTTGGGAATTTTTGCTTCTTTAACAACTCCTTTATTATTTCACCAAGTCACCCGTATCTCTTTACAAGTAAATATATGCTGCCCCTTCATTTCCATGGGGGGGTGGGGAAGAAAGGACGCTGTTTTCTCTCCTTGGTATCAGTTTTCAGCGTGACACACAGTTCACTGCAAAAAACAAACAGCCCTAATGAGAGCGGTTGTGCAGTTGCTGCACCCGGTGTCAGTTACTCTGCTCCCGCGAGGAGCAGCACCGAGCCCTTCGCAGGGTCAGCGCCAAAGATAGCGGGACATGTTCCCCGTCCCTTGTGTTCCCAACGAGTCCTCCTCGCTGGGGGACAGTACGTGGGGGCTCTGTGTGAGCCCCGCCACGATTCGCTGCAGTCGAGCCGGGGTCACTGCACCCACTGCTGTGTTTACACCACATCAACGGGTGGAAAAGTGACGCCGTATGACTTTACACCCAGAGCGGCGGCACACCAAGGACTCAGATAAAGAAGTTTTCTAAATTTGGACAGTGTTTGGATGGGAGGAGAGGCCCAGGGGATTTCATGAAGTGCCTCAGGCTGGGGTCAGCCCTTGCACGGGTAGTTCAGATGTCCCTACACTGAGGGGTCAACATGTCCCAAAGAAGCTGCAAGAGTAACAGCCTAAAAGGACTCTATCCATGGAGCTGGGCAAGCAAACCCTGCAGCCATTCGGAGCACCTCCTCTGGTCTTGTTGACTGCCATCAGTGCTTCTGCATCCCACGGACCTTGCTGGGCACCAGAGAACCTGCCCAAAGCACCACATTTCCCTGCTTACCAGAGGTAGGTTTGAGCAGGTACCTTCATATGCTGCTGAAGGAGGATCCCAAGGAGGAACCCACTCCAGAGGAGCGAGCTGTAGGGTGCATTTGGTCCTGCCCACCAGCCTCCAGGGCACCCTGAGGCCCTGGCAGAGGACAGACCTCATCACCACATCCCTTTCCCCTCCCAGCTGGAGGGGTCAGAGTTCATCCTCTCTGTTTGCTCCTAGTTGCCTTTTCTCAGGCTGCATTTTTCTTTTCACTTTTGACCAACAACCCCCACTTTAATTAGACTCCAGCCCCCTCACAATTATTTCCTTATACATCCTTGCCTTTTATCTGCCTATCAGAGAGCTGTCCATCAGATTTAAGATACCCTACAAAGCTGCTCCTCAGGCTTTGAGTGTCCCCATTGACTCAGAACAGGATCCCAGGCTGGTGAAACCGCCATCAGATCCTCATTCTTCACCCAGCTTTAATTTACTCCTGACACCAGGAGTCCCAAGCTTCTCCTCTTTACCTACATTGTGGTCTCCAGCCACCGCAACAGCCCCGCGCGGCATCACAGACTGAGGAGCAATGACAGCCAAGTTGCCGTTGCCATGGGTGCAGACGGTGGTCCCTCCGGGTTCCCATGGCGCCAGGCGAGACACGCACCGGGGTGATGAGAGGGAAGAATACGCACCAGCCAAGTTATTTGTAGCCCATCTAAGCTTCTTGCAAGTTAAACAGTTCGCCTTTCTTCCTGCTGCTCCCAGCACCCAGCGAGCTCGGGGGGCTCCCCCACCCACCACAGCAGTGCTCGCAGTGTGCGAAAGGCTAAATCATTGTCCAGGCCAACCTGGAGACAAAAATAAAACTCAGCGCGGGTGCTCGAGCGTGGCCAAGGGCAGAATTTGGCTCCAATGAGCTGCCTTTTGGCTGGTTTGCATTTTGCAGTTTTTGGCATGAAGTCCTCGTCTTGGCCCTTGCTGCAGGCTGGGGCAAGGCGAGGGACTGTGCCCCAGGGTTGAAGTGCAGCAGGCTCTTCGGAAACCTGTTTGGGTTTTTTTTGCCCTGGGAAGCACATACCACAAAAGAATATTGCGGGGTGGATGGGAGGAGGATTGCGCTAGACCTCACAGCCATGGGGAGGACGCGGCAAATGGAGACTCAAACCTCCAGCCAGGTACAGGCATGTATGGGACCACTCCCAAGCCACCCTCTACTCAAGCCTGCCTGCAAGGGAGAAGAGGTCCTTTGCCCAATCTGAGGTGGTTTTCACAGATGAAAACTGGGCTTCACCCAGCCCTTCTCCACAGCCGATAGAAAAGCTTCTGCTGGTCTCCCTAGGCCGTGCACTGCAGATCACTGGTCACCCTGCCAGAGATGAGGCTTCATCAGCTGCCAGCACTCCAGCATTGTATCATTTAAAATTCACTCTGATGTCCCATTTCACTGGTGATGTAAGCCAAAAGATATTTTGGCCGAGGGGGAATAAAAGGCCAGCATAAGCACAGGGTGTGACCAAATCCAGAACAAACTTTGCCTACAAATTAACCATCTTCCTTCTTTAAACTGATCCCCTCCTTTTCCAGGCCTTCAAACTCCTCTCACCCCTCGGATCTCCCCACAAGCAGGGGAAATCAGCAGTGAGCCAGTCAGCTGGACACAGTGGTGAAAGCAAGAAGAAATAGTCTTCGTAGTATATGGAAAGAATTAGGACTATTTAATATCCTTTTCGTCTTATCGGTGGTCTCAAATGTCACTTAGAGGGAAATTCAGTGGAAATTCCTGCAAATCTTTCCTACAGTTGAGGAACTGACAAGATTTTTCAGTTTTTTCTCGCTGTTTGAAAAATTACTACATAAGGGAAACAATCTTTGCAGAGCATATAACTCACAATAGGTTGAAACATTATCTGAAACTATTTGTCTGCTTCCTGCTTAAATAAACATATTAGGAATGTGTGTATATATTTCTTGAGCAGCTTAAAAATAAAAAGAGGTATATAGTCTCCCCTGCTTTTGAGCAGCACGTTGTTTATATTGTTATAAGCACAGATCATATTTATAGCTGAACACTGCATGAAAGTGCAGGCAAGCTGGGAAACATTTGTTAGGTTTAATGATCTTTTATTTAACCGGTACAGAAAAATGCATCCCTTTGGATTGATTCATGGCATGAATTGTATAGAAACCTTCTTCCTCAAGAAAAAAAAACACTCAAAAGGTCAATCTGACATTTCAGCTTTCTTAAACATCCAGCAAAGATGTTCACAGACCAAAATACCCAGCCCAAAAAGCTGGACACAGTTAGAGCAGGGAAAGCATAAACCACAGCTAGAGATACATTTCAGGACAAAAAGCAGAGCCCTCCAAATCACCTGGGCTGGAAGGGACCCATCCTGCACCACAGCAGCCGCACTCCATGGTTTATGAAATGCATTACGCTCTTCAAAGCATCCTGAGCCAGAGGCTTTGCAGGCTGCAAGGAAGGGGCTGACGAAGCCTTTTTGCTGCCTGGCATCTCCCCCATTCGACCAACAGCCTAACCAAGGCCCAGCCCTCCTCTCTGGCTCAGCCACCAAGTCAAAACCAGAGCTGAGAAGAGCTTTTCTCAGCTCCCAGTTGCCTGAGCTGGCTGCAGCAAGCTTCTGCTGTACAGAGCAAGCCCCCACGGGCAGAGAAGCAGCTCCTCCTGCAAGCCCTCGCTCAGGTAGTCACGGGTTTTTACGGTTTGACACCTCGCGCCTTGCCAAGGGCTTTGCACCTCTGCGCTGCTGCAGAGTTAACTCAGCCCAGGACCAGCTTTTTCCGAGCAGAGCAGTGACCCATCACAGGGCTCTGCAGCCTGCCCTCAGCTTCCAGCACTCCTCCAGCACAGAGCATGTACACGCACATTATGTACCAGTATTTGCTGCCGTAGGGGTAAGGGCTGTCTGGGAACCGCTTTTGTGGTCACAGAGAGGGAAGAACATGCAGAGACATGCACCAGAGCATCCCCATGAAGCCTGCTGCAGAGCCAAGTGAGCCCAGGGTATCTGGTACAGCAGAGGTTCCTCAGGAGCTCATGCCCACCCCATGAGAAGACCGTTCCTGCAGCCACAGGGAGCAGCCAGCACACCTCTCTGCCTGCAATTTTCCCGGAGCGCTCACCAGTCCCGCACAGACCACTTCCACTTGAGGGCTGAGCACTGATCACTCATTAAGCATTGCTCAGGTCAGCCTGAGACATTCCCCAGTTTTTCCCCACACAGCTGGGTGCTTTGCGGAGGGAGCTCCCAAAGCCCAGGACAGCAACCAGCACCAGTCTTTCCCTTTAGAATCATAGAAAAGCTTAGATTGGAGAAGACCCTTAAGATCACTGAGTCCACTCGTAAACCGAACACTGACAAGTCCACCACAAAACCATGTCCCCAAGCACCACATCTACACGGCTTTTAAATGCCTCCAGAGATGGTGACCCCACTGGTTCCCTGGGCAGCCTGTTCCAGTGCTTGATAACCCTTTCAGTGAAGAAATTTTTCCTAATATCCAATCTAAATGTCCCTTGGCACAAGTTGAGGCCATTTCACCTCATCCTTTCTCTTGTTACCTGTGAGAAGAGACCAGCACCCACCTCACTACAACCTCTTTTCAGGTACTTGTGGAGTACCTAAGAGCTCCCCTCAGCCTCCTTTTCTCTAGGCTACACAATCCCATGTCCCTCAGCTGCTCCTCGAAGGACTTGTTCTCCGTTCTCCAGACCCTTCACCAGCTTCATTTTCCTTTGAAAATACACAATTTCTACTGCAGGTGCCTCAGGTCGCCATTGCTTTCCCAAAAGGAGCAGAGGGAACACAAGTTTGATACTTGTTAAAAATGCTTTAGAGGCAGAAAGAAAGAGGATTTGCTGCCAAAGATCATCCAGGAGAGATGCATTATATATTCCCCATCATTTTATAGAAGGGAGCAAGTACTCCTCTCTTCTGCTCTTTCTCTCGGAGGTATGGCTGTAGGTCTCCAAGCCTCTGCAGTTAGCTTTGCACCCCACGGGGGGTTTGGAGGCCTGCAGCACACGTGGGTGAGCACTGCCACAGACCCAGCAAGGGGAGGCTGCTGCTTCGCAAAGCTGACTGCCCTCACCCGTGTGCTCCCCTCCAGCCCTGCACCAGGTCAGAGGTAACCATGGACCTTTCTTTGCTGCCCCTGCCTCTTACAGTTACCCACAGCAGGGCTCTGGGGTAAGGAACAGCAGGACAGCAAAAGCTGCTTCATTCTGGCTGCATTCTAGGAAACTCTCAGGCTTTTCGATACTTGACAAGTCACAAGGTAAAGCAGCAAATAAACAAAACATTAAAAACACAACAAAGCCCTCATCTCAGCTACTTGTCCTTATCTGCCTGGATTATCCTTTTTATCCCACAGCTTCAGGGGAAAGAAGTCCACAGACAAAGCGAAGGTATTCCAAGGTGCCAGCTTCACCCCCGGCATCACTCTACCCCTCACCACACAGGCAGCTCTCACATGGATTAGACATCTTTGAAAACCAGCACCCTCCAAGAAGGCAGCCCCAGGGCTCCTGCCCCAGGCCTAGCTGCTCTCAAGTCAAGTGAGCTTAATTACTCCTCTTAAATTACTGCTATACTATTTCTCCTCTGAAAATTGGATCGTCTTCTCTCCCCCCAGGCTTCATACCCACCACCACTGCACAGCCCTGCCAGGCCCCCACCCAAACCCACCCAGATACACAGCTCCCAGACACTTACCGGCAGCACCTTTCTACAGGGATGAGCTTACAGATGGGATGGTATAATTCATTTAACAGACCTGCAGGAGAGGAGGGGGGTCCCACCTCCTGCCCAGGTCCCACACCCTCAGCTGCTCCACTCCCACAAGCAAACGGCAGAGCAGCCTGGGACAGGAGCGCTCGCGATCAGCAGCACCTTCTCGGCACATCACAGCTGACTACAGAGCAACACCAACATGGCAAGACCACTGTGATAAACCTTGGGTGAACTTTTCTCCAGAAAGAGCTTGCTAGTCCTACCTACAGTTTGTACCACCTCAGCAAGCTAAATCAGCTCTCCTGGTTCAGCTGGAGCATTTCAGCTCTCGCTCATTCGCAAGGACTCCACAGCTGGAACCACTTAAGGCACAACCACCCTCACCTGCTCTGTGCAACCCCTCCGCACCTCGGAGATGTTTGCCCCCGAAGCAGAGGGACCATGCGCTTGTCCCCCAGCTGCCCCTGCTCGTGCTGGGCAGGGCAGCACCAGGCAGCCTCCTGGCAGGGGGAGTTCACTGCCGGCGGTGAGGAGCAGGAGGAGCCGAGGGGCAGAAGTCCTGCTGGAGGGGTGGGATGAGATGGGGGCCCTAAGGAAAGCCAAGGTTTCAGCACCTGCAGTGAGGCCGTCTGTCAGAGCCTTCAGCCCACGTGAAAATGCCACCAAAGCAACCCGCGGCTCCACGCCCCGACTGACATTACTGCTCTGGCAAAATCTCCCAGGGTGGAGTTTGTCTGAGTCATCAGTTTTCGTGTTTGAGTTTGATGAGATAAAGAGCTAATGTGTGACTTGTGCCAACGGAACCCAATGCAGCGAGTCTGTCCTTCTCTAGAAGGGCAAGGTTTATCTGCACAGCGCAGCGGCCAATGAGCCATTAATTACGAATTGCATAAACCAAGCAAATCTCACAACAGATCTTCCTGGTGCTTGTCAAGTGACCTCCCCTGCAACAGGAAAAAGCCCCCCAAGAGAGTTGGGCTCTTTCAGGGAGCCCACCCTTCCATGACCCTCTCTGCTGCGATGGGCAACTCCTGTTTGCCAGGAGGATTGCAGTCTGGCACGTCTGGAGGTTGGCACTGATGAGCCTCCTCTCCTTTCACCACCAGAAAACAAGATAATTTTCCCACCATTACGTTTAACAGCAAAGCCTCTGCCAGGCTTTATGGCTTCGGCATCCAAAGCCCTGATACAATCATCGGCATGCCTCTGAGGAGGTGCCCGAGATCTGCGTGCTCCTGACAGAGCACTGGGGCAGCAGAAGCTTTGCAAAATGCCGCTCACTGGTAGGGCTCAAACCATGGAGATGCAATGCACTGGTGCTGGGAGAACATCAGCTTCACGGGGATGCCGCCGGGCAGGCTTCGGGGCTGGGGGTGGCATTGCAGTCTCCTCCAAGGGAGTTGTTTTCCAAGAATCTAAGAAGCAGAATGAATGTTTTAAAATTCAGGCCAGCAACCTTTCTGCAAGGAGCGTTATTTCACCCCCCTCAGGCAGGGTGCAGAGAGCTCTTTGTGTCGGCCCTGCTCCCCACTGGGTAGCTGAGGCATTTGCATGTTTCGGTTGGAAACACTCTCCTTTAGTTCTTACAAGACCCAGGTTCACAGCCCAGGATCTATTTGTTCATTGACTACTGTGTCTCCTAAGCCTTATTTTTGGCCCCTCTTTCCATAGGCTGTGGGTGAAGACACTTTTATCCACAGCAGACAGTGGAGAAAGCTCCCAAAGGGAGCTCCATGGAGTACCACATAATGTTACTGTGAAAATGTGGTCTAGATGAATTCTGCTGCCTACACAGCAGCGTCCAGCCAAGGCCATAGGCTGCAAGAACAAATTGAAGGTTATACCAGAGACATGAGTGCCACCAGACCTGGTGGGACAATCATGCATTTGTCCTTAGGACAAAGGAAGGAATTCAGTTTGGGCTGTGGCAAAGACCAGAAAGCAAAGTGGGGAGATTTAATGGGAGTTTAATCACTGATTTTAACGTGATTTTCTAGAGGTCCCTCAGGGCATAAGAATCAGAGAATCATAGAAACATTTAGGTTGGAGAAGACCCTTAAGATCATTGAGTCCACTCGTAAACCGAACACTGCCAAGTCCACCACAAAACCATGTCCCCAAGCACCACATCTACATGGCTTTTAAATGCCTCCAGAGATGGTGACTCCACCGCTTCCCTTGGCAGCCTGTTCCAGTGCTTGATAACCCTTTCAGTGAAGAAATTTTTCCTAATATCCAGTCTCAACCTCCCTTGGCGCAACTTGAGGCAGTTTCCTCTCACCCTATCGCTTGTTACTTGCAAAAAGGGACCGACCACAGCTCCCTTTCTTCGTCACGCTGGGTTACGGAGTGGGGGAGCAGCTGCCCCGCTGTACAGCTCCCCGTCCCCTGCAGCACTACCCGCTCCTGCAAGGGAAGGTCTCCCCGTTTCCAGGGCAAAGTGATCGCTGACAGCAGGGATCTGCTCCGGGCCCCAGCGGTGACAGGGGACTCCTTGGCCACGGGGAAGGCAAAGGATGTGTTTCCACAGCCCTGCTTCCCTTTTAAACTACAGGAAAAGTGATATTAGAAAGGCCTGTGTGCTGTTTCCAGCCTGCACACCCCAGAGGCTGCATCCGGGTTGGGGTAACCCCAAGACCTGTCCCGACTTGCTCCCACTCACTTGCAGGCTGCCAGGGCTGCAGAAAGAGCAAACCACTCGATGCGGCTCCTGCAGCCCCTCCGCAGCCCCAGGATGGGAGGAACCAGCTCTGCAGCCCCGCTAACGCCGCTGCTGAGCCCCGGCAGGCCCACTCTCTCCGATCTGCACCCTCAGCTGAAAAAGCAGTTTGCTTAAAGCAGTGCAGCACCCTCGTCCGTGCTCTTCAGCCAGCCAGCGCCCCGCTTGCGCTGCTCTCGCTGCAGGTCAGGGACGTGCGGCACGCCAGGTAGTCCTGGCCCCGAAGGACTGCCGTTTGCCTCCCCCTTTGCACTGCCTGGTGACACCTCTCCACCAGCGCATTAAGTTCACTTCAGAAGCACCGTGTTTCAGAGTAAGAAAGGTGAAGTCATGTCCGGTTCAGTTACAGGGATGGTCCCTTCCAAACTGAATCATTCTATGATTCTATAGAATCACAGAAGCACAG
>Ga0065711_1010729_pt1 | contig 11208 bp, 9 predicted proteins | sample Hoacrofraction12_FD_59098 | JGI IMG/M metagenome (GOLD analysis project Ga0065711, IMG submission 59098) | Hoatzin crop microbial communities from Cojedes, Venezuela - Epithelial fraction 12 v2 (version 2) | ecosystem: Host-associated > Birds > Digestive system > Esophagus > Crop | place... | reverse complement strand
TCAAGACCTGCCTGGACAAGGTCCTGTGCAGCCTGCTGTAGGTGACCCTGCTTCGGCAGGGGGGTTGGACTAGATGACCCACAGAAGTCCCTTCCAACCCCAACCGTTCTGTGATTCTGTGAAGTACCAACCGTATGGCATGGCGTGTGTGATACTAGATCTGCAAAAGAAGACTTGCTTTCCAGCACAGACAATGCAAACCTAACGGTGGGACTGAAGGGAAAAACCTGAATTCTCAGACTGGACCTATCAAACCTCAGCGAGAACTTACGGCCCAGCACAGGCCTGGGGATAGTGTGAAAATGTTGGTACTCCTGCAGGATCCTGATCTCGGTCAGCAGACACTGTCAGGCAGCATTCTGATGCAAACAATTATACACACTAGTTGAAACAAACACGGCTTGTGAAGGGCCCACACCAACATCGGAGAAACTGGGCAGCGCTAATGTTTTGAATATCTGAAATCCCTCCGGGCTGTATCTGCCTACAGGATAAGAAACTTCCTAGACAGCAGAAGAGCAAACAGACTGAGTGTCTCACACGGCAGAGACCACTAAATGCTTTCGCAAATAGACAGCGAAGGCAGTTACTCACTCCCATGCCAATGAATAAATAAGAGAGCGCAGCTATTGATTAATGTCACGCGGCTCGTTCTGTCCTACACAACAATCATCATTTCTCGCAAAAAAGGAAGCCAGAGTCAAAGAGCAAGAGCAGTGTCAGCCACTAGTCACCCAGTGAATTATTTACTGTTTCCTACATGCTGGAAAAGCTCTCGAGGCTAAAGGTGTTTCAAAACTGTCATTTGAAAGGCAATGGATAAAGAACTTAGGTGAAGGTTTTCAAAGCTAACAAAAGCATTAAGCTACATGATTCTCATCCATCTCAACATCATCAGCCTCCAAAATGTGTCATCTAAAATACTTGCTACAGGGGCCTTTTTATGAACCGGCAGCACCCACAGCTTCAGAACTAGATGAAGCCCCCGATGCTGAGCATGCTTTGAAAATCAGCCTCTTTATTCACTGCCATAAAGCACTTCCTGCGGGCTTTCTTTGAGATGCTGTTGACTCCTTCTTCCACCATCTCTCTTTTCTGACCTCAGACCTGAACCATCATTGGGTGCCTTCAGAGGGTGCTTCCCACCAAAAAGCTGACCCCAAAGCTTCTTCACAACCATCAGATGCACGTACCTGCCTTTTGGAGCTCATTGCTGTTCACGACTAAAGTGTACTCGTAGATGCCACCGACGGTAGCCTCCGTGATGTAATGGGTCCCATAGTCTCTGTAGAGCTCTCTGTACTCCCCATAGCTGTACTCTGACGGGAGCTGCTGGAGTCTCTGCAGGAACTCATAATGCAGCATCAGGGCTCGGGGCTTCAGCTTATAAATGGCAACAGCCAGCTCGGAGCGGGCGTGAATAAATTTGCTGGACTATGTGAAATGTGGAAACACAAGAGAATCCAGAAGAGGTGAGGGATGCCATTCTTGGGACAACGTGTAGTTATTTGCTATTAAACAATTCATACCGGCCAGGATTTATCAATTTAACAGTTTGCAAATGGAACTCTTTCAATCTAGCAAAAACAAAACTTATAGTAGTAGAGTTTCTGAAAATCAGGAGCGGTATTAGAAAGGGAAAAAGGACAAGGGAGAGACAGTCATTAGAGCTAGATGATGGCTCAGGCCATGACTGGGACATGGGAACAGCCAGGCTCCAGGCTCTGCTCTGACAGACCCAGGATGCAAGGACACAAAGCAGCATCCCACGAGATTGCCCTACCCCGAATAACGCTGACCAGCCTTTGTCTCTCACAAGCTCTCTCCCAAAAAATTCTGACATCTGAAATCATGATGATTTATATGTGAAATGGTAATTCTCTGGCTGATCCAAATTAATATTTATATTTCACAGAATATGCCATTACCAAACTCAAAGGAAAGACGCAAACACACACTCACACACACACATGCTTGTATGTCTCTGTATAGATACGTGTACATGCGTAATTATTCTATCTCCCTTTTCCAGCATAAAAGTCAGGAAAAGAAGAGGTCTTCCGTCATGTCCAAAGGATTTAGCGTCCAGTTGTTTGGGCCGGCAGGACAAGCACATCAGGGGGGGTTCAGTATAGAACTCCACAGCTTAAATAATAAAATCAAGACTTAGTATTGGGTTTCTTTATGGATATCTACTGCAAATGCTTCTCATATACCTCTGATCTTGTCATGGGAAATGCCTCTCTGCAGGAAGCAAATGCAAGTTTAATAGCAACAAGGAACACTGGGCCATTCCTGAGTGCACTTTATACTGAGGGGAGAGACGTAGATCAGTGATGCTGTCAAATCATTGACGGGAGCTAGGTTTGTTTACAGCACTAACAGATGGAAAAAAGAAATCAAACGATGGTGCACACTACCTCAGACTGAATCTTATGAAGCAGTCCTAGGAGTTACACATTAAAGAAGCTTCAGCCAGCTTAAAGTGTGCATTGGATCACAGCTGTGACCAAACCTCCACAGACGAGACTGGCAGTGACTGTGCCATCGGTATTTTGTGGCATCTGTGTCCTGATCTGGTGAACGATGCACTCGGCAGACAGATCACATCAGCCGAAGTAAAATGGCACGTGTCAGTCTACAATTAAACCCACGGAAGGCCCGCTAGCAGTTTTCATTCCAGGTTATTGTCAAGGCTGTCCTACAGTTGAACAGCTCGGCTTCGCTGTCTGCGTTATCATTTACTGAAGTGACAGCTCCTGCCTCGCTGAACTCACCTAGAAGAGGGATGGCCCTTCCCATGTGAGATGATATTCTGCAGGAATCACACAGACAACAGCTGTCCGTGTTGCAGATGGGCTGGACACCCCACAACTTTCTGGACCTGCAGAAAATCCTATTTGCCCTTCTGTCACCCCAGATTTCTCTGTCAGTCACTGTAACTCACCCGTAAGGGCAGAGGGAACTCTGCTCCTGGGTTCCTTACCTAAATCCCAATTTTACCTGTGCAGATTCCCTTGGTGGGGTCACTGTGTTGGTCGCACCCACTTGCCTCCCCCCTGCCAGGCTGCTCTGGCATCGCTGGTCAGAGCTTTCTAATGGCTGGCAGGGCGAGGCGCACAGCAGCCCGTGGCTGGGGTGCAGCACGGAGACCCTGTCAGGAGTGTCACTGCTACATCTCCGAATAGAAAGTTCACCCTATGGAGGGGAGACCATTTGGACCTGCTTCTTAGCTTCATTTTTTTTCAATGACTTCACTACAAAAATCCAGATGCGGACACCCAGCAGGACACTGGACAGAGTGCACTCAACTGTGGCTGATTTTGGAGGCTGGGCAGTCTGGTTTCTGGCCAACAGGTAAACAGAAAAGTTCGGGGGTGCTGCACGAACAAACGAAGGCTTTGTGGCCTTAGTATACACCTGACCAATGCAAACTGCAAAATCCAATCAGGAGGAAAGATTTCGTTTATCCTAGGCATGGCTGCTGACCATGGCTGATGATGGGGATCAAACTGATACACACACACATACATGTAACGTGTTAGCAGAGAATTCAGGGGAGCAGTGCTTACAGTTGAAGAAAATCTCTTCATCCTTTGAATGAACTTCTTGAACCTGTTGTCGTTGGAATTGTAACCAAGTTCAAACACTCCTGGTATTTTTATACCAAAGCTGAAGCTAGACTGTGAAGCTTTTGCCTTCAGGACACTGCTTTCATAATTTGAGTAGGAGTCATATTCAGTCATTGTAAATTCATATTTGCCTTTGGTCTAAACAGAAAGCAAAACCAACACGTTTAATTTCCTGCATAGCGACTGTATACCTGAAGCATGGGAAGGAATACGGATACAAAGATACTTGTAAATTAATGCTTGCACTTTGAAGATGAAAAGCTTTGTATAACTGCAAAGCACTATTATTATTAACACTGGTACTTCAAGAATACTCGATTTATAGCAGCAGGAAAGCTACCATCTCCCCCACACTGCAAGGACCTTAGGCTTTTACTTCACATGTCAACATTACGCAAAAAAGGTGAAATCTTAAACACAGGCATCAATGAAAGTATGAATTCTAAGAGGAAAAGGCTTCCTAATGCGCAACACTCAAAAATACCATGCTGTGTCATCAAGAACTTTAAGGTCAAATACACAACATTTGAAATGTAGCTGTGATGCAGCACAGCGATGAGCTTCCACACAGAGCACACGGTGTGCTGTGACATCCCAGGCTGTTGCTCAAGGACAGCTTTCCGAGTCTGGCTCTCAAGGCACTCTACAACTCTGCCCAAAACCAACCTCCCCGAGCCCACGGGGTGGCTGCAGGGCCCTCTTGTACAGATGGCACCAGGAAGGTTACGCTCGGTTTTTGCAATGACAAGGTCCAATGGAAGACTGTCATCTATTCCAGTACACATGGAAATGATGAGGGTACTTGTCCAAGTTCAGCCAGTGCATGGGGTATGATGATGTTCTAGAAATAGGGCTAAATTAAGTCTCACCCCGTTTGATTTCATGAGTTCTATAATTCTTCATAAAACGATTCAGTAATGAAGCTTTACCGGTATTACACAGTAAATTCATTAGAATGTATGCATGTATGTTTAGTTGTAGACGAATCTGACACATACCTCTGGCATATAGCTTTCTACATTGTATGGCTTTCTGAATCTCGTGTCCACAATATAATGGGGAGAACATCCCCCAGCATAGTACCTGTGATCAAGAATTAATCCTTCCAAGTTGTTTGTGAAGATATTTAACCTGTACATGAAGCATAACAGCAAAATATTGTCATCAGTTTAGAGGTAAACATCAAATGACTTGGCTGAGAAAGGCAGAAGACTTTTTGTCTGGCTGAGGGCTCTTTGATTTGTCTTTGAGAGCTTCTTAGTTTTGAAACCCCAAAGGAAAGTTTTGCATCTTTTACTGTCTGATCAACCCATTTGCTCCAGAAAACCTGACTAACAAGAAAGCAAAAGACAATCAAATTTTGACACTGCAATGAATATATTAATTACAGAAGGGCAATTTTCACCACGCAGCTATGAATGACACCATGACAACTTCTGTGGCCTTTACTTGAACTGTCTAGGAAAAGCAGAACAAACTGGACCAGCCAAACCCCCATCCCACCAGGCTGCCCACCCCAAGCATCTCCAGATGCCCACGGCAGTGCAGCAACACCCAGCACGATCTCCAAAGACTGGTTTGCTAACCTGTATCATCAGTCCAGACTCATTTTTAATTCCCAGTTCTTTGTTCTGGTTTATCAGTCATAATCTTTGCTGGGTTGGTCAAGAATCAACCAGAGGTCAGTAGATAAGAGTGAAAATTGTCAGGGAACACGATCTAGGTACTCAAGCAATTGTTCAACTAATCCTTGAAGCTATTGAGAAGTTTCCTTTGACTTCAGTGGGTGATGAACCGTAATCTTCACCTGTCTGCTCTGAGAAGAGATGTAGCACTGCAGCATTTTTAGATGGGGTGATTAAACCAGGCTCATTTTCTTTTCCTATTGCTGCTGGTGGGATCTGCTGCAGTAAAAACCCTTCTGTTGCTCACTGTCAAGACACCTTCATGCCACCCTCATGGCACACACCTGAGCACTCACCTCCGCAAACTCATACCCAAGTAGTAAAAAGAGTCATTAGAGGAAACTTCACCAAAAAAAAAAGATAAATTGCTAACAGTCCATGTCATGTCCCTATTAGCGTTCCAGGCCTCTGTTAGACCTGCCTCTCCTCATTTCGGGGAGAGAGACTTGCGTGATAATGACTCTGAAGCTGTAAAATATTAACTCTAATTTTAGAACAATCTGAAAAGAAGGGAAGTCCACTAAAAGCAAATTACTGAGCAATTGTAGCTTCAAAGAGATGAGAAGCGTGTTCCTATAATTGCCCAACATTATTTTAAATTTTGATTAAACTCAGAAGTACAAAGTATTAGCAATGACATGTGCAGCAGCCATATCTCCAGAGAAATAGGCAGAAATTATAATTTTTTCCTCACAATATGATTTTTTTCTTTTCCCTTTTTTATGTAAAATGCATTTTTTTTCCCTGTAGAATGAGAAAAGACTCTTTTCCCACAGTCCGATCTTATAGAAATTTGCCATAGTCTTAACCAGTAAAAACTGGATCAATTCAGACATGGATTTGAATCCCAAAAAATTTAGGGCTTGGTAACATGCAGGTTAATTCTACCCCACTCACACAATGGACACAAATTCCACCGTCTCTCACTGTTGTGGAAGGAATCCGAGAAATTTTGACCTTCCCTCAAAACCAATACACTGTGCAAAAATACAAATCCATAGTCAGGTTCAGATTTTATGCAATCCAGGATGCTGATTTAAGACACGCTGTACAGAGTGTTGTAACTGTACGCTCAGATTTTAACAAATCCTCCGTTGTTTTTATTTCAAAAGCACAGTTTGAAGTAGTCGCTCAGCTCTTAAAGGCTAGGACGTTCCTGCTCCCCGCAGGCTGAATTTGGCCAAAGTTTAACTTTACTTACATCTGTGCAAAATAATTGGATTATCAAAACTCTCCCGCTGATTAATTTAAGGGCAAGTACCTGTAGATACTAGAGAAATGCTTGGTGTTGACATTGCCCTCTTCCCTCACCAGGTTCTGGCAACACAAAAGAGCTCACACAGGCTCTCGCTGTACGTATTTGCAAGCAGAGCTGACGATCTCTGCAGGGTGCACAAGTACTCCTGGGTACATCTGGGACTTCTACTCAACTCATCTCTCTCTGAAAGACTCATGGGGTCAACAAGGATTTTCCTACTGGGCTTTGGACCAGGACCCCAAAAGCGGTTGGATCCCAACTCCTGGACACAGCAATTGCTACAGCTTTTCTCCATTCAATAGATATGTCTGAAGCCACAAGATCACTCTTATCCTTAAGTAAGGAAACATCTCATGAAGGTCACTGACTTACCCCTTTGCCAGATTCTCTATTCCCCAGTATTGCTCCATCTTCTGGTCACATTTTTTGAACACTTTTTTGCAGTTTTTTTCATCTGACTGGTCCCCACAGTCATCATCCCCATTACAAAGCAGCCTCCGTGTAATGCATCTCCCTAGGATGGAAGGTGAAAATTACTTGTAAAACAATCTATTATCATGCTTACTGGTAGCACTGCAAAATCACAGTCCCTGACTCAGAGTCTAGAAACAAAATAAAAGACTCCTGTAGTGTATGGTTCAAACCTAGCTGGAGAATATCTCCTCTCTATATGCATGGAAAACCTCAGATTTGTAATCACCAAACTCCATCTGCTCAATTTTGCTCAAAACTTCCAAAATCTTAAAGTTCCTTGTTCAACCTAGAAAAAAAAAGAAATCCCTAATTAAAAGTATAAAAAGGGATAGAGTTTTTCTGTTGTTAAATTGTTTTAGTTTTGCGAAAACAAACATGCTGGAGACTGCCCAGCAGACCTTGTATGTGGTGTTATTATTTCCTCCCCTTCCCATGTCCGTAATTATGGAATTCTTTTTTTCAGTCTCACCAAAACACTAGCCTGGGGGTCAGAGAGCGAAGGTCCATTCCTCTGCCCCATCTGCCGTGCTTAGCTCCCCCCTGCCCCAGCGCGCTGCTCCCTGCACTCTCTCCTCTCCGCTGCCCAGGTGCAGATGCAAAGCAGAGGCTGATCAAATTTTGGATACAGCTAACTGCTGCCTTGCTTCCCCGCACTGCTTACAGCATTCCCGACTAATTAGTCGTTGATACGGACGGAGGGAAATGCCGTGAGGACCACCACCATCACAACCTGCTGAGCTCTTGGGCACGTGTCAAGGATGCCCAGTGCACGTTCTCCTGTTGCTGTCAGATCCACTTGTGCTAGAGATTTTACTGACATAACTGGGTTTTAATTTCCTATTTGGAGATTTTAAAAACGCACTTTAGACTGAGAGATGCTAGCAACAGACTCACTTAAAACCACTGATGCAAACACAAGCATGGACGGAGACGGGTCGGCTCCTGGCATCTCTCTGGCCCAGTAAAGTGTTGTAGAAGCAGAAAGTTCAGTGATGTTAGAGATGCCTGAGCACCACCGCTTCCCACTCCCCCAGTCCTTACCTGTAACTGCGCACACAAACCCGTCGCATCTAACTTTATTCCTGCACGGGGTATTTGTAACACAGTCTTCAGTTTCTTTGTCGGAGTAATCGCACGGATCTCCATTGAACTGAGAAGGTTGTTCCAGGCGGGCAAATCGGTACTGTGATGAAATAAAAAATATTGACTCCAGTGGACAGAAATTGTGAATTTCACGCTTGCCTAGTCAAAAAAACCCCTTCGTGTCCGGGAGGTCTGATCTAAGAGTACTGTCATATTAAAAAAAAAAAAAGTGTCGGCAAAGAAGTGTGATGCCGGCAACGCATCTCATCTCAAAGGTTTCAGATCTGCGACAGTTTTAATTTTACTAAGGAAGGACTGAGGATTGGAAGGGATGAAGGAAAGTTTGCTTTTCTTTGACAGTTTGTTTAAATGAGCCTGACAGGGTAGTGCGGGCATTTGCACCAGTAAGGAAGGATTCAGTTACATCTCCTCTCTTTCAATTAGCGCTGGTAACGACATCCCTTGTTATTTTCTGTCAGTGTATTTACTTGGCCCTCTGTATCATTAGGGATTATTTTCCGCCCACAACACTGCTGTGAAGCAGTCAATTACTCTGTCCAATATGTTAGCCCTGCTTTTCTTTCCAGCTTTTAAGATTAACTCTTTGATACGAAGCTTCACTCTTCCCAACTCCCATCACTGGCGATTCCCGCTTAAGCCTGGGAACGGCTTCTCCAACTCATTAGCAGAGGTCCCTCTAGCAACAGGGATTTTGGTCTTCACGCTAGTGGGATCATTATTTTCATTTGATGGGGCTTCTTGGGTAGAAATTGCTCACTGGCAGACAAGAAAAGCCATCTTAATCCTGAGAGGCATCAAGTGTCTCCAGGTCCCACTGGGGACCATTAGTGGGGATGGTGCCTCGCACCGACACCAGAAGAGGAGGACTGTGTTGTAGCGGAAGTCCTTGCAAAACCTGGGCTTCCCACCTGTGTTTTCACCAAGTCTGGGCTTATACCTTCTCAGGACAGCGAGGCAACCTGGAAACCACTGGAGTTATTGGGGGTGAAGAGTTAGAAGCGCTAAAAGCCACCTGAAAGCAAAAGCCGGCAGTCTCACCTGTACAGGGCCTTCCTCAGCAGCTCCCCACTCTTTGCCCAACTCCATAGACCAAAAATACACGGCTTGGAGGAGGTCCTGCCCCCCAGCTTCTCAGACTTCATGCCTAGACCATGAACACTCACCCTTTTCTTCTGACAGGGATCACAGTTGCTCCACGAGGACCAGGCGGAGAGCACGCAGTCGCGGGGCTGTGGCAGGCTGCTCACAGACCGGGCACGCCTGCTGCCAGCCATGCTCTTCCTCGTGCTGCTCAGGTTAAGAGATTCCTTTTCACCACTGCATTCAACAACATGAGAGCTTCAGGGTGTGAAACCACCGAGCTGCGAGGACAGAGCAACTTGGCCTATAACCGTGCAAAACTATACAGCAAAAAGAACTAAAACGCTTGTTAGACCTCATCAAATCTTCCACGCAACCTCTAGATTTCGGTAGTCATTTCATACTGGCATTGATTCTGTATGAAACCTGATTCAATCTTCAAACCCCAAGAGCAGACCCAGTCTTCTACACCACCACCACGAGAGTAAGTCTGCAGAGCACTCAGGAGGGGTGACTGCAGGACACATGCTCGAGCTAGCCAGCACGGGAAACTCCACCCATGTCCCACCAACCTGGGCTTCATCTCCAGCTGTGCAAGCCCTACCAAATAACCTGGCCAAGGGGCCAGCAGTAAAGCCGCCCCATCAGTTCCTGCCCTTGTCCCACCACTCCCTGCTGCTTGCAGTACGGGCAGCGCTTTGGTACCTCACTGCCGTGCACGACAAACAGCTCCAAGGCCAACACCTCCACGACAAACACCAGTTGCAATGCTAAGGGCGGGCATACACCCCGCATTTTTGAAAACCAGGCTTAAGTGCCTCCCTTTGCCAAGCAGGCTATTTTTAATCAGGTTGGCCAAAACCATTAGTCTTAGACTCTATTCTACGTTCGCAATAGAGAGTCATTAACCCATTAATCCCTTTCATGCCTGTGATGAACCTGAACCCCAAGTGTGAGCCTTTACTCTTCACCCCAGCTCCTCTCTTGCCCTCTCCCGTGGCAACTGTCTCCAAGGTTTCCATGATGCCACAGCTAAAATGCTGCCTGCTCTCTTGGTGGATTCAGTACTTCTGATTAAATCCTCGTCCCAGACAAATGCTTCCTCATGGCATCTAATCTGAGTGGGAAGCTGTAGTGGAACACTGACAATTAGTTCCTTTTCATACCCACCCTGACAAGCAAACCACCACGGTAGTGTTCCCAACTCCTCCACCAAGACAAGGAATGGCTACAGCTGAAGTTTTAAGTATGATTCAGTGCCTGGCAAGGGGCTCCCACTGCTGCATATTAAAAATCGTATGGAATAAGGGAATTACAAAAACTCATCAGCTCACTGAGGCATGAAATCAGAGCTCAAAGTTCCGAGGACAGTGGAAAAATATCGTTAGCTTGGAAAGATTACAGTCGCTGATTGACTGCAGCCCTCTGAAAGAGCACAATCTATTAGGCTAGCAGAGAAAGAAACAATGATCAGCCAGATCCTTGCCATTCAGATACTCCAAGAAAACAAATCCCCGTCTCTCCAGCACACTGTCGGGCAGCTAGCAGGGGCCAGGGGCTGCTCGTCACAAACAGAATTCCACGTTACAACACGACCGTGGGTTGTTGTCAGCTCAGATTTACCAAACAAACAAGGTTACTTTACTGAAGGCAGACACGTCGCACGACGTTAACTTGAAAACGCTTTCGCTATTCATTAGCAATACAGAAATCGCTCAGAAGGGCACTTCTGTGCCACACGACGTGGAAGCAGCAAGTCCGTACTGATTTTCACTCTCTGTCGTGTCACCCCACGACACGGCTTCGGAAGCGCTCACTTACCCAAAGCAACGAACGGTGAGGACGCCGAGGACGGCGTAAAGCAGCACCAGTCTGCCGGGGTGGGGAGCAAACGCGGCGCGTGCCGTGCCCATCGCTCCAAGGTACCATCGGCGATTCGAAACCATCACCGCCCCCTTTCCGTCTGCCGGGGGGG
>Ga0065711_1049623_pt1 | contig 11210 bp, 10 predicted proteins | sample Hoacrofraction12_FD_59098 | JGI IMG/M metagenome (GOLD analysis project Ga0065711, IMG submission 59098) | Hoatzin crop microbial communities from Cojedes, Venezuela - Epithelial fraction 12 v2 (version 2) | ecosystem: Host-associated > Birds > Digestive system > Esophagus > Crop | place... | reverse complement strand
AAAAAAAAAAAAAAAAAAAATCAGAAACCGTGTGCTATGTCTCATTTGCCCCAGTGATAGCCTGTCTCCTTGAGATCTAATGGGAAACTTAATGACCCCCGAATTTTACTCCTGCACAAAGTGCTCCTGAAGGACCTGGTAAGTGTTCAGAAATGATGAAGCTCAGACAATCTTGGCCAAACCTCTTGACATGGATTACATTAAAGTCAGTTAAGAAAGCACGGGTGAGAAGTCTTTGCTAACTCCAGTGAGCAACAGAGTTAACCCTAGTGTGTCCCTGTCTGGGTTCATTCCTGATCCTGCAACCAACAGCCCAATTCAGCCAAATGCCAGGCATTTTCCTCATCAAGGCTGGACGTTCTCCCTTTGCCCCAACAGCATCAGGCATAGAACCATAGAAGAATTTAGGTTGGAAAAGACCTTTAAGATCATTGAGTCCAACCGTAAACCTAACACTGCCAAGTCCACCACTAAACCATGTCCCTAAGCGCCACATCTACATGTCTTTTCAACACCCCCAGGGATAATGCCTCAACAGCTTCCCTGGGAAGCCTGTTCCAATGCTTGACTACCCTTTTGATGAAGAAATTTTTCCTAATATCCAATCTAAACCTCCCCTGGTGCAACTTGTAGCTGTTTCCTCTTGTCCTATCACTTGCTAATTGTGAGAAGAGACTGACATGCACCTCGCTACAACCTCCTTTCAAGCAGTTGTATAGATCAACAAGGTCTCCGCTCAAGAGGCAAGACTGAGCCCATAGGGTCAGCATTTGAGAAAGGAGCCAGAGATCAGAATGTTGGTGCAATCTGACAAATCCTTGCAAGACAAGAAGTGGCCCAAGTGCTCTGTGAGATCTAAGTCCCAAGGAGAAAGACAGAAGTGCCAGTCTCCAGGCTGACACTGACCAGTACTGTCACCGCAGGACAGTTACTACTCCTTTGTGGCCCAATTTACCCCTTCAACAACATGGAAATAATTCCTCCTCTGTAAAATGTCTTGAGCTCTAAACACAAGATGAATTTACTAAGGGAGAAAGACCTTACGAAGAGAGAAGACGAAGGTCTAGGAGATCTCAAATTTTCCATAAAAAGTGCTTTCTCACCATGGTTTCTTTCCTTAGTTTTATCCCATTCCTATTCTCTGACTCTAAGGGGGATCTGGACACCCAGCTCACAGACTTCTGCCCACACCAGAGAGACAGACATCTAGTGATAGCTCCTGTCTGAGCGCAGGCGTCCCTCCATCCATGTCCTGTGGTTGCCAGACATATTTTGAGCTGAGGATGGGCTCAAGCTTAGGCCAAACACCGACTATAGATATATGTAATCTCCATGTCTTTTATCCCTAAAGCAAGAAAAAGTAATAATGGTTCGTATCTCCTCAGGCTGCTGAGGAAACACCCCTGGTGCTGTAGACAAAATGATCAGATATTACCAATCATCTCAAGAGAAACTTGTGAGGAACTGACTGTTCTCCAGCTTTCTGAATACCACAGCCTTCTAAAGTTCAGTAGCTAACAAAATCATATTGTATTGACTTGCTTGTTTCGTGACTTGCTGCTGTGCCAGGCCTCTGTGGAATTACAGGAGTCAGTGATAAATCTTGCCCAAAAAATAGTATCTCCATCAGCATAAATTCAGATAAAATATTTTATCTATTTTCCCTTCCAGGAAAAAAACAAAACAAAACCAGAAAAACCCAGAAGAGAGCTACAACCCGTAAGACAAACCCTCAGACAGCGATAGTTCAGCTGATACAGACGCACTTGCTTCTCCCCCTCCCCAGTTACGCTGCGGCGGGGCTGACAAGGAGAGGGATGACCCACATGACAGATTCCCTTGATAGCACAAGCACTTGCAATGAAATGAAGAAAAGAGAAATAAATCTCTCGATTCATTTTTAAAACTGTTTCCCCTCCCTCTCCACGAGCTGTGTGAGACAAATGGAATCTAAGGCGCATACTCGCTCCAAGGGTCTTCACGCCAGCGTCACCACACATCACAGACCATCAACGTCACTAACAGCCCTGCGTGGCAAGGGAGCAACCGACGTTTTCATCATCTGTCCCTCCCTGGAGGTGGGCTCCATCAGCTGGGGCCCACTGCACCTCACCCCGAGAGTCTCCAGCTGGTAAAAAACACAGCTCAGATCAGCAGCAATGCTTCCAGCAGCAGCAGCGCTCATCTGATGGAGTTGAACGTTTAGTTAGTTCTGCTACGAGCCTGTAAGGTTTTTCTCCATGAATACACATGGCTGACCCTGAGGTCAGCCTCAACCAGCCAGCACTGTGGGCAGTCTCCTGTCCACCTCTGCGCGGCAGTTCTCACTAAAATCATCCATCTCCTGGTGCTCTCCTGCACAGTGATGGAAAGGACGCTGTCAAAGGAAGTGGTGTGTAGACTACCAAACTCAAGGCCTGAGGACCCACTCCCCTGTGCTGGGCACTGGTGAGGCCGCACCTCGAGTGCTGTGCTCAGCTCTGGGCCCCTCCCTCCAAGAAGGACATGGAGGGGCTGGAGCTTGTCCAGAGAAGGGCAGCGAGGCTGGGGAGGGGTCTGGAGAACAAGTCTGATGGGGAGCGGCTGAGGGAGCTGGGGCTGTTCAGGCTGGGGAAGAGGAGGATGAGGGGAGACCTTCTCGCTCTCAACAACTGCCTGAAAGGAGGGTGGAGTGAGGGGGGTGTTGGTCTCTTCTGCCAAGTAAGAAGTGATAGGATGAGAGGAAACAGCCTCAAGTTGCATCAGGGGAGGTTTAGATTGGATATTGGGAAAAATTTCTTTACTGAAAGAGTGGACCAGACTGCCCAGGGAAGTGGTGGAGTCCCCATCCCTGGAGGTGTTCAAAAACCCTGTAGATATGGCACTTCAGGACATGATTTAGCAGACGTGGAGGTGCTGGGTTGACAGTTGGACTTGATGATCTTAGAGGTCTTTTCCAACCTTTCTGATTCTATGTCCCCAACACTTCTTAGTCCGGTTCATGGCACTGAGCTAACACAGCTCTACTCTCATCACGACTAAGAGGAGCTGAGCCACGTGCACGCAGCAGCTCAGCTTAGGCATCTGTGTACTCTCAACCTGCAGCTCCTGGCTGCAGTCCCAAAAATCTAGCTGCAGTGGCATCAGAGATCTTCCACCTTAGCACGCACTTAAGACTCTCTAAAGATACACCAGTCCCAAAGCTACACCTTGAATGTACAATCTACACCCCCGCCCCCCCCAAAAAAGATTAACTGAGTAATGCAAAGAGAAACCCCTGCTCTAGGCCACTGATGCAGATGTTTGTGAACGCTGTTCATGGGACCAAAGTAAAATGCTCCGCAGCCTACATCACGGCTAGCTTTGCAGGGAAAAGTGTCGACTGTACAGCTGCGGTTCATTCTGGTATGACCTGATTTTCCTTTTCTTCCTCAATCGCTCACTTTTAACAGATGCCAATAAAAGTTGAATGCAGTTTATTGCATAAATTGCCTGTTGTGGGCTAAACCAAATGCTAACTGCTTTCAGATCTCTCATTAGAAAAAAAACAACCTTCTGGTAAAACTTGTGGACAGTGTAAGATCTTGCCTAGCTTGTTTCCAAGGGACTAATAACACATACATTGCAACACTGCGCATTTTTTCAGAAAGCCACTGGTGTTGGTTTCTCACGTTGGAAAAGAAAAAAACAATACTCCCGTACAAAAGAGGACTGCTTTTTTTTTCTTGGTAAGCAGAGCAACACCAATAGAAGAATGAGTGTGAAGTTGCAGAGCTGAATATAAATAGCTCCAGAGAAGACTGAGGCAGTAGCTTTCCTTCCAGCTGTCACACAGCCAAGCCAATTGCGTTTGAAGAACCTGTGACTACATATGTTGTAATCTGATGGAAAATAATACTGTGACCTATTACAGACAGGAAAGCTGGAGGTCTCACAGGTCACCAAATAAATGTGAGGCAGAGCTATGGATATAATAATTTAAGACCCAAAAGTGAAAGTAATGGATGAACACTGGATTTCAATTATCCTTAGATAATTCAAATTACTTTAAATAGATAGCTGACCTACTAAAAACTGCCTAGTCTCTAGTCTTGCATTTGCTGCCCAATTCAGATAATGACTATTTGATCCCGTTCTTTTTTCACGGAACAGTAAAATTGTTAATAGCAATGAAGGGTTTCTTTTTGAGCTGAACTTGCAGTAACCTGCTGTTCAACATCTCCCCATGTTAAATTCAAGTTGTTACAGCACTGACATTTGCAACTTGATGAGTTAAGGTTGTACTGGTGGCATTTCTCTGAGAACAAGTGGGCTCATTTACAGCACGGGCTGAAGGAAACAGCTGGACGTTTTGCTTCGGGACTAACTTGTATACTCATTTTCGATCATCTTGTTGGCTAATTTAAAATTAACCTTGTGCAATCTCAAAGAAAAAAGAGGGGGGGGGGGAAAGTTTAATTGCATGACTAATGAACACCAGGGATACAGCCAGGATCTGCACACCCGCTGCGTTACATACCATTTCTGGAGTTTAGTGTAATTATCACGTTATTGCTATCATTTATATTATGTTAAGATACAGGAGTTCTACTCATGTACTAAAATCCTGCTGTGCCAGGCAAGACACCAACGTACAACAAAAAGATCATCAGCAATCTAAGAGGTAGAGGGCGGCTTTACTGTACTCGGAGTGCTTGCTCGGAAGTCAGACATCTGCTCTCCGTGGGCAAACCTGGCTCTCCTTTGTCAGCACAGGCAGAGGGCTGCTTCCAGAGGGCACCTGGTCCTGCCTCCATCAGACACCGATCTCTGACCCGAGGGCCACCCGCATCACGCTACTGCCAGACAGCGAAGCTCAGATGGGGAGGTTAGATTAGATAACTAACAGCTGAAGCTCGAGAAGATCAATTTCCCTCTCCCTTTACAGTCTAAGGAATGTCACTGTCAACGTGAGAGCACCTAGTAGGTGTTCTTGATCATAGAATCATAGAATGCTTTGGGTTGGAAGGGACCTTTAAAGGCCATTTAGCCCAATCCCCCTGCAGTGAGCAGGGACATTTTCAACCAGGTTGCTCAGAGCCCAGTCCAACCTGGCTTTGAATATTTCCAGGAATGGAATCTCCACTACCTCTCTGGGCAACCTATGTCCATGTTCCACCACCCTCATTTTAAAAAATGTCTTCCTTATATCCAGTCTATGTGTATATCATGTATCCAAGCCACAAGGTGGACAAAATGATGGAGAAGCAAAACATTCCTGGCTAGACAGTGAGACAAAAACACAGGTGTCTGGATTTACTCCCTGGAATCTATTTGAGATTCCGCTTGGAGTGCAGTTGCCTGCCGTTCCCTTTGTCGCCAACGGATACAGACAGGTATTTCCAGAGGGTGACTGAGATCAGGGGATTGGCAGGCTGACCTGATCCCTGGAGGTGTCCCTCAATTAAATGCCTAAACCTTCATTTGATGAATGACCACATGGTGAACTGTTTCCTGTAGCTGGGCAGAATTTACAGAAATTTCAGTAGTTCTATCTGATCTAACCATTGCTGTTCCTCTCTGTGTAGGTACATCCCAGAGTAAATGCAGACAGTGGAACTGAGGCCACTCATCACCTCGTTCAAGCATCTATGTCTGAAAACGATGAGGTCAGTCCCTTCTCTATGTGCCCATTTCTTTCCACTGTCTGTAAAGGGGTCCCGGGACGCCATGGTGGCTAGCTTAACTGTAGATATTCACACTGCTGGTATCTCCTGTCAGTCGAAGTGAATCCTTGCCACACAAGATGCTAAATCACATCTTAAATTCTCTAAACTCTTCCCCAGTCTTGCCTAAATTATCACAGCAGTTTAACCTCCATCAGTAAGGTTTTCCAGATGTCAAATTGATGGCGTTGGGTATGTGCACAACCACAAAACCAAAACAACACCCAAACATCCTGAGATCTTCCCCACAGATGCAAAAGTTGGCATTCCTTCTGTCTGTGGGGTTTCTCCAATACCTGATTTCCCGTATGCATTGTACAGGGAGCCCAGGCGCACAGTTACCAACAGGAGATCCCCAAAACACAAATGGTACTGACTCTATTTCTCTTTTGGGCATGTGCCCGTATGGGTCCCTGTAAGTCAGATGTAGTTCACATGGGTTAGCAAGGGTTAGCTGGGCTGGAACCTGCATCCAGAAATGTCCCAGCCACTTTGCGACGTATTCCGAGGGCATGCAGGGAGCGCACACCTGCGCCGGAGCCCGAGCGTCCTCGCACATTATGAAGTTGAACATTCAGGAATGAGAAGATGGGATGCACCTGCTGATGACTCTTCCCGCTACGTCCCAGCTACATCTGCTACACTGGTAAATGTCCCAACAATTTGCTAACAGACGACTGATTCAAGCAGTTTACAGAGTCAAGGGAGATGCATGGAGACAAGATGTGACTTTGCTGACTTTATTCATCACTCCTAATTGCTAAGCAAACGATGAGCGGAAAAACATCCTCAATATTCACTCTCTCCTGTGAGCAACTGGTTACTAAAGTTACAGATTTTATTTGGTGAGGGAAGGGGAGGTGGTGAGAAGTGAAGACTCAAATTTAAGGAAACACTGACGCTGGAATATTGTTATAGTCTGTTGTCAACGGTGAAAGTGCAGCACTAAGCTCACAGTCAAGCCAGAGCTCGTTTTGGACTAGGCATGTCAGTTTTCAGTAAGAGCATAAGAAAGGCTTCCCAGAGAGAAATAAATTCTTTGATAAATAACCAAAAAAAGTTGCCACACTTTGCTGCTTGTATAAAGATGTGGATTAATAGAATTGCATTGCTGCTAACCTCAATGCTTGCATGCCTAATGAGACACCTGACAAGCTTTCCAATTAGAGACATTACATCAAGTTGCTGCAGTCCCAGAGTTTGCTTTATCCTTGACACTGGTTATCCCATTTAACCACATTTTGAGGGGAAGCGGCTGTGAATCAAGGATCTAGCCAGACCGGCTGTATGACTCTGGTATGTCTTTACCATGCAGCCCAAATTAGCCACGAGGGCTTGAATTGGGTCGTTAGCCACACCAGACAGACAACATTCACATGGAGCCGCAGAACAGACATGTGTTATTGCAGTAAGTAAACAAGCACCGAAAATAAAACCTCATTCACATTAAAATCACATAAAAAGGAACATTACAGCAGATCCTTCTCGAATTACCAGTGAAGGTCTGAACCTTCGCCCATCAGGGTTATTGCTAGAACAGAGAACAGTGCCGCCATTACAAATAAGGCGAGGAAAGCTTTTATGCGTGTGTGTACTTGCTGTGTGAAGAGGGAAAAACCTCAGAGGACCTGAGCACTTTTTCCACAGAAATTACATGGAATATTTAGAAGCCATCAAAAAAATGCGACTGGCTCTTTCCACAGCGCAGCAGGTTTGAGCGGGGGCTTTGCGGGGCACTCTGTTTGGTCCTGGCTCCCGAGGACGCCGACTGCCCCTGCAAGCCAGCCGCTGGGCACCAGCCCACCCAGCCAGCACCCGGCCTCCAGATCCAGAGTACAAGTGCAGTTTGATGTTGAAAGCAAGTCGCGCTTTAATTAACCAGTTCTAATTACACTACAAATTGTTCTAAAATTGCATGCAATAATTTAAAAACCAAAACACAAGTATATGCTCTCAGTTGCTGAGTTTGCGAGCATCTGGTGCCCTTTGAAAGATGATTAACAGTATCATTTTCTTCTGATCATCTCTTTACTAAGTACAGGACCTTCAAGGCTTGTATTGGTTAATATTAATAGTGGAGTTTTGTGTTAATTGACTAAGAAAAAGATGAATGAAATCAATCTTGTAAGAGAGAAAATGATTCTCAGTGCTTCCACTGGGGATATCTTCTACATGGCTGCATCCCTTAAGTTATGTATGATTTTATTTAGCAACCCATCCTAGGAAACATTCAGTCCACTGACTTTTCAAATACCTCCTGAATCCACCTGACCTCCTGCCTGGATTTTTTACATGGACTCTGTAACATTATTCCTGGTACAAGTCCAGATAATGGTAATTTCCTTTCCTCTTCATGCCTCAGAAGTGACAGCTCATGGATTTTCCCTGCATTCCTGTTGCAAGATCAGGCACATATGAACAGCAGAGGAGACTTCACATGGTTCTGACTCCATGGCACAACGATGCAGTGAAATAACAAACAGAAAGGAGCAGGAAAAGCAATACAGCAGAGATTTGGCTAAACTAAGACTTTCAGTACCTGAGCTCTACTCCTTGGCTTCTTGTCCTCTGAGACCACCCAGGGCAAACCTGCACTTCCATCTCCCCTTCTACTCCTCCTTTACAAGTCCATGATTGATCAGGGATAAGGTCTATCATTTGTAGCGAGTAGAGCAGGTGACCAAATTCCCATTAAGCAAAAAAAAAAAAAATACGCCTGCGCCTGTAAATCAGCCAGAGTGGGAAATAAGAGCACAACAGAGGTGCCTGAGAGTTCATCTTGCAGCAAATCTGAGGTAAGCAGCAGATTAAGAGAAATTGGGTAAGAGCACCGTTGTGTGCAGGAAGGCACGGCTTACACAGCAGAATGTGTGGCCAGCTAGAGACCAGACACGTCGTCAGAGCCCTGGGGAGGGCTTAGTCAGTCCCCTTCCCAAAATACGCTGCTTCTGGGGAAGGTGCAGCCAACAGCACCCAGGGGAGGAGCTCATCTGCCCGCTGTCCCCCTGTGCTCATTCCCAGCTCAGTTGTGGGGCGGCTTTTGGCACATGCTCAGATCATGGCTTGACTGCTCACCTCTGGTTAGAGCAAAACCCCCTAGGCACTGCCTGTCCCCTTCCCTGTCACCGCATCCGTGTGTCCACAGCCCACCTCTGATAAGATGAACTCCTTGCAACGCCCTTGCAGCCAGTCCTGCGCGGTCCTTCCCCAAGGCTGCCCAGGAGGTGAGCGGATGCCGCATTTCACAGTAATGCCCCTTGTCATTTCTCAGCCTTCGGATGACTTCTGGGGGTACGTCACTCTCACACGCAGAGGCAAACACCCCACGGGCAGCTCCAGAGCCTGCCTCTGGGTCACACCCAGAGCCTCAAGCCATTTAAATCAGCAACAGGGCAGCTCCTCTGGCCTGGGAGAGGGTGCAGGACTCTGCCCTTGACACGTCCGTCTACCTCTTTCCTGAGGAGGTGGGGGAGGAATCCCAGCTGGAAGGATTTTGTTGATTTTACTATTTTTTGGGTGACCTTTGGAAAGTGCACTATTCGCTTCATATTTTTACAGAGCAATTAAATGGGAGGAAACATGAGTCTTTCACAGCTCACTGACCTCAGGAACCATTTCCTATCTGAGCTGTCAGGAGACACATCGTTCTCACTGGCCTATTCTGCCGTGTTTGAAGAAGATATTTAATAGCTTTTTTACATTTCATATGGAGCCATCGCAGAGCTGGTTGCTTCTTTGTTTCCAGATTGCATTGGTCACATCCTCTCAAAAACTAAATTCACCTTTGAGATTTTTATTCAGAGTATTTAAACCTAAGACAGCTAGTAAACAGCATGATGCTCTGAGGGGGTGGATTATTCTCTGATCCTGGAGAACAACACCCTGTCCTGGAGCCCTCTCCTCACCCTCCTGCGGCGGGGTGAGGGTGGCAGTGCCCTTGCTCTCCAGGTGACCATGTTTCAGCATTAACTCATCCTTAGGGTGAATGGGGACATTCATACTCCTCAGAACTATTTCTCCAGCTGCCCACCCAGCCAGCAGGGCTCTGCCAATGACCTGGGGATCACCTGCTAGACCTTCCCTTTGCAGCCAGGGAAGTTAGGAAAATCTATAATTTTATCACGAAAAATTACTTGATCTTGTGTGTTTATAGATGAGATATCAGGCATAAGCCGTGTTTGCCAGGGAATGCTTTCAGGCCTTTCATGGAGGTGGTTTTTTTGAGGGACACCAGCTAGAATAAATGTTGACTGATCTTCAGGGTCTCAGCTGATCTCGAGCTGGGATGTAGGAGGAAGTCTCATCATCCCAACAACACAGTTTTGCAAAGCTACTGACATCACCCCTCCCCTTCTCTAAAATCTCCACTGTATGTTAAACTCCAAGGGAAAAAAAAACCCATCCTTCCCCAGAAGGCAGAAAATCACTGGTCTATTACAAGCTGGCGAAAGCCAAACTAAAGATGGATCACTGCTCATTTAACCCTCACATTCATAAAGAGTGGTAAGGAGAGAAGAGGCTTTCAACCTTAAAAATTAGATTTAAGAGGCGAGTTTCACCCTCTCGCAGCTCTGTGAAATATTCACAGCAAAATCAGCAAACCTTGCAATAAGCAGCTTTTGCATCTCTTATTGGATTTCCTACAAAAAGTACTGTGAGGTTTCTCAGATTTCCTTCGGCTAAAGGAGGATCCTTTTCAAGCCAGCTCTCTCAAGTCTAGCTAAAACACCCTCCTCATGTGAGTCCTCTGAACTGAGTCCTTTATCTCCTGCGTGACTTCTGCTGCTCTGGGTTTGAACTGAGCATTCAGAGCAAATGCCCCGTGTCACGGTACTTCAGCTCCTTCTAGGACTTGGACTTGAAACTCCCACTGGAACTCAGCGTTCTGCAACATGGCATAAGCTGTTCATAAAGTCCATCTGTTCTTCCCCTCCCTCAAGCCACTTCTTCCGAGGTGGACATCCCTCCACGCAGAGAAAAGCAAGAGGAACATCTCCATACTGGTAGTGGTTACACATAAGGTGCACCGAGCTCTTCAGTTGCAGGCTGCTCCTCTGTTGACTCTTTCTCGGCTGCCTTAGCTTTCGTGGTGATCAACAAAACATGTCAGGTCTCCTGACAACAATCTAATCTTATTCCCGGATGCACCAACTCAAGCACTCTCTCTTTTGCAGAAGTATGTTTCTTCCCAGAAAATGCAATTTTATTTCGGCTGCTGTATCAAGCTGCTGCCTCTGATGTTTGTGCTGAGCTTTTCAGGAACTTTCTCAGCTAGAACATTTCTGTTCTAGCAGATCACATCAGAGAAGTGGGAAAATATGATGCCTATATGCCCATGCCTTGGCTATTATGAATAGAGACAGATGGGGAGAGAGAGGACAGAAGAGAGAGGTACAACCAAACACCACCTATAGCGATACGCTATGGTTTCTGTGGACATGACAGATGAAGAGGTCTCCTGACTCCACAGACGCCAGGGCACAGTCTCATGGTCCACCCTTCCGTCCCTCCCTTCCCCCCCCCCCC
>Ga0065711_1010590_pt1 | contig 11210 bp, 6 predicted proteins | sample Hoacrofraction12_FD_59098 | JGI IMG/M metagenome (GOLD analysis project Ga0065711, IMG submission 59098) | Hoatzin crop microbial communities from Cojedes, Venezuela - Epithelial fraction 12 v2 (version 2) | ecosystem: Host-associated > Birds > Digestive system > Esophagus > Crop | place... | reverse complement strand
GAGCACTGGAACAGGCTGCCCAGGGAGGTTGTGGAGTCTCCTTCTCTGGAGATGTTCAAGACCCGCCTGGACAAGGTCCTGTGCAGCCTACTGTAGGTGACCCTGCTTCAGCAGGAGGGTTGGACTAGATGACCTACAGAGGTCCCTTCCAACCCTGAACATTCTGTGATTCTGTGTGATTCTGTGATTCTGTCTTGCGGCACATGGGCATAGCCTGCTCCTGTGCCTTTAAGCCTTCCTCCTTGAAGAATGTCCAGCCTTGTTGGACCCCTCTGCCCTTCAGGACTCTCTCCCAGGGGACCCTCTCAACCAGCGTCCTGAACGGGACAAAGTCTGATCTCCGAAAGCCCGTGGTGGTGGTTTTGCTGGCCCCCCTCTTAACTTCACCTCAAACTGAGATTTTTAGTATTATTCAGGCTAAGAATGGACTTCTTCCTGGGTGTCTCATGTTCCAGGCCAGTTCTTAAACTACATTTCCTTCCCAGGAAATAATTCTAACATTTTTACATGTCAGTGGAACAACATAATTCACTGAAAATCCATTTTGTAAAAAATTCTTCAACCAGATGTGTCTGTAAAATCTGCATGCACTGAGTGGCAGCGCATACCATATTTTGAGATTTTTATCTTCATATTTTTGTTCCTTTAAAAAAGTTTGTCCAGAAGAAAGTAACTAAGAATACTTATTTTTAAGCAATTTCTACTAATTATGATGATAATTCATTGGGAGATGTCACCAGCAATGGTAGCATCTTTAGAAATTAATCAAATTCCACACTGATACTTGTCTAATCAACTATTTCTCTTTAAATTAAAAGAGGATAGGACTCAAGTTCAGAACTATGAGAGATCTATGTAGTTCTTTGGACTTGATGTTCTTAGAGGTCTTTTTCAACCTTGATCATTCTACGATTCTATGCTTCTATTCTTGTTGCATGCATAAACAAAATAGCAGTAGCCTTAATTCAGATCTGATTAGTTGAGAGTTCAGGTTTTTCAGAGTGCATTCAACTTTTTTCCCCAGATTCTGATAAAAGTTTGTATACTATGTTTTTAGCCAAAAGCACTAAAAAAAATATTTTTATCCCTGACACTGAAGTATTTTATAACACCATTTTTCTACAATCACAATAAAGACAGTTCCTGCACACTGTCAGAATGATTAATAATTATTTATAATGGTTTGTTAATATTTTTTTGGGTGGAAAATGGAGTTTGTCTCATTTTCTCACTGCATGGGATATGATAATGTATCATTTTCACTCTCAGTACTCAGGTGGTTTTTGATCTGCATGAAAGTTTTGTGCAGGCAAGTACTATCTTTCTTCTTAAATCAAAATATATACCTGGATGGGCTCTCCTTAGACATAAAAATGACTACCATTAGTATTGTCTTTGTCAACTGACAATTTTGTATTTTATATCCCATCTCTCTCATTGAGAAACACACTTCACTGATGACTCAAATGCAAAGATAGAATTTTGAGGAAAACAGGTAACGCTGAAGGGTTTTTCATATACACAGCAAATCAGCCCCCGAGAAAACAACATCCCTGTCTTGGATTAGTTTTCAGAAACACAGAATAAACTAAGGTCTCAATACAAACAAGATAAAGAATGCATTAAGCTACCTGACTTATATCACTTGTCCATGCAGCCTTCTCCTGTCTTGATGGGGCTAAAAGGACAACAGTAAACGGAGGAGCATCTGTAGGTTCAATTACAAGTTTGAAATCAAGATGTCCAAACACCTGTCCAGAACCTTTAGCTTTACAGCCAGAGGGGAAAAAAAAGACAAAATGTGAGACTTCAGACTACAAGAGAAAGCAAGCAATGGCTTCGTTCAAAACGGAACTTACTTTAAAACATCTCTGACAAAGAGCAAATCCAATTGGGGATACAAAACTCATTTTGTTTTTCACATACACCAAACACAAAAAAGTTGAAAACATGCAATTGTGGGAGTTGCTATCCATTACTTTTAAAGATACCAAGTAAGGCTGGAGTCCTTCTAACACTTCTATGCCGACAGACTCTCAGCATACCAGATGTATCACTGAAATTAATGAAACAACTTCCACAATTCAAGTGCAAAACTTGCCTAAAACTGCACGATGGAAGCCAAAATGAGTAACAATAAAATCAGCTTCAGAATGTGTTTTGTTATTTCACTTGAACAAGCTTGCAGTTAAGATTGGTAGGGAGTTTAGGACCAAAACTTTCCACTAATTCTGCCAACTCACTCAACCCCCACGTATTTAAGAAACCATATTACCTGCTGCTTCTTTTAAAGCATATATTTTTGTCTCAGAAATCCTCCTAGTGAAGCTGTATCCAAAAGTCAGCAAATAGTTTGTTACATTCCTTCAGCCAGTCTACTAGAAAATCCTATGTGGGATGTCAACAGCAAGACGAAACATAACAAAACAAACCCTTATCCAAGCCAGCATGCCCATTATTAAAACAGCTATGCTACTGAATCAATTTAATGCTGTATTCCTCTGGTTTCATGAGAAGGGAGAACATACCAATTTGCTCTTATGAAAAGTAAACAAAGGGTACCAATTTTAGGAAACTAGAAACTGTAATTACTACAAACACATGAATTTGACTTACAATCATCATCGTTCGTGTCTGTCTCCTCGATCAGTGTGCACTCTATTAAAGACAGAACACCTCCTGTCTATGAAAACAAAGCACATTTTTCACAAATTTTGACATTTGTTAGCATTTGTCATTACAGTTATTTTTAAACATTGATACACCTTACTCTAAGATTGCACATTACTCAGACCTCTTAAGAAGATACACCAAATTCATGACGCAGTTTTTTCCTCAAGGACTAAACCCAGACAGATTAAGTATAACATTTTTCTTAATCCAACAAATCAGTAATATACTTAAATGTACAAAATTTCTTTCCTTTTTACCACACTATAATTTATCTCACATACTGACCTGCTCACAAGTTTCAAAAAAGGCAACCAGAATTTAATATTCTCCTGAATTTAAATCAAATACATACAAGATTTTTTAAAAGATTCAGTTATACTCCATTTACTTTGAAAAATACCTGAACTATTTAAGGGATGCAAAGTGAGAAAGCATGCAAACAGTCTTAATAACCTCTCAGATTTATCTGTCAAATTGAAATTCTATTCAACATAATCCACTCTGTAAATTACCATCTCTTTATTCACAAGCCAACACTATGAAAGCCTGATTCTCAACAAATAGAGTGTTCTTAGAACAGCTTTCAGTTGAAGAGAATACGCTGTTCAGGAAAACAGAATTGAATTCTTAAATTAATTTTATGAGAGGTCTAGAAAATATTCTTTGGTAATTCCATGGGTTTGTAACTGGCTGATTTATGCATTGAAAACTGATTTAAATTCAGTGCCAGCTTATACAAATAGACATGCTGATGTCTTGTTTCTAACCCCAAGCTCATCAGAATTACATGGTTCTAGAATGAAAAAAAAAATATAGTTAGTAAGAATTTTGGCTGAATTCTATTATTTGCAATAAGAAGATAAAGCACTTACGTACTGTGCATCACCTCACTTCTGTTTATAACACATGCAAACCTCAGGTTAAAGCCATAAAGTAATAAAATACTGAAATTTCACTGAAGCTGTGTTTTCATTTTGTAAATTGAGTCATAATCTAAAGTCTATACCTTGAGAAGATGCAGTTTTCCTCCTGAACTTCTCGTACAAATTAAAAAATGTTTTGTAAATAAGAAGCACTGCCTTTCTCCTTCTTTCTTCAAAGATAATGATCCCAGACGAACTTTACTAAGTTTACCCCTCTCAACTGAAGGGACTTGAATAAGGGAACCTGATAATATAAGATGCAAAATTTACGGTACTACAGTAATATTTAGCAAGCAGTATTCAAAGTGTTAACGTATTGAATACTATGATATTAACTAACTCAAGTTTTCATTCCAGCAAGTATCAATATACTTCAGCATCCGTTTTAAGCACTAGTCAATCATCTTCTTTTGCAAACGTTCACTTCGGTTGTTATGATAAGCAGACTCGACCAAGTACAGTCTAGACTAATACTTTTGTCCACAGGAGGATTAGATCTTTGGCAAATTCTTATGCAATTCAAACACACTAATAGCACATTGATCAGAAAATGAAGCTGAATAGCAAACCGCACTTTTGACAGCTGCTAGACTTGCAAAAAATACATTACTTACAACCCACAGACAGCGGATGAAAAGCACAGGTTTTGAAGAAAGAGGGTTTGGGTATGTATGTCTGCCTGTGTACAAGAGAGATGGAAATGAAACGCATTTCTTCCTCTTATCTTATACTGCACAATTTTCAGTGCTCCATAGCTCATCTAGAATGTGTTACCAGTAAAACACTTCTGAACTAAAATGAACCTAGTTACATAAGTCTGAAATTGTGCTCTGCAGAACTCCAGAGTGGGAACAGCTTTGCTTGTCTTGTGTTTCCTACCTCAAAACCAGTCTCTGTCCAGCTTCTCCAGATTGATATCACCATGTGTGTCACTCCCAGATTTGGATCTGGAGTTAAATTTGGTGGTGAAGTGCAGTTCCTGTATATTTCGAAGGGGAAGATTTTATGATACAACTTGCTGCAACCAGACAGGGCAGCCAAGAGACCTCCTAATCTCATTCCCACACATCTATCCTTACCATCACCCTTACACTGGCTCTCATCTTATTCCAACATTAGGTAGCTAATAGAGCTAAACCAGCAGGAAACTAATGCTACAAAGCAGCAGCTGGCTTAGCTCCCTGATATGCCTCCCTGCAAGGTCAAAAAAGCATCAGTGATAATGCAAAGGATGTAACAGCAGCAGAACAAGCATGAGCGGATGGATATTGGCCAGCCTCTTTCAGAGGCAACACAATATTGGACTAGCATAGCTATATCAAAGCTCAAACTAGCAGCAGCGTCTTGACACAATGTAAGCCTGAAAGAATTATCCATGAAATATTAGATTAGCAATTCTTACTCTACATTGTAATATAAAATTATCTCATTCTAAGTTCACATGCACAATCTAAAATTAACAAACAAAGAAATTAAGGTAACTGAGAAAGTTACTGTTTATCTACATTTTCTACACTTAGCTCCCTCTATATATTTAAGTTATTCATACATTCAAAATTATACTGTCTGGCATAGCAAAATATACACCAGTAAATCTGCAACAGAACTGTGTTCTTTGAAAGCCAATTCACTTTTAAACTAAATGTGTACAACATGATTTCTGCCACTGCAACATAACAGTGGAGTAAAGTTGCATTCTAGAAATCTGCAAGGGTCTGTAACATTTTTTAGGTTCACTTAAAGTCTGAAAAAAACCCACAAATATTTATTGATTGTTGTACATTTCCCCTGGACAATACAGCCTATTTGCCTCAACTGTGAAAGACAGGAAGGAGATCATTCCTGTGTGTTGGAATGGTGACTTTTACATGTTACATCGACTGCCCCCCAAGCTCCCACTGCAAGGCCAAGGAGTGTGTACAAAACAATTCGCAAGGAACTGCCCATCACAAAATTCTCAGTGTTGTTTTTCTCCTGAAATTCCCTCTACACATTTAGGGTAACCATACTCAACCTGTATGTTTCACTTCTGTTTTGCTTCCTAGAATAAATGTATCTATAAATATGATATGCTCACAGTTATAGCTTTACAGGTAGATTTTGGGGGTTTTATTTTCATTACAATGCTTTCAGTAATAGCATATTCTATCAAAATGGGCTAAGGTTGAATGGCGTTCTTGTACAGAGCTGAAATGTTATCACTTAATAAGGTAAACCAAAATAAACTAGGTTTTTCAAATGCAGAAAAGAGTGACTACATTATATCTCTTTGATGATCAATATTTACAGAGAGAACCACATCTCCTATGCATGCTGCATGGCTGACATCACAGAATCACAGAATCACAGAATAGTAGGGGTTGCAAGGGACCTCTGTGGGTCATCTAGTCCAACCCTCCTGCTGAAGCAGGGTCACCTACAGCAGGCTGCACAGGACCTTGTCCAGGCGGGTCTTGAATATCTCCAGAGAAGGAGATTCCACAACCTCCCTGGGCAACCTGTTCCATTGCTCCGTCACCCTCAGAGGAAAGAAGTTCTTCCTCATGTTCAGACGGAACTTCCTGTGCTTCAGCTTGTGCCCAAACATAGGCGCTCAGTTTCAGTTTGGGATAAAGTTGTTTAGTGGACTATGTATGCATATTCTGCAAAATGTACTTCAACTCTCATAGAACATATCCATTTGAGTGTTACCCAGAATCAGCTCATTTATATCCCTGCAGATATATGGAGATTTTCCCAGCCTTGAAAGCAAAAATCAAGAGACTAGAATTGGCAGCTGTTGGCACTCATTTGGGTGAGAGTTATTCCTGTTCCTTGCACAGGTCTATATTATTTTTATCCTTTTAAAATTCATTCTTTTATTTTAGGGACGGCTGAAGGGGAAGTTAAGAAGAAAACCAGAAGCCTTAAGGTAATTACTCAAGTAAGAGTGTTCACACCTTCATTTTCTACCTGTGTTAAAACTAGAAGGGAAGAAAAAAGGCAGGCAAATGCAGTCTGGGAAACTAGTAAATGCCAGCAGAGGCGAGAGCAGGGTGATGAGCCTCCTGGTTGAGACACAGTGCCTTCCTTTCATCACTGGTGTCATCAGTGGTTGTCACACAGGTCTGACCCCTGGGAAGGAGAGGGGTGAAGGGCTGTGTTTTGTGCAGGAAGGATGGCACCCCCAGGCAGTGGGTGTGTGGGCAGGCTGCAGGGGATGGCAACTGACAGGAGGAACTGAGGATGAAGGGGTTTCACTGAGAAGAATGGGGAGGGTATGATGAAAGAGAAGGAAGATGTGGTATTGTAAACCAGGGTCTGTTGGTAAAGAACAGGTGAGCATAAGCTATCCATGAAAAAATTCAGGCTGGAAATTAAGAGTAGTTTTCTTGCTTTGAGAGCTGTAAGCTCTGGAGCAACCTTCCAATTAGAGCAGCCTATTGAAAAGCCACTTACCATAACATTAAGAAAGGTTGATGTGTTGGGTAGAAAGCATTGTGTTTTGTGGTTACTGCAGACGGTAAAGGACTGGGCCCTGTAGCCTACAAGATCCTTTGCTGGTCTGTGTTCCTAATTATATGAAGCATCTTTTTGCTGCGTATCAAGCTAGGGGTATGTGAACAAACAACTCAAAGGCATGGTAACCTCTCTGTTCCTCTTAGAGCTTCCCCACGAGCAGTCTCCTCCACAGAACAAACCTTACTGTAAACAGTAAAATAAATGTGAGGCTTGAAGAACAAACAAGTACGCACCAGAGGGAATGATACTAAACAGTGAAACTCAACAGCTTCTGTGCAGGTTAGTAAGAAGGGCCGCATTCTGACATCCTCACTCCCTGTCTACCAGAAAAAACATTTCTTGAGACATAGAAAACTGTAACTTGGTGATGGAAGCAGACTTAATTACAAAATTGCTGTCAAATTATCAAACAGAAAGTACAAAAGGAACATTTAAGGGTCATTGAATTGTGTTCCCAAGGGCTGGGCAGAAGTGGTGTAACTCTAGACAGCATCACCTTACACTCCTCATTTCTAAGGCAAGCAGGGCCAAGATAATTGTCACCTTTTGGATAGTTGTATCATAACTTTTTAGCACCATTCCAGTGGGTTTTTGTTCGGTTGAAATCCAAAGTGATCCTGCAGTTTCTAGTTTCTAAAGACTGCTTCACCTTTTTGTAGTAAATATCATCAATCTTAGTGTCAATAATCAGAGGTATTGTAACTGCCTGATTTTTGTATTATTATAATGAAGGATAGGTTTTAGGAAGATTAACTGCAGCAGAATGAGCTGCAGCAGAAGCTGCCTGATTGATAGAAAAAAACATTTAGACTGTTTTCTTACGTGTTTTTTTTTTAATGCTAAGGTGAATGGGCATGCTGAAGTAAACATAAAAGGCAATGAGCCAGAGGGAAAGTAGGAACACAAATACACTGCAGTCAGAAATGTCAGGGTGTGCGTGCATGGCTCCTGGGCACCATTCTGAACCTGCACCCCAGGACAACAGGTCATCCCAGGAATAGTCTGCTCAGAGCAAACAGTGTCATCAGTGAGGACTTGCATGTACTGCCATGTGGTGCTAGGTTTTATTGTGATGGAGAAGCCAGGCGCCTGACAGGGGAATGCATTTCTTTTCCTCATGCACATGACATTAAGTAAGCTTTGGAACTGGAAACCTGAAGTGGTCAGAGTACATTGGATCTACAAGGCTGACCGGCAAATTGCGGAAAGGTGGAGTTTGTTCCATGCCTTTTTTTTTTGGACAGTGCCAACACACTGCAGTAAAAGACATTAGTGCCAGAGTCATAACTCTTGCCTTCAGCTCTCAGTGATATCTGTGTGATTTTAAACATTCAATGAGCAAAGGGCCCATATCAAATAAGCAAGACTGATGTGGATGTTCTCATACAAAACTGTGAAAGGATGAGCTGTATGAGTCCCAGAGTACTCCAACTATGATTTTGTGGGTTGGAAAATGCCTTGAGACTGGGAGTATCCTCAGTGAGCAGAGCAGGAGAGTCCTGCTGGGAATGCAGGGGAGCTGTGGGAGTGCTGCACTGGAACGGGGGGCTTCAAGGAGACAGGGGAGGGGGAAGGTTTGAGAAGTAAAAAGGGCAAAACGTCAGAGGCGAACAAGGTACCAGAAGCAGAGGGAGAGGCAGCCATGGGAACACACTTTTCAAAACAGGTCCAGTGACAGAATATTGATAAAATAATGTGAATACGTTCGTCATTCTCTTACTCAAAATGCTGTAGCAATACAGAGGAACATGTGCAGAAATGGAGCCAGAACAGAAACATTCAGTCAACTAACTTGATGTTATCTGTTAAATGCAGTGCCTTTAACCAACAATCCTCTTTCACTTTACATTTGCCTTGGCATGAAAGCCATCTTGTCATCAGCAAATGCTAAACCTAATGACATTTAGTCTCTCTTTTCTCCCTTTTAGTTTTGTTCACTATTTCATCTTCTTTGGCAGATGAGGCACTCCTTGACTCTCTGGACATGAAGCTCAAGCCTGTTTTATAAATGTGCCACGGCATATAGAGGTAATGCTTTCTTCCCACGTTATCTTTTCTCAGGCAAAAGAAAAAGAGAAGAAAAAAAACATCTCAGCAACCCCCACCTCCCACCGCAACACCACTGTGCAAAACAGAGAGCGAAAGCAACTGGTGTTGCCGTAAGAGGGCACACTGCAGCTGTAGCTTCAACACAGCCCAACAAATCTCTCCCAGGAATGAGAAGTGCCAGTTGCTTCCCGTCTGAGACTGTACAGTGTTTGTGTACTGAAGAAAATGCAGGAGGCTTTCTGTTAAGAGTCCCAAATTTTTTTTCATCTGCTGGCTTCTCCCTCCCCACCCTGCCTCTCACCCTTGCAGTCTTTCTTTGAATTGCTTTTAAGTGAAAATTTCAAAGCTTGCAGAACCGCTGCATTTAAAGTTAGTATTTCTGTCCACAGTTTTAATGAATCTGCAATTTCTCTTGCTTAGTGTATTACATGCAGGGAGCACACAGCACTGCTTTGGAGAGTGTACTGTAGTAAGTGAACAGAAGAGAGCAGGTACATGCAAAGACATCCTACCTTGGGGAGAAGAGGTGTATGTCTCTCATAGCGTATCACAGAAGCCATGCCAGGAGAGTTTTGGGACGAGTCCCAGGCCTTATATTGCTAAAAAGCTTCTAACACTATCATTATCAGGAGTGCAGACAAAAATAAGAAAAATGATTGATGAGCTGAAGGGATCAACATGTAAATCAAGAACAGCAGGTGTTCTTTCGTTTAAATCATATTAACAAAAACCCACAGTATTTGAAAGACCCAAACTTACTAGATGGAGACAAACTAAGTAGCTCAATAGAAACAGGGCACTGGAAAACAGAAATAAGCAGAGGCTACTACAAAGCTACTCCTGACTTTCAGAACAAGAACAGCAAAGTCCTTTTGCAGGTAGGGCTGAAAAATACTAATACATCAACTGTGGGAAAAAATCTGTCCCTGACAGAGGGGTACCTTGGGTGTACTCAGAGTTCTTTTTCCCTACTTAGTGACTTCGAGAAGTATACAGGGAAGAGATTAAGGATGAATTACCTTTGTATTCAAATGGTACTTAGATTAATGATAAAGGATTTTTTTTTTTTTTGTAGCCGAAATCCCAAACACATACTGTGTCGTTCCCCTTCCTTTTTTAAAAAGTTTGGAAGCATACCAAATTCTCCTGTGTGTCCATAACATACACACTGAACTTACAGTGGAAGTTCAATCTATTGGAAGATTTCTTGTATCAGTGAGGCATTTCAGAAACCTAAAGAGAATCTCCTGCAGCTCACACTTGGTTTGACGTGATTCTTGTTTTCCTGGCTGCCTCTCCACTGTTTCGTGTTCCCTCCACTCCCCAGCACTGTTTATTTTTTCGCCTTTCTAGCCAATAGCCCTCTAGTTTGGGTGCCAGGCTTCTGGGACAGAGATAATTTCTTATTATATCTCTACACTTTCTGGCACAGTAAAGCCCTGACCTCCAGTTTACCATATTGTGGTTAGCTCCTAATAATGATAATCTGACCTGCTGGTACAGAATTGCACGTAATAAAAAGTGATAAACATTTATGTCAAAAGCAAAACTCACAGCCTTCCTAAATAAGTTGTCAAGGCTATTACCAAATCTCTGATTGGTAGAAATGCCACAGCTCCTGTGTGTTGTCAGCATGGTTGTTGTCAAGAAGATGAAACTATCTATTTTCAAGTATCAGATTCTCCTCCCCCTCTACTCTGCCCTAGTGAGGCCCCATCTGCAGTACTGCCTCCGGTTCTGGGGTCCCCAGTTCAAGAAAGATGAGGAACTACTGGAGAGAGTCCAGCAGAGGGCTATGAGGATGGTGAGGGGACAGGAGCATCTGTCCTATGAGGAAAGGCTGAGGGAGCTGGGCTTGTTTAGCCTGGAGAAGTCTGCGAGGGGACCTTATAGATGCTTACAAATATCTGAAGGGTGGGTGTCAGGAGGATGGGGCCAGACTCTTTTCAGTGCTGCCCAGCGACCAGACAAAGGGCGATGGGCACAAATTGAAGCACAGGAAGTTCCGTCTGAACATGAGGAAGAAGTTCTTCCCTCTGAGGGTGATGGAGCACTGGAACAGGC
>Ga0065711_1049622_pt1 | contig 11211 bp, 5 predicted proteins | sample Hoacrofraction12_FD_59098 | JGI IMG/M metagenome (GOLD analysis project Ga0065711, IMG submission 59098) | Hoatzin crop microbial communities from Cojedes, Venezuela - Epithelial fraction 12 v2 (version 2) | ecosystem: Host-associated > Birds > Digestive system > Esophagus > Crop | place... | reverse complement strand
AAAAAAAAAAAAAAAAAAAAAAAAAAGATAGGCATAAAAAGAAAGATATTTTGGATATTTTCCAGTCTTTCTACTGATTTCTATTTTTCTTCTCAGTAGTCAGTAAAAAGGTAACTATTTAACCACTTTTCAAATCCAGTAAAGGAAAGGCAGCCAGGAAATTATATCCTGCTCCATATGTCCGTTGAGATACTTCAACGGCAGCAAATCAATTAACAGGAAATTGAAACTATATAGTTTACTAAATTTTGGAAGGAAGAATCCTGGGAATTACTTAAAAGGATGTGCTGGAACGCATCTGAGGCAAAATCAAGACAAAACAAATAAACAAAACAAAAACAAAACCAACAAAAGAAATCCAACTGACTTTAACTACATTTTTTTTTAACAGTGGGGAGGGCATAGCTAAGGAACACAAGACAATTTCCTGGAGAGACTGACACAAGTAGAGCCAGGAAAGTTCAGTGGCCTAACATGTATGTGCATTTTTTGTATTAAAGAAGGTCTTTCATCTCATTATGGCAACACTGGGAAAGTTTGAACAATAAATGAAAGAAGAAATAAAATATTAGACAGTGGAGGTGAAGGAAATTATGTTTATAGCAAAGGACATTAAGAAAAAATACAGGATTATTTTTCAAGATATAAAACATACCAGTCAAATTTTTGGACATACCCCAAATACACAGAAACTGAGTCATAAGTTGGGCAAAACTATCATATATGTCATCTTTGCCTTCAGATTTGAAAGTATTGTTTTCACCTTGCTTTATGTCAACTGTATACAACCTTGGAGTGGTGCAACCTGTTTTGGCAGAGTTACGAAAAAAAGAATAATTTGCAATTGGGGGTGGTTCACCAGAATCCAGCCAGCACCTCAGAATGTTTTGTAATTTTTTTTCCTCTTGAATGTGGCGGTGCCCTGCGTACTTTTTTTTCCATTGCAATGTTTGCATTAAATGACCGAGCACTGGCACAAGTTGCCCTCGGAGGCTGTGGAGTCTCCATCCCCGAAGACATTCAAAAGCCATCTGAACATGGTCCTGGGCAACCGACTCCAGATGGCCCTGCTTGAGCAGGGAAAGAGGGCCATGTGACTTTCAGGGGTCCCTTCCCACCTCAATCATTTTGTGATTCTGTGAAACGTGATGATTACTAGTGCTTATGTGAATTATAGTATTCCATGTACAAAGTTATTACTAAGATTTGAAAACCACCACAGTAGCAGAGAGGTTTTTTCCTTTTTTTACAATGCTCAGATGGTTTGATTTCAAAGAAGTAAATGCCAGGCCAGCTGTTAGCGTATTTTATTTACTCTGCAAATTTTGCATAAAACCCATGTATGAGAGCCATAGGAAAAGCTTGATAGCCTTTCAGCTTCATGAAATTAATGGAAAGCCTCCTAGAACTGTTCAAAACTATAGAGAACAATAAATTCTTTTTTTTTTCTTTCCATTTTTGCATATCAGTCTCTCAATCTGTCAATTGCTTTGCTCATGTTTGAATTGTAGCATTTGTATTTCCTTGTACCATAATTTCTGCCTGCTGTTAAGGATGACTGGCATAACCATAGACATGCTGTTCCTGGCTGAGAAGAACCCTACGAAACTGGCCTACTGGCTACCTAGCCCCACTCCACACACCAGTTCTTAGCGAGATGTGCTCTTTTTTCTAAGCCATGCATGCCGGGTATTATAATGTAGTGTGAGATAACTCCTGACAACAAGTGTTAGCTGGAGTTTCATTGGCATGTTGCATTTTCCTGACCTTTATAACTTTGAGAAATAAAAATTTACCTCAAGTATGAGATCAACCTTCTGTGAAGTTTATTAGTGTATGTCCAATAGCATTCAGGACTCCTCACTATTCTCATTTTCTGTTATCTCTTTGAAAGGTAGTGGCAGAGTGAAGATATAGTGAAGGGTTGGAAAAACAGAAAGATAGATATACATATACTAGTCTGCTATTACAAATAAAAACCGTACAATCAAGAAAGGCTGATGGAAATGAACAGGAAAAAATATTACTATCACATTGTTAGTTTCATTACTGCAGTTGAAATATGTTCATGATTTGGTGTAGCTATGTTTTTCTCAGAAGGAAGTATTATAATGACTAGATTTTTGAAAGACCTCTGATCTCATCTAGTGCCTTCTGTAAGGGACAGATTTTCCAAAGGACTAGGTGCATTAGGTGTTATTTTATTCTGATATTATGTCTATATTTTTTAGCCCCATAGTCCAGACTTTTTAGAAAAATTGTCCCTAAATTTACAGGATGTGATATACCAACAAACACATATAAATACCTATTTAATAAAAAAACACCATTGTTGCCTCATTAAAGTTCACTTTGGAACCTTTGCATCATCGGATTGTTGTCCTGATGAAAACAACAGGTGTGTATATTTTGCCTTCTGAGTGTTCTGATGTGGTGCTAATGAAGAGAGGTGTAGATTTTGCAATGCCATACATAATCATAGGATCTAATCTTTATTCTACCTAATAATAGCAGAGAGTAAATCCTAAAAACTGATTTAAAGAAGTCCTTGTTCAGTCTCCATAAATATTCCCTAGATGCAGAGAAAAAAACAGAGCCCTCCCATGGGATTTGGGATGCTTTTGGAGCCAGGCAAAAGATCACCTAGAACTCACTCAACATGAGTCCTCTATGTCTATAAAAACAAGTACCTCTTAGTTTGTATGAGACTGTTCTAAAGAGCTGGCTTCTTACATTATCCATTATTTTTACTGTGCTTAGGTTAAATTCTGGTTCTACGTTCAGTCTGCATAAACAGGCTGTGTATTGGGGGCTCTGCAGGGGTTACCAAAAGAGTCCCTCTCTCACAGTCAAAGAAAATTAATGACACTAAAATTGTTTTGCAGTGCAAGCTAGAGTTTCTATCCCATCCGTGCCAGAAATCCAATTCTCTTCTTCTTTGTTTCCTGAAATCTTCATGCTGGAAGAGATATGCTCCATTGTATAACCAGGTATTTATGAAACATTTACTTCAATAATAGTAAATTTTAAAAAAAATCATCAATTTAAAGAGAGTCATGTTTGCTTCCTGCATTACCATTTTGTGTTGTTGACCAGGAAATTAGCCTGGGAACAGGAAATCATGCATACTCTGCTGTATAAGTTTATGGAGGTGACAGACTATGAATGCATATTAGGTGTCCTTAAGAAGCTTTGGCAATGTTTGTTTTGTTTGGTTTTTTGTAGAATGTAGACTATACCATCAGCCTGTGTAAATTAGCAAATTTTCCTTGAAGCCAAGAGAGCTGACCTGACTGACACCAGCTGAAAATCCGGCTCGAGCTTTTAAAAATCACTATGATTAAATTTTGGTGTTATTTTTCTTGAGTAACAGTGTTTGCCAAAGTGGAAAATAAAGCAAAACCTTCAGGGATAGAAAAGTTTCAGCTATGCATCTCAAAGGCAGTTGGGACAATGGGCCATTACAGGGAGTTGTTTCTTCCACATGACAATAAATTTAGCAGATTTTGTTTTACAGAAGCTGTCTGTTAAACCAATAAACCCTGCTCATTATACCAGGGCATAAATGCCCTGGCAGAAAGGTTTAGATTTTGCAATACCATACAAGGGAGCTGTCTGCTGTGTCAAGCACAAAGATTGCCTGAAAGCCAAAGAAACTGTAACTTCATCCCCAAAAGACTCAGGCATGCCAAGTTTGAGGTCAAGTAAATTCTACCTTGCTTGGAAGAAGATCTTCCTGTGTCTTGGTGTACTAATGTTATTCACAGAAGCAGGAGGTACCAAGATCTGTTGGCTCGCTGTGTAAAAAAGCTGGCATCAAAGGGGATATACCAAATTGGATCATAGCATAGCATCCCAAAAACGGTGTATGGGGATAAGATTGTTGAGAAAATGTGTGTAGAGGAGGGAAAGGAGCAAGATCTGAGAAGACTGAGCCTACTCATGGAATTATAAACAGTCCTACTCAGGCTGTTTGAAATCAAATGAGAGCCAGTCATTCTTATGTCATTGAGAAGTACATGATCTGCTTCCAAGAGAAGTATTTTGAATAATCTGTATACCTCTTGGTTAGTCTTTTTTTCCTCTGAAATAACCTCCCATTGTTTTGAATGTTTTATAATTCATGCCACTTCCTCAAACATTTCTAATTCTGAATGCTTCAGTTCCTCTGTTCCACACAGAGCTGTTCCAGCGAAATCAGACAAAGAACATTTTCTTCCATCAGTTCATTTGTCACACTCAGATCTCTCTGTTTTGCTTATAGAGCTAATGCAGAAAAAATTTGCTTTTTGCAGAGTATTATCCTGCGGTATTGCAAGACTTCCCACTTTTACATTAAATCTTCTGAGTTGAGCCTTCAGCTGATGTAAAGAGGCAGGAACAGACTGACACAATACTTCAGGTCTGAAGAGGTCTGCCAGTAATTACAAGACTGAAAAACTCCCATCTGAAATACCAAAATTGGTCATCACTTCCAGCAGACTGTCCTATTTTATAAAGGACATGTTCTCAAGTGGGTTTTTTGGGCTCCTGCAGTAGACATTGTTGGGACATTGTTTAGAGCTAGATGAAGGTCATAGGCATATAGTCAGCTTGAAGAGTCATATGATGAGACTGAACTTCTTTTTATGGAGATTTATATGAAAAAATTACTATAATATAACATCAATAATAGTGTTTGTCAGTGTCTGCAGACTGCCCCCACCTAAAGAATGAGAAATATCAACTAATCCCAGCTAATCCATGAATTAAATTTCCTGATCCTGCAGCCACTGTTTGAGAAGATTATTTGCAGACTAGTAGGAATCATGAGAGGCAAGATGTGAAGAGGATACTTTCTGTCAATACATCAACACCGTTCCCCTTAAGATCCTCATCCTGATCTCTCTTAAGAGAAGTTAATGAATTATGGCCTTGATGAGCAGACAGTGAGGTAGATTGAAAACTGGCTAAATGGTCACACCCAGAGAGGGATGATAGTGGCACAAAGTCTAGTTGGAGGCCAGTAACTAGCAGTGTACCCCATGGGTCTGTACTGAGTTCAAGCCTGCTTAACATGTCCATTAATAATCTCGGTGAAGGGGGAGAGCGTACCCTCAACAACTTTGCTAATGACACAAAACTAGGAGGAGTGGATGAGACACCAGAGGGTCGTGCTTCCACCCAGAGGGATATCAACAGGCTGACCAAATGGGCCAACAGGAATCCCATGAAGTTCAACATGGAGAAATGCAAAGTCCTGCAACTGAAGAGGAACGACTCTGTGCACCAATATATGCTGGGCGCCACCCAGCTGGAAAACAGCTTTGAAGGGAAGGACCTGGGGGTCCTGGTGGACATCAAGGTGAACATGAGCCAGCAGTGTGCACTTGTGGCAAAGAAGGTTAATGGTATCCTGGGCTGCATTAGACAAAGTACTGCCAGCAGGTCAAGGGAGGTGATCCTTCCCCTCTACTCAGCACTGGTGAGGCCACATATGGAGTTGCTATGTACAGTTCTGGGCTTCCTAGTACAGCAGAGACATGGACATACTGAAAAGAATCCAATAAAGAGCCACTAAATTCATTAAGGGACTGGAGCATCTGTCCTTTGAGGAAAGACTGAGAGCCGGAGAAAAGAAGGCTCAAGGTGATCTTCTTAATGTCTATAAACATCTGAAACAAGGGTGCAAAGAGGATGGGGCCAGGCTTTTTTCAGTGGTGCCCGGTGATAGGACCAGAGACAATGGGTACAAACTGAAACACGGGATGATCCATCTGAACATTAGGAAACACTATCTTACTGTCAGGGTGATCGAGCACTGGCACAGTTTGCCCAAAGAGGTTGTGAAGTCTCCATCCTTGGAGATATTCAAAAGCTATCTGGACGTCATCCCGAGCAACTGGCTTTATGTGGTCCTGCTTGGTAGGGGTGTTGAGCCAGATGACCCCCCAAGGTCCCGTCCAACCTCAGCCATTCTGTGATTCTGTGATCATCCTAGACTTGAATGTCATAGAATCATAGAATAGTAAGGATGAACATCCTAGTGAAATGGATTAGCTTTATAAAGGTCCCTTCTTATTAAAGCAACTAACATCAAGATAAGAGATTATTCAGAATGGGGAATGATGATCCTTCTTCCACTTAAAAACATCTCAAATACTGACATAGCTAAATTTTATGATGATGTCATAATTTGGTTAACAACTTGCTTCTTTCAGAAGTATTCTTCTAGTTAGGAAAAGCAAAGCTATCCTTACCCCAGTTTTTGAGGAGCATCATAGATACTGGTGGGATTATTCTGTTAAACGATTTACACCAGTTTAATTGAAAAGAGAACTCAACATGTTGTTTATCAAATTTGCAGAATTATATGTAACAATGAACAGCTCGACTGCTTCATAGTACAGTTTGCCAAATTTCCTAGTGTACAAAAAATGTCTCTTGTCAGTATTGTTACTGTGCTGAAGATGCCTTTGTTATCACGCTTCCTTGTACATGCTCATGGTACAGCAGGTCTCCCTCCCTGTCCTCTCTGTGATTTCGCATGAGCAATTCCAGTGACAGAGCCCTGCAAGGAGTCTGCCATCCCTCTAGCCCCGCTGTGCAGTGCACTATCACCACAGACATTCTCTCAAGATTTTCTCTTTCTTTGTAACTCCCACCTTTGTCTACGAAGGAAAAGAGGCATTTATGCTCTTGCTGAGACTCAAAGCAGCTGGGTTAGGTGGGAGGAGAGACACTACCTCTATTCCAGCCACTTCTGTCACTAGGTATGAGTTATGAGAGTATGAGTTGGGTAGTGACTTCAACTGCACAGACACTTTTAGTCACTCCAGGGTCAAACCCAGAAGTCATACTGAATAACAAATCTTTCAGCTAACACATATGATTTAGTCAGTAGGTTGAAAGAAGCTATTTTCTTTACATGGGCTTTTTGGGGACACAAACTACATTCCTCATGAGCAGATTATCTTCCATGCACTGTGAGGATAACCTACATATTATTGCATTTTTTATAACCTTTTGCCAATGCATATTCTCTGGATTTTCACTCCTAACACATTGCTGTCTAGGAATTTGTATGTCTGGAGAGTATTACTGACCAATGAACTGACAGAAATACCCAGGGAACTACAGATTGGAAGGAACAAGCCAAGGGAAGAGTTTTGAGTTGAACAGACTACAGGAATTCAAGTTAGTTCTTGGTAACTGATTCAAAATAAAATTATGGGCTGGCACCTTTATATCTACAAATTTAAATAACTAAATATCTAGCTCTACAAATTAAGAGAAACAATGATTATTCAGTTTAGAAGACATCATAAGACATACTTGCTAACGAATCTTAACTATTTGGGAACCTTCTAGGGTAAAATTACAAAACAAACCACCCCCCATCCTGCCTTTTGTTTAGTGGATACTTTGTCCTGTTTTCTGAAGAATTTGATCTTCCTTATCTATCATCTCCAGACTTTTAGAACTGCTCTAAAAGGTACCAGTTCCCCAATAGCTTTGATTTCATTAGAGGATACTGAGAGGTGTAGCTCTGTATTATAAGCAGTTTCAAGGCATAAAGACATATTTCTGAAATAGAAAGAGAAATATTTCTTATTTCAACTTAGAGTTATCACTAAAAATCTTTAGAGCCTTATTCGCAAAAACTCATTGCAAATCAGTTTCCTCTGCCAGTCCTACAAAACAGGTAAACGTAACTCAAATGGACACTCATTTAAGTGATTTGTTTGCACAAAGAACAAAGCTTACTGAAAAACTGTTTACAGAGAGTTTGGGTGCTTGTGAATGAACCTTAAAATCTGCACCAGGTTTCCGTGTATCAGCATACCTCAGCAAGCTCTTACCCACCTACCAGTCAAACTACAAACAAACTCTCCTTCTCAGCCCCACTGACCCCGGTATTTGCCTATTTTTACACAACAAAGAAAAAAAATGAGCTTTGAAATGTTATTTAAAGGTTATTTGGTTTGGGATAGTAACCAGACAGTTTTAAAGTACTGAGATCAATGTTTACTAAGGTTCAGTCTTTGTATTGTAGCAGTATCTACCAGTTCTACTCATGGATCATGTGATACAGGCACATAAGTTTGTCTCCTAATACATCAAAGTGCCATGCTTTCCTGTAAGAGGCATTTCTCATATTCTCTGAGACTTCAGCAATTCTGGCCTTCACTTGCAAATTAGAATCATTTTTCTTGTTAATGTCTGATTCTTTGACGACTATGGATGTTAAGATATTCAGTATATCACAAGAGACACTAAGTCCTTTGCCTGTGCTTCTGACTCATGCTAAATAAGTAGCTACGTTAGAAACTCAGCCTTCTGGGGGGGCAGAGACTGCGATTTTTATAGGAGTGGTTCTGAGTTGTTTATGCGCTGAGCTGATGTGAGATAAATACGAGCTGAATGTCTTCTGAGAGACCACGGTAGAGGTGGTGGTTTTCCTTAAGTATATTTTATCTGTTTTGACTGGACTGTAATTCTCCAGGGTCTGCAAATGAAAACTGCAAATTGAACTGAAGCATTAGCAGAAAAGAAGTCCTAAATCAAAGAACGATATTTTTATTCTGTAGCAGATGCAACAGCACATTTCATTCAAGGTGTGACATCCTCATTTCTAGGACAAATCTTTACATATTGCAAAATAATAAAAAAATTCAGAATAATTGCCTTGTAAGTTTTAGAAAACTGCTTTAAAATTACGTGGGCTTTGAAGCTGCTGCAGCAGATGCTTCCAAATATAAATTGTTCTAACATTAGTGGCAAGCAAAAAATCTCTGCATCTGCACAATCTGCACATCATTGAACACATTTGATACAAGATGCTGAAACCCTCAATAAGTGGCAGAAAGGGGAGTCTTTATCAGCATGTCACCAAACCCATCTGTCTAGTTATTCCACTTATTTAAAAATACAAAATGATCTAATTATCTCTCTAATTCTTACTGGATAAGAGAATGCAGCTCAGAGCATTTCACAAAACTATTCCTTGGCTCAGTTTTAGCTGTGCCAGAGTAGGACTATCACCTCCAGTACAGCAAGCACTAAATCAATTCATACAATGTACTTCTTTGTGTACTGAACTGGGCTAAATCCAAAATATGAGCCTAAATCCTCTTGCATAAAAGGATTGCTCTGTTCTGTGCTTAGTGCAGCCTGCAGCCCCAAAGGTCTTGAAGTCGTTCTGACACAATAAAACAAGAAGACATGATTCTTCAGTAGGAAAAACCCCCACCCACCACCACCAGTAATCAGATAGATTTCAACAGATAAATAAGGAATGAAGATTGAGCTGACTACAGGGAGATTTTGTTAGCAACCGTTTCCAGTTTATCTTTAGGATGTACAGTAGCAGTAATTTATGAGAAGTGAAAGTCAGCTTGCTATTTACATTGCATATAAACAAGCCTTATTGAATAATTAAGCAGCTGAAGAACTTGCTTTGCAAACTGTAGGTAACGTCTGGAAGCCTTACTACCTCCTAGCACTTTTTATTTCTTGAGCATCCTAAAAATAATTAGTATTACTACAAATTCTTAGGAGTCTCTCAGCCTTTGGAAGTAATTCCAAAAAGGTATGCAAGGATATCTGATGCAAGTTCTTATATTTATTCTAAGATGACACTCTTAATACAGATATTGTCTTCATAAACAACATTCATTCAGAAATAACTGCAAACACACCAAATAAAGTTTTTTAAACTGCATAAGCAGTCTTTATATTAAATTAAATTTCAAGGAGATTATTGCTAGTATTGCTGGTGTTAGCTACAGGAATTTCTGTTCAGCTGAAATAAACAAGAATTCTTTGAACAACTGAATTTCTTACTAAACTGTCGGCATCTGCTGACATTTTGATTTTATTATAATGCTTATGCTTTAAAAGAAATCAGTGAAATTAAAAGCCACTGGCAACTGAAGTCTTTTGTATGCCTAGTAAACGACACAGTATTGCAAACTTCTCATGTTGTTTGGTCAGGGTATCTTAGTTCTTTACCACTAGCTTCGCTGCTTCGGTTCAGACGCTCACCTATTGTTAGTAAAGACAAAAACAATATTGGATACAGCACTGGGGGCAGATGCTGAATTGAATAACTAGGCTAATTATTGCAGAAATACAAGTGAATAGTAAGACATTGAGCATCATGACTGGCTGTTTTGGTTGCATGTGCTTCACTTTCCTCCTTCGACCTCTCGTATTTTCCTGTGCCTTCTTATTTTGAGCTGGTCTGACCAGGGGGCTTTGGCTGGCTTCTGAAAATTTAAGACTCGTTGCTAGTACTTTTTGCAAAGTGCTGTGATGGTTTAACGATGTAGGCATCTGTCTGCCAGCAAACAGGTTGAGATGAGCAAGACATTTAATACAGATCATTGAACAGCTGATAGCAAATTTCAATTGTCATATTACCATCCTATGTTAAGATGGAACAGCAACCACAGTTTATTGTACTTTCACAGCCCCCTAGTACATGACAAAGACTTTGTATTTAAAAGAAAAAAAATATCAATAAGTTCAATAGTGACCATATTTAAAATACTATTTCCATCATTTATTCCTGACAGCAAAGAGAGGCTAAAGCTAATGCTGACAGCATGGCTTCTTTTCCCATATGCACAATATATGTCTTTATAAAATCATATGCAATTTTCTGAATACTAAAACATGCTATCATTTTTATATCTAAAGCCCTGTAAGATGCATATTACGCACTGAATGAAACAAAACTCTTAAGGCTTTTCATTCCTTGTAGAATTCCCTAGAGTTCCACAGATGCTATAAAAAGCCTAAGACATAGAAGTATGACAGTACAGTATTTCGTACAGTATTTCTATAAAGTTCCAAACAGAGTATTGCACTGCATGAATAATCTTTCTAAGTTCCAAATATTTACACTTCTAAATCTGACCCTTTGTGTGACACAGAAATTGCAGGAAATAAACCTTCCCTTGTGTATTCGCAGGAAGCTGGGTTATCTGAATTTTAAGCCAAATTCAAAACATCAGAAGCAACTGCCACACAGAAGACACTGTTTATGTTGTAACCAAGGTGATGGAATTAGTTAATCATAAAGCACGAACAATGCTGCTATGTGCCTTGTACAGCCCTGCCCATCTGGACATTAGGTCTGGGAATAGAGGGTTTAGTCCCTAGGTAATCATTAATGTTAAACAATAATGGTGAAGGGGGATTTTTAATAGAAATAGCGTTACCAAA
>Ga0065711_1049618_pt1 | contig 11211 bp, 8 predicted proteins | sample Hoacrofraction12_FD_59098 | JGI IMG/M metagenome (GOLD analysis project Ga0065711, IMG submission 59098) | Hoatzin crop microbial communities from Cojedes, Venezuela - Epithelial fraction 12 v2 (version 2) | ecosystem: Host-associated > Birds > Digestive system > Esophagus > Crop | place... | reverse complement strand
CCTAGCCTTCCTTTTGCTGCTGATGTAGTTGAAGAAGCCCTTCTTGTTGTTTTTGACATCCCTTGCCAGCTTCAATTCCAGGTGAGCCTTGGCCTTCCTCGTCGCATCCCTGCATGCTCTCATCACGTTCCTGTACTCTTCCCAAGTGGCCTGCCCCTCTTTCCACATACCATGGACCTTTCTCTTCTGCCTGATCTCCACTAGAAGCTCCTTGTTTAACCATGGCATCTCATTGACCATTTTCCCTAAGGTGAGAAGGATTCAGTCTTGATACAGCATTGGAAGGGACCCAGAGTAATATCAGATCCTTTCCTGTGTCAGAGGAAATGGTGATGATTGTTTGCTAGCAACCAACCTTCTAGACGTAAAGTTATATAAGTCTCAAATGCTTCTAACTGCAGTGGCAGAAAAGCAAGGCCATTTGCCGAGCCACCTGGTTATACGGAGGAGTTGCTTGTAAAGCCCCATGGCCAATGAAAGGAGATTGTTCAGGTGGCTTTGAGGAGGAGGGAGGCAGGCAGGATTGCTTTATACATTATACATTTCTCAGGCAGAGGAAGCATATTAAGCCTACTGAAGAGAGATTTCCAAGTCAAAGTTATATCAGTCGCTTATATATACAACGCAGCCTCCCCCCCTCCTACTTGCCTTAGGGGAAGAAGTGTTTTCTTCTTTTGCAAGTTTGGAGACTCTTTCAGAGCCACAGAGAGAAACCCTGTGGGACAAGAAAGGATTTGGATATATTTAGAAATATTATAATACAAACATTAAATGTAGAGGATATTCCTCTTCCTTTGATTTATGAGGACTAAAATGTAACTTTTGGCTGCAGCCAACATTTTGAGACGATTACATAGTACAGAGAGGAATAAGAAAGTGCCCTAGCTCTTTGCCCAAATACTAAGGAATTGAAGCTGCTTAGAGATGCTGTGTAGGAGTTGAGTCCAAATTTTTTAGTTTTTTTCCTTTCAGACTTTGATTATCAGGGTTTTGAATCTGGTCTCTGTTGTAGCTCTTATGTTGTCTCTGCAGAGATCACAGCAACACTCCCAAAGCCAACTCAAACAGCCCTTTGGGGTATGAACTGCTACTTGGTGTTTTTCCAAACAATGCACAGCTACTGAAATAGCTTTTTTTCTGTTCCTTGTATCATGCCTCTTTCCTCTCCCACAGTACGATAGATGATATGGATGAGTGTGTTTGAAGAGGTGTTTTAGATAAGGTGCAGGTGGCTCGCTGCACTCTGTTCTTACCTGCAAAGATCAGCCTTATAGTTAGAAGTTGGGCACGGCTCTAGTTTGCCAGGGACTAGGTGAGTCCTGAGACATACCAAGGCTTCTGGGGGTGGCATTGCTTCTTGTCCTTCTCTGACATGCACAAGGCTCAGACATAGCTCTACATCAAGGCCTTGCCACCTATTCAATTGCCTCAGTTCAAGACCTAGAAAAGCATTACTACATAAGAGCATTTCATCGTGGTCACCTGTGTGTGTCCATTCTTTGTCCCCTAACTGCTCCTCAAAGTGACAAAACCCACTTAGAAGCACCTCTCAGCCTGTGAATGCCAAACAGATGCTGCTTCTCTCCTGCTCTTATAACATTTATCCCCCTGCTGCATGCATACACATGGAGCACGTGCACAGTTAGCATCAGTGAGAATACAGTGGGGCAATCAAAAAGAAGAGTTATGAAATGGTTTTTAGCTATACGCAAGCAAGAAGAGGTAGAAGGAGAAGCAATGCATGGAGCTGGTGCCCAAGACATGGACAGTTTGCACTGCTTGAGGAGCACTCAAACTGTTCCTCCTGCAGCAGTAAGGACTGTATCTTTCTTGCGGTTTGAGGAGAAGTGGTGGCACCACTCAGCCTTGGGAGGGAGAAGGTCAGCTAGAGAAAGTCTACTCTGGGTGCAGTAGGAAACAAAATCCATCCATCTAAGTAGCCTTAATAGGGTATGGGATCGTGCCACTCTGTCAGATGAATTCTTGGCACAGGGCTGGTGTTGCCAAGAGCTTTGCTTTCCTTCTGTCTATTGTTGCTAGGAGGACAGAGGAGAGATAAGAGCTCAGGCAGGGTTCTGTGTAAGTGGTCCTTCCTTAGCGTCTTTCAGTTTAGCTTTCACTGACTGAGGCCCCCAAAGTACTTAGCATGAGCAAAGTTTTCAAAAGCATGAGTAATTTAGGGGATTAAAAGGCATTTTCGAAAGTGTCGACTTTTCAAAGTCCCTAATTTCCAGCTACTTTCAATGAGGTTTGGGAATCTTAAATCATTTGGTTTCTTCAGTGAATAGCACTGTTGGTTGCAGTGTAATGCATCATCAGCTGGTATCCTGCTTATGTCAGAGGTCAAAGCTGAGTGACTCTGCGGAGGGTGTGCAAATCCCCCACCACCACACAATGGCAGGGAAATTCTTCCTGTCCCTTCCTGGAGGTGGCTTTCAGAGCTCTTCTGAGTTTCTGGGACAATTACACAGGCATACAGTGGGAGGAGTTCAGTCAGGCGCCTTTTTAAATTGCCTGTGTTTTCTTCAAGTTTTAATGACAGGTGCTGTATGAAGTTTTGCTGTGACCAATTTGCCACCTTTTTTTTTGCTTTTCTTATTTTGCTGTATATAACTTTCACTCATGTCTTTGTTCTGTTTTTGTGGTAGGAGGCTCTATCTATATATTTTTATTAACATATATAGGTATAATTTAATACATGAAAACTCTCTGTGCAGAAATTGTGGGTGTCCTATGTGTGTCTTGGGTCTTTGAAAGTCACGTGAAGAACTAACTTAAATACCTTGCTGAATTATAACCTCACAGAGGGAGAGATACACATGTTTAGGAGGAGGAAGGGCTCAGCATTTGCATTTGGATGCATGTCTTATGGTTTCAGAGCTCTTTAGACTCCCAAGTGGAGCAACTCTGAAGTTCAAAGCAGTGTGATTTTTGGCAGAGTTTTTTTTCCTAAGACGACTTCTTCAGGGCATAAAATATTCTGCCCTCAGTGCATGTACATAACTCTCATTGGCCTTAGAAGAAGTTACATGCCTACATCAAAGGAAGGATTTACCCCATAATGACTCATCGTGAGCCTGACAGGCAAACACAACAGTGGAGAGCTCAAAAGCCAAAGCTCCTGAGCTAGGGGGACGGCAGAGTTCAGTTCTCTGCTGATCAGCCACATCGTAGCTCTGATTTTCAGCAATTTTTAATTTTTGCAATTGTTTAAGTATAGTAGGGATCAAACCATGTGTTCTTCATCAGGTAGGAGAAATGATAGGAATCACGCAGAGGAGATAACCCTTTAACATCTCATGTGGGAGGTAAATCAGGGTCAGATTAAATTGTGATGCTTTTTTCCTGGAAAGTGGATCTCCTTATCCCTGGTGTTACGCTGAAGATACAGAGCCACAATATTCCAAAGCAAATTAGAAAAACCTTTTTATTAAATGTGATTGCAGAAAGTCATGGGAAAGAATGTGTTAACGACTGGTGATTGAATGCAGTGGTTTGCAAGCTCTAAGCAGCTTTAGTGTCTCCTACCACAGCCCTGATTTAAAATTCATAAATGCTAATCCTCCATAATTTACGGTTTAAAAAGCAGCCCCACTCACAGGCCCTGTGGCTACAGCTCTGTCAGAGTAATTATGCCGCCAAGCTGAAATTGGACTACTAACTGAGATATTAAACAGGGTAGGAAATCCTCTTCCCTGGCAGCCTACCCAATTATTCCAAATAAGCAAACAGATTAGTGAGTAATTTTCCAGTTAAATCTGGTGATTGGTGCCAGAATTGTATGTTAAATATTCAGAAGTAAATAGATTAAAGATGAAATGTCCCCTTTTCTCAAGCTTAATTTAGTGTGTATATTAAAACTTTTTAGGGGGAAAAAAGTCTTCATTGAAGTGCAATATGCTTGCTTTGAAAACAGAACCTTTCCCGGCTTGTTTGCACTCGGGGCAGTGCCATTCGTTAGCTGGGGCACGCTGTGCCGAGGGAACCTTGTGCCGCGTTAGACACAGTGTCAGTCCTGCTGTTGCTTCATCCCTCACCTGGCGGGAGCCTCCCGGGCGGTGGCGTGGCGGCAGGCAGCTCTGCCCGGGACCGGCAGGCATGGTGGCTCACCGGGGCTGGGTGACGCCCTGGGCCGCAGGGTGCTGCCCGCGCCGTGGCGGCGGGGGAGCGAGGGTGGGACTGATAGCTGCCCCGGTCGTTGGGGGACCGCCTGGTAGTGCGATTGTAAAAGTTACTAGTAAAGATGGGCATTTCTTAGTCATTCTGGTTCTTGGGGTGGGGGAGTACTTTTTGTTTCTGGACTCATTTTGAATTTCCCCGTGCAGAGTTCACATTTTTCACCTTTGCAAACACTCCTTACGATGCAGTGTTCAACTGGGGCCCGATACAGAGGGAAGGCGGGGGCAAAAGGAGGGAAAACACGGGCTGAGCGCCCGACGTGCACAGCTTCTGTGTGCGGGGGCAAGATGGCAGGGGAAGGCGCCGGGCAGCTCGGCGGGAGCAGTGCGGGGACAGGAGCAGCAGGCCTGTCCCCTCGGCTGCCCTGGCACCATGGGCTGCACTTGGCCCTCAAGGAGAGGGGGCAGAGAAGGGGCGGTGGCCCAGCTCGAGAGGCCAGGCCGCCCTCAGCAGCGGAGGGGTGCTGCCCGGGGAGAGGCCCGGCTCGGCTCCGGAGGTGCCATGCTGACACCGGGACTGCCTCAAAGCAGGCGACGGCTTGCGGCACCCGGCTGCGGCAGGGCCAGCACCTCTCCCCGAAGGGCTGGGGCGGTCGTCGCTGCGCAGACCCGGGGCTGGTTGGTTGCTGCGGGGACTGCCATGGTAGACTCTGGGAAGCCCAGGTGGTGCGCGCTTCATTTTAGGGCTGCAGAATTTTTTCTAAAAGGAAGTCTGAGGGAAATGTTTTCTCATTTATGGATTAAAATGAGGACTTGTACCTATTTGCTGGAAGCACGCATGTATGGTTCAATATGCAACAGCACTGAGGAGAGGGAAGCTGCACTTGAGGAACCGGACTAGCTTTATCACCGGGCGGAATTTGCTTTGAAGTCGTTCCCTGAATCCCAGATACTACGAGCAGTATTTCGTGCCATTTCTTGTGTCTTCTCCAAGCGCTGAAAGCTTGGTCTGCTAAGGCAGTGTACAGCCCTCTCGTCTGGAAGGTGCAGTGGGAGGAGCGGCAGCTGCTAGGCGGGAGGCTGAGGTGGAGCAGCCCGGGGCCCCAGTTGCTGCGCAGCACCTCCTGTCCAGAGGCAGAGCTCCGCAGGCGGTTAAGCTGAAGCGGGGTAAGGAGTTTGGTGTAACAGGGCTGCCTAATTTGCCTCGATCGTGCCCCTACCCAATTAAGCTTGCACCGGCCCTTGTTCCTGTTTCTGTCGCTGGGGAAAGAGAGGGGTCGAAGGGCTTCATGATCTTCACTGTTAGTTATGGCTTGGTCTGTTGGAAAGGAGAGAGGAGCAGTTTATTCTTAGGTCTGAGTTTAATATTTTCAGTGTTTTAAGTCATGATACATTCTCTAGAGTAGGCTCCTTAGAGTTTTTATAAACAAACTTGCCAGCATTGGCTGCCTTGGGATATATGAGGCACATGATCTCTGTTCTTCCTGAGAAAGCCTGGGTTTTGGTGATGGAATGGTGGTGACGAGACCGGGTCCCCGAGTTGAATAACTTGTTCATGAAGAAGTCTGCAGCTGTTATGCCTGAAGGGGGGTTTGGATCAGCCCCCTCTCACATTTGGGTTCAGTGTGCCGAAGGAGGCAGAAACTTCCTAGCCGTGGGCCCACAGATTTGCTTTTCCACTGGGAAGTGTGAGAGCTGCAAGTAGGTAATGCCAAACACATACCTAGAAAGGATTAACTCAACTCCTGCACATCCCAGAGGCTTCTTCTTCTGCTGCATCGTCCCTGGAGAGGCTTTTTCACCTCAGCCCTCTGCTGGAATGTGTCTTAAAGGCATAATCGAGCTCATAAAAATTAAGTGGTGTGTGATCGTTAAAACAAAGCAAAACAAAAAGACCCTAACTAAATTTTGTTGAATAAATTCTCTAGAATCAATCCAGTTATGTTTTTATTACTGTCAAAGCTTGCAACACGGTTTCTGTTTTTCACAAGGCTGCAGGGGCTTTTGTTAGTTGGGGTTTTTCTTCCACACCACTACACATGACGACATTTTGGCTTTGTATAGAGAAGTCCTAAAGCCAAAACTACATTTATTATTTTTAGCTTGTGAAGATCATTCGGATCAAAACTAAAGGATTACCTGTTCAAAACTGGAATAGATTGATGGATGTGGAGGGATCCAGGATGAGTTACAACGCTGAGGATAGAGCCCTGTGAGTGCCAGGTAGTTAGTTACACACGGCTAGAAATATAATTATACACAATTTCTGACTCTCTGATAAGTTCATCCAGTAGTCCAAAAGATGCGTTTATGTGTTTTCTTGCTTATTTTTGATGGTAATGTTGACAGAATGGGAGAACTTGTGGCATCCTTACCACACTCTCTTGCTACCATAACCCTGATGGTTCAGCAGGTGCTGCACATTTCAGACTTTCTCTTGTCTTGCAGGAGAGTTGTGGGACTTACTGCTTCAAAGTACTCCAAATGTCAGCACATTCCAAGTATCTTGCTTCTCCTGTCTGCTGCGCTGTCCCTCTAACCCAGGGATTTTACATTTGTTCTAAATATTACAGAAGTCACTTAAAAGATGTCATTCTGAGACAGGTTTGTCAGTTGGGCTTTTCTTAACAGAAGCCATACGAGTCTCCTGCACAGTAAAATAAAACGTTTTCTGTTGGTTCCTGATTCTTTCCTTTTGAAATCTTCTGTACACTTATACTGCTTTCAACTTGCCTGTTAAACCTTTGTGGTCAGCCTGGGGTTTATGTACTTTTCATTAATCTTTCTAAGGTTGTGAAGGGCCATCACTTGGGAGCCAGCAAGTAAGTGGACATGAAGCAAAGAGCTGGACACAAAAATTGCCATAATAGAATAGGTCAAATATCCATTCACCAGGTGTAGTTTCTATTCCTGCCTCTGTAAGCAGCTGTTTCTGAAGACTTTAAGCAGTCTGGATTCACCCTGTTTGTTTTGCCTGTCATATTCACCTACAATTGGTGAGTGAAGGATTTGTTATTAGTTCCTGGTTTTGTTTATTCTTGATTCCCAGAAGCACAGTCCTTAGTGGCTGTTACCAATGAATTCTCTGCAGTGAAAATACTGATATTTGATTGCATCCTTAGAGTTGCTTATATGCAATCCCTTTTAAAAAAAGGAAAATATCTCTCATATGCTTCCTCAATGATATCCTGCTACAGTGAGTTCCAAAGGTTAATTATATGTTTTGCTGAAAGCTGCTTCTCTAACAGGGTCCTTGAGGTGAAGCCAGTGAACTAAAGAAAACTAAAGACCCTTTTAAGCCAGTGAACTAAAGAAAACACCAAAACAACCCACTGAGGCTGTTATTCTGTGGGTGGCTATTTGTTTCTCTCAGTTCCATTTCATCACGCTTTTCAACGAAAAGACAAGCAATCAAGCTTCCTCTCAAGAAGGTGACTAGATAGTCTTTGCTGGCATCATAGAAACAGAGATTAGGGAAATGGTTTCCCTGAAGTTTTTCCTAAGTGTCAGTTTTTTGGTTTTGAGAAGAAGTTGCGCTGCGACCACATTTCCTCACTGATGGGGACGCCTCTGTTACCCCACAGAGGGGCCTGCACAGCCCTGCCCTGCCCTGAGTGGGCTCAGCTGCCCTGGGTGTTTCCTTCAGAGGTTTAGGGGTGGCAGGGAGGCAGACCTGAGCTACCTGTTGCCAGTTATGTCCATAAATGCATTCCCTCTTTGTTGTGTTATAAATGCTTCTAAACGCAAATGTAAGTAGAAATTATTTTGGAAAGTTGGAACAGAATGCCATGAACAAGGGTTCCTTAAAGGAATAAAAAGCATATAATTTAATCTGTGTTTATAGCATTTAATCTTAAAACCCTGCAATCTTATGTACTTTATGTATCTGTTTCCCTTGAGGAAAGTAGATAAGGGCATCTAGTGCTTCAGCAGCTCATGCCAGTTAAAATGAACCTGAAATGGAAAACACAGCTGTAAATAAAATACAAGTGGCCAGGACCCACTCTCACTAGCTCAGATGTGCCAGTGGCACTGTGAGTTTTTTAAGGGAGCCTTGCTGGAGCTGGGATCAGCAAGGGTTTCCAGTCTCTCTGGTCACATTACCTGGATGCCAGGACTGCTCAGACCTTGTGGACAGGTGGTGCATGCAAGAGTGTGATTTTTCAGCCTTTGCACTGGTTCTGTGGTTATAGGAGGAAGAGGAAAAGGGTTCTGGAATAGCTTTCCTGAACACATGGCCAGTCACAGCCAGGCCCTCTGTCATTAACATAATGTAAAAGATCGCTCAAGAGATTAGTTGATGTTTGTCACGCTGAAGAGACCAGCTTCTTATTTCTCCTTGAAATAGTCCTCTGAAGCATTGTTCTGTGGGAAGGTTGATGAGGACAAGTTCCAGGCTCATGCATCGCCTGTTGAAGCCACCCCACTCTCCGCCCAGAAAAAGAAAGCAAGAACAACTTGTGGTTCTGAATTACCATGTAAGATTTATAAGGAGAGATTGTATCTCTTAAGTAACTGAGTCCCAGACCATTTAGGGCACCACAGACTTCAATAAGTGCCTTGAAATGTATTTATAAGCAAATAGAGCCAGGAGTGTTTTGTGCTGTTAGGCCAGTTCAGCAAATCACTTAAGCATTACTTAACACGTGCTAAGTCCACTGCACCCAAGGCAAACTCTTGTATGATAAACTCTTTGTCTATGAAATGTGCCCCTCTGGATAATGTAGCACCACTTTACTGCGAAGCGTGATTTTGCCTCTGTCTGTCTCAACAACACAAAAAATGGTAGTGGAGCTGTTGTGCTGTAGCTGTATTGTTTGTGTAATTGCTTTGCTAGGTGTATAAATCTGAAGTGATAGAATTTTGTAATATACAATATAACAATTGGCAAGTGTTGTACATTTATTTTCACAAGTGAGGGAGTGACCCATAACTCACATCCATCACAGTATGTGAAAGCACAGCTCACTGCAGTATAGCAAGCAAGGGAATCATTCATATGCAGGATGTTATTCACTTCAACCTTTCCCCTTTCCTGAACACAGTCGGGATCTATATGTCTATTGCTGCATGCTCTGTGTGCTGGTATAGATGTATGATGGCATCATAAAAAGTGGAAGGGGAAGAAATGAGATAGGAACAGAAAGGGGTGTGGGTGAACTTTGAGCTGATAGAAATTTAAGTGGTCAAGCTTGTCAAGGAGAAGGAAAACCACAGGGCTGGAGAGTGACTGAGATTAGAACTGACTTTTGGAGAAATGGGAGCTGAGATGATACCTTTCCGTTCAAAAAACATGGGTGACGGCATAGGGTGAGCATGAGAGAACTGGAAATTAAAACAGTAAATAAAATGGAAATATGTTTGATGTAGGGAGCAACAAATTATGTTTCAGCCTTTTAATTCTGCTCTGGTTCCTCTGTGATTATTCCCAAATTTAATGCTGTACTTTCCAAGAGGACCTCCATCCTGTAGCAACTTCTGTGAAAAATCTCCTTCACAAAATGGCCAAAGCAGCTGAGGAGAAGAATTATTTTGGGAACTTCATCAGTGCTTGGTACCTAGCTGCTTTCACCAGGCTTGCAGACCTCCTGTGTGCTCTAGAGAAAGTCTCTATCTTTTCCACTGTACTGTGTGAATAGTAAAATTAGCTTTAATTAGTTGTACACTGAACAACCAAGGTACGTAGAGAGATTGTGACTGAGCACTTCTTTGCTAGGAACTGTGCACAGCAAGATGAAGCCTGTCCCAGGTTTCTGAACAAGCAGGAGAGGCAAAGAAGGAGGTGTGGTTATTTCCCATGTGGAATAGTTTCACGGATTTGCCAAGGGACATAGAGGAATCATGTGTTAGAAGGAAGAAATGAGCCTGGATTTCCCAAAACACAATTTAGCACCGTAACTGTAAGATACACTTTCTTCATACTTGCATCCAGTTGTAGCGGGCTTGCCACTCACTCCATGGGTTATACTTGGATAGATGATTTGGGAGATCCCCTGGGAGATGGAGAAGGAGGCCACAAGGGTGGGCAGCTCCAATAGGAAAGAAAAAGTTTCTTGGCAGACAAGTTGAGAGCTGCTGACTTGTTTTTAAGAGCATAATCTGTTTGCAACTTCTGACAGGGTTTAGTAGGAAGTTTTACTCTCCACTCAGGTCCTAGCCTGTGGCACGCGTTGCAGGTAATAACCCAGCACAGCTCAGAGATGAGGGATCTCATATGTGCCGCGGGGTAGGAGAAGGTAGTGCCCAAGCATGTCTGACCTTGATGCCGAGGCAATCTCTCTCCCTCAGGACTGACTTCCTTTTCAGTGAGTGTAACCCTTTTGTCATCTGTGCTGTGCTCCCCTTTGTCATTGCGTTGCTGGCCTCACATCCTTGAACTCGGGGCACAAAAACCCCGCTCTGGTTTTTGAACTGATGGTTTGTTTGTTTTTCCTCTTTGGTCGATGCTGGGATCAGTGATGTCAACTTGTTCTATTTGCTTTGACAGGAAAATGTTTTCAGAGTTCATTAGGATGGCATCAATTCTAACATTTGGCACACAAACATTTGATGACCTTCATGTGTGGGAAGAAATATGTAGGCAAAACTTCCATTAGTTTGAAAAAAGGCTTCCACTCAGCACTGTTCCAAACCACAGCTTCAACCTGAAATTTTGAACAGTCGCTGTTCATGATCTGCCAGTGGGCTCCAGACATGGAGCTGCAACTGAAACAGTTGGGAAGCGCTGTGTACTAAGCCTGGGCTAAGGTTGCAGTTGGATCCAGCTCTCCACTCACCTGTAAGGAAGGAGCTGCCAGCAGCCGCTTCCCTCTTGATCGCTGACCTTGCACCTCCTTGGTCCTGGTCGGCTGAGCTGGCAGAGCCAGTCCAGTGTAAATGCAATGGTAACTGCATCCTATGCCTCCCAGTCCAGCATATTCCTAATGCTTTTCTAGTAGTGTCCCTGTTTTGGTTTCGGCTGCCGCCGGCAACAAAAGCGCCACGCGGCTGCCCCTCCCCCCGCCGCGGTGCGGAGGAGAATGGAAAGAAAGAGGCAGAAACTGGTGGGTCGGGATAAGGGCAGTTTAACAGAACAGCAAACAGGGGGAACAGT
>Ga0065711_1049612_pt1 | contig 11211 bp, 9 predicted proteins | sample Hoacrofraction12_FD_59098 | JGI IMG/M metagenome (GOLD analysis project Ga0065711, IMG submission 59098) | Hoatzin crop microbial communities from Cojedes, Venezuela - Epithelial fraction 12 v2 (version 2) | ecosystem: Host-associated > Birds > Digestive system > Esophagus > Crop | place... | reverse complement strand
CACGCCGGGGGCTCTCCAGAGGTGCCGGCCAGGCTCCTCGCAGCAGCCCACCACCCCAACCGGGCTCCTCGCAGCAGCCCACCACCCCGGCCGGGCTCCTCGCAGCAGCCCACCACCCCGGCCAGGCTCCTCGCAGCAGCCCACCACCCTGACCGGGCTCCTCGCAGCAGCCCACCACCCCGTCCGGGCTCCTCGCAGCAGCCCACCACTCCAGCTGGGCTCCTCGCAGCAGCCCACCACCCCAGCCAGGCTCCTCGCAGCAGCCCACCACCCCGGCTGGACTCCTAGCAGCAGCCCACCACCCCAGCCAGGCTCCTAGCAGCAGCCCACCACCCCGGCCGGGCTCCTTGCAGCAGCCCACCACCCTGGCCAGGCTGGTGCTGCCCGTGCGCCGCTGCCACCTTGCTTTGGTTGGTCCCCTTCCCTCCGGAGCTCCAAATCTTCTCCCTGTTAACCAGAACACCTAAACTGGGGTTGAGGCTTCCAGTGGGGTCCAGGTGCCTAAAGAGAGGGCACCGCTCTGCTCTGCTTTGTCAGGGTCTCCGTGAGCCAAACCTGACTTTTTCCTCCCCTGCTGAAGCACGGTTTTGCCCCTACAGTTAGATGTGGTCATACCAATACGCCACCGCATGCGCAATTTCGCAGCAAGCAATCGGAGGCCACCTGTAAAACCTGGTTAATGATTACAAGCAACAGCCCTGCCTCACCTCCGCGCTACCGAAGCTCTGCACGGATGTCATGCCACAGGGAGCAGCAGAATTACTCCGGGACAAAAGTAGGGCAACGCTCTGCTGAATGAGGCACACCGCATTCTTTCTGAATGGAATAAAAACAAAATATCACTTTATGGAGCTCTCAGGCAAGTCCAACAGCTGTTGTAAATCAGAGTAACCCCACTGGCTTCAGTGGATCTACTGCAATTTATAGCAGCTGGGAATCTGGCCTCGCGTTCCCCAGATAGGTACTGGATTTTACCATTAGCAGTTTAATCCTGTAAGTAGGGATTTATTACAGAAAGGAAAACATGAATAACTGTGAACAGAATGAACAATGTTATATTTTGAAACGAGCAAAAGAGCAACGCTAGAAGGTGCTTAATAACTCCTGAGAAACAAAAATCGTACCGCGAAGCCCGAGCAGCCAGGCACTGGGGTTATTTGGCCTCCTGAACTGCGGAATTGAACTCTACCAGAAATCCCGGCCCTCGACTGGAGTGCCGGTAAGATGAAAGACCCTGTGTCTCTGCCACACTACACAGCCTATTGATTTTATAAGTCATCAATGTATATTGTCTGTCTATACTATTACCAGGACAAGCAGGAGGTGCAGATAGTCGTTTGCCTGCAGAAGCCAGTTGTCCCATGCTGTGCCCTATGGGAAGCCACTGATTCTTACACTTGGAGCAGGGACAATGCAACTTAATCAGACTGACAGGAAACAGGCAGCAATTACAGTGTGCAGCTACATCTGCTGGGTTCCACTTCACTGAAGGAAGAGTTATCTCAATTTTAATGTACATCCCTTTTTCATGTTTCATTTAACCTCTGCTGTATTATTAAACACATCAAAATATAATGACAGTCGTTAAAAAGGAAAAAGAGAACATTTTGGAGATTTTGGACTCTCCCCCTTTATCTGTAATTTAATGGTATCGGTTTTACTTTCCCGCAACATTCTGCAGCAGTGGAAGCCTAATTTAATATATAGTTTTGTTTATTTTCAACAGCAAGTACAGACCCAGTCCTGCTTCTTGCAAAGTCAATGGCAAAATAACTACGGATTCACCGAAAGCGAGATGTGACCTGCTGATACCAAGACTTATTAATTTAGACAGTGGAGTGAAGCCTTCCCAATAGTTTGCTCATTTTCACAAATTGTGTTGCTAACCTTGAAAGGCTTCTTATTGTTAGCGTTTAACTGGCGAAGGAATCATTCTGAATGCTTAAAAGCATCTGCATGAGGACTAGGGGAAGGGGAAGAAAACCTGCCTCCTGAGAGACAGCAGGAGCCGCGGCACAGCCGGCGAGGGCAGAGCCTTGTCCCTTGTGGGCTGGACAGACAGAGCAGGGAGGCCGGCGCAGGCAGCCAGCATGGAGCCCACCGCGCTCCGCCGACCACCTCCAGCTCACGGGGAGCAGGGCTGCGCTCGCCCCAGTTCCAGCTTGCACCGAGGGCGTGGATGAACCCAGCTCAGACACCACCACGCATGCAAAGGGTAAGCCAGCGATGTTCTCATCTTAGCAGCAGCTAGAAAGCGCGACTCGACAACCACAGGGCTGGAAATGGGACCCACAGTTCTCAGTCTCCTGTCCGTGTGAAATACCAGACACCCCTGGCTGCGGGGTTTGCTGCAGACAATGCTGGGTCTATCAACATGGCATCAGGCTGGAAGTGTTTTCCTCTGTCTCCTAGCCAAGAGCTGGAGGGGATCGGTAAAAACCCTGCACCCAACCACGTGCCTAAGTCCCATCTTCAGGGAGCAGAGGTGACGCATCTCACCAGCCCACCCGGCTCGTGGCAAAAGAAGCAAGACTGGGGCCCTCCTCACATCCCTGCAGCTCAGGAGAAGAACAGTTCTGGATAAGAGCCCAATGGAAGAGAACAGCTTCATTCTCCCCACCCAGCTTTTGCCCACCCATAGCATTTTGTCACATCATGGTCTGAAGTAAATAACATGATGAAATAATTTAATACAGTAGCTAAATGTGTTCAGGTATCTGCTAAGAACCTTCTTATCGTTCCTGATTTATTATTGTCACTAAAAATAGGTTCGGGGGCTTACTAGCGCCAACCTGCCTCAAATTTTCAGAAACATCTTTTCTGGTCAGGTGTTAATTTATTTCTTATTTTTATACAATACTTCCAATAGATGTTAAATTCTTAATATAGCATATCTACATAACATCTCTGTTGCGCTGTTAATCTGATTTACTATCTAAGAGCTGCTATCAAGATTTGGTGCTTTTTCCTCGACAGCTTATCATTACCTACCCCAATCACAACAGTTTGGTTTTACCCAGGAGTACGTCTGCAGGCTTTCGAGACAGCCTGCTCTGCCCGTGTCCCAAGCTGGCCTGGCAGGAGGTCTCTCTGAAGTCGGAGCAGCGTGGTCACTTCAGCGCATCCCTACCCTGGAGCCACCAGCCACGCGGGGAGGACGGCTTCGGCAGCCCGAGCGCCGCACCGTGCTAGCCCAGCTACACAGCTCTGCGAGCGAAGCTTCAGCCACTCCGCGACTTCGCTACGGCTTTCAGCTTCCTTCGGCTGCTCCTCTAGTCATGCTTCTGCTCGGATGGGTTCTTCATTGTGCAGCCTACCAAGTAACACTGTCTTATATCTGCTCCATCAGACTCCAATTTGTAAAGCCAACAAAAGAGCAAGTCAGCACTATCTCTTGAGTTTCCCACTGTCATCTTTTATCAGTGTATATCTGCTAGACCCAGCCAACGCTGCCTGTAATCACTCTTGAGCTGGTGAGAAATCTTCCTAAAACCAACTCCTCCAAGTCAGCAGGGGCATTTACACACTTCCAACATGACAGCGCGCGCTGGTCTTCGCAGCAGCAAAGCTTCCCGTGGTGAGCTCTCTAGGACCAAGGCTGAGTTTATTTGTGTAGAAAAGTAAAAACAAAACAAATTAGTATGATGAAGCCATTACACTAATTATTACATCTCGGTAATAATCCTAGAATTGGATGCAGAACAATCCTGCAGGAATATATTGTTATAATTTATTTATCTAATATTTTGTTCACTGAGGGAGGCATATGAATTGCGCATCTTAAGTCAGATTCTCAACCGATTAAATCTACACTGAATTCAAAGGAAACCAAGGGATTTACATCACCGAAGGATCTCACCCTCTGTTCTGCAGACACTCCTAGCGAGTCTTTCCACCGCAGAGACCACACACTTCTTCAAGACCACCGCATCGCACCCAAATGCCTACGTCACTACGCGGATAGCTCTGAGCAGCAACAGAATCAGTTCATTTCACACTGATGAGCTTTCTTCCCGTACAGGAGGGAAGCGTTTTGACAGATACCAGCGTAAGCAGTCAGCATGGTTGCAAGTGAAGCTCCAGCAGAAGCCACAGCCAAGAATGCAGTGGCATAAATAACTCTACAGCTACAGCTCTCAGTGGCTACAGCTCTCGGTAGCTACAGCACGACGCAGCCATTACCTAGAAGGTAAGCCTGAACTGGGGAAACCTCATGAGCAAAGGAAGCTTCCCAGACTCCTGGCCACCCTTGGGCCCAAAGTCCCACTCGCGAGGTGTTTGTACAAAGGAGTGGCCCAATGGTGCAGTCATCTTGGGGAGCAGGTCTATACCTTAATGTTGAGCAAGCTGGCTTCTTGGTGGGGCTCCACGCACTGCTAAGGACTGAATTATGATTCCTCTGTGGAGGACGTTCTAGAACTGGATTTATCCTAGTGCACGATTGCAGGGGTGTTGGGACCAGATGATCTTTGAGGTCCCTTCCAACCCAAACCATTCTATGATTCTATGATTCTATAATGTTGTCGGTACAGCTGTAGTCCTGCTGTGCTGTTACAACAATCAGAGGTTGATGACCATGCTGGGGGAAGGAAAGCTCTACCCTCCCTGCTGGACAGACAGACAGACAGGTACATGACGACGCAGTGGCAGCACGGGCAGAGCAGCCAACGCATTTTCCCATTGTGTCTCACCCCGTGAAGCTTGTGGAGAGGGTTTCTGTGAACGAGGACACAGCAGCAAGCGGATGTGGCTTAGGCGCAAGGTGATATGGGCGATGCCAGAAAGTTTGCTGGGACTGGTACTCACTGCCTCAAGGAGCTCCGCGTGGGAGAGGTTTCAAGGCCAGGGCATCCACCTCACCGAGGAGAATGCCCGTGATGACAGGGTGTATTCAAGCTGTCCTCCTCAGCGTGCCAGCTGGGGCATCTGGGGGGTCTCAGGGCACTCGTGGGGTTAGACAGCGTGGGCTATGGACCGCTTTGGCACTAAGGACACTACTGCAGGGCAGGTCATAAGCAAACGTTGTGTATAATTTGCAGAGGGAATTGCTACAAAAAAGCAAGCGTTTACATGGGATATTGTGTTCCAAAACGTTGCTATGCAGTTGTGGCAAATGCACAAGCACTTCTAGGCCCAGAAGTATGCTCAAAACCTCCGAGCTCTCACACGCTGTGTGCAGCACATTGGTGTTCGAACCCAGCACCGTCACGGTGATGACTTTCCTCCATTTACTGCTCTAACTATCAGGCAAGGCTCGCTGAAGTGCACACAGAAAGCAGCTCAGCAGCAGGTGAAACGCTGCAGCTGCACTGATGTAAATGCTCTCCTTTGTTGTGGAACCAAAACGTGCCAGGATTCATTGCGCAGGATGGCAGGTTTCCTCTTGCTGGAAACCAGCTTTTTTAACACTCATTTTATGCCTGAGCTTCCAGTCCATTTTCTCCAGAAATCTTTCACTGTTGCATTTAGTATGGAGCTTGGACATGGCCTTTTCAAGAAGGGAGGGAATCACCAAAGTTTTCTCGATGTTTTTTATTTCTGGTTTTGGAGGCAGGTTTCTTCCTCCCTCCTGGAGGATGAGAATCCTTGCATGCATGGTGAAGCTTAAATGATATGTCCCCCAAGCCTCCAGGTTGCTTACAACTTGCTTGGAGATGATTACAGCTCCCAAAAGTCTCACCTGGGTTACTAACAACGTCTGACCATTAAAAATCAGATCTGTTCTACCACTTTAAATCAAGGGCATGAAGTTTGAGAAGAAGAAATAATTACCCATTCTGATTTGTTCTCTGCATAAATACAAAGCCTTGCCTGTTGCCAGATTCTGCTTCCCCACGAGGCACAGGGCAGCCTCCACCAGGACATAATTCTCACCTACTCCATGACTACCTACATTTTTTGCCTTCAGCCCAGTTATGCGTCTAATAAGGAATCAGTGGTTTACATCTGACAATCTAAAACTAGCTTGTCTAACATAAATTGAAAGTGTTAAATCAAGATCATACTTTTAAGCTGTAACCTAAACAAAATACATGAAAGCAACTGCTCTGTCTGGAAAACAATGAAGAAACCAACCGGAGGGAGTAATCAGCATCTGAGGAGTCTTTAATCTAACAAGGACATCTTAAGTGAAGTTGCCTGAAAAAAAGGTTGTGTGCAATTGCCAAACACCTACCCCTATTCAGAGGATTCCTCTGAAGCACCACATGCTAATTGGAAGGAAGTTGGAAAGCTTTCTATCAGGATACTATAATAAGCTTCATTAATACGGGGTACAGTGGTGTATTGCATATTAATAAAAAGGCAGCCTAAGATAATTAAAGGGTGAATAAATTGAGAAATATATTGTCTATATGTGATAGAAAAGTCTAACCTGGCACTATCTGATATCAACCTGCTTACAGAAAAAATACAGAAAAGCGAGCATGCACCAATAAGAGGTGAAAGCGGTAAGGGTAACTGAGGAAAGAGTGGCTCAGCTGGAGGTGTCACGACGAAAGCAAACATCTTGCAGAATGGATGTCAGCAGTCTCATTTTCTTAAGGCTTTGTGAGCGCTGGGCCTAAAGAGGTTGTCGGTTTGGGACAAACGGCCCATAACTTGTAGTAAGTACTGCTGCTACGAGCATAACTAAAAGAATCATTCTGTTGAGCAAGACCTTAGATTAGATATGAATTACTCCATTTTCATTTCATTTAGTTTGATTTTCTCTCTATTTCCTATTTTCTAAATTAAATAAACCTTGCTTGATTTAAGATAATTTGCCTTTACTGACTATTACTTAAGGATAAGCATTGCAAAGCCATTCCATGAGAGGAAGAAAACAAACCACCGAAATTTAGGGTTTAGCGAAACAAAAGTCAAGCAGCTATGCAAGTGAAATACATGATGAAAGGTGAGTTGTTTACACCTCGGCCCTAAGAGCTGTTGTGAATCCAGGGAGATTCTGGATAGATAGGAAATAGGGGAAAATCCTTAACATCAAGGCGCGAGCTACGTGTGTCTAAAACCGTGCATAACCAGTATGTAATAGATCTCGCTCAAATATTTCCTCTCTTTCTCAACATCTCCCATCACTGCCACATTGTACCACTCTACACACATACCCGCTACTCACCTTACTGCCATCAAATAAACAACAGGATTATTTCATATTTCCATCCTATGCACTGAAGAGACATTTATGACTGCAACATCAGTCACCCTCCAAATAATCAAAAATTTCCCAGGTATCTTATACAGACAGAGAGTTTTCCGCAGCACAAGGACGAACAACAGGACTGGGAAGGGAGTTACGTCTGGACTGGTAGGAGTAACTTTGTGGTAGGAGGAGCAGCAGTTTTGGTGTAGGTGAAGATTTGGGGATGGGAGCAACAGCAACTGCTTCCATAGATGTACTGCTCTCCATGCGTGGAAGATGTGGAGAGTCCAGAAAACCCACTGCTGTGAGAGGGAGGTGTAAAAGGGGTCAGAGGTTGTAAGCACAGTATATAAATGGTCATTGACAGGGCGTGTTCATGGGGAAATTATCCCTTGAGGTGGATAAGACAGGAGGGAATAATGGAGATAAAAGTGGTCTTCGTGGGAGCTGCAGGCTCGCAGGCTGCATTCTCAACGCGCTGTACATCTTTAAGAAATAAGCTGGCTTTGACCAATGCCACAAGCTTCTCCAGTGGCTCTACAGACACTGCCGAGCTTCCTATGCTTAAAAATTTTATAAGCTGAGCTACTCTTGTATTTACAGATAGTACAGCAACAGGGACCCATAACTGGTAAACAGAGTTGGATGATACACCCTTTCTCTTAGGCGTTATGTGGAGATATTATGGGCTTCAAAAGCTTAACTGCCTTGTTTTATTTCTACTTTATATTGCAGTTGCATCTGGAAATCAGAAAATTCAGTTTTAAAAATAAGAGAGGGAGAGATAGGGGAGCAGAGAAGAATGGGGGAAAGCAAGAAAAAAGACGAAATTGAGCAAGTTAGACTGGACACGTTCAGTTGCTTATTTGCCTTGACCTAATCACAGAGGTTTCCCCAAAACTATTAATATCTGAAAGCTGAATGCCATTTTCTTCCTCATGCTCTCACTACATTTTATTGTTTCCAAAGAGATGGGCAGCAAAGCATCTCTCTGACATTGCACCCCCGACCCCATGAAAATCTTGAACAGATTAATGTCTGTAGTCTCATATCTCCTTAGTAGCTGCTAATCTATGCAAAGCAAATTGTTTTGGATTTACCTAGAACATCATTGCCCACCCTGTAATTTGTAACTGTTGTTTGCAGTGACAGAAACTCTTAATCACTCTACACGCTAGAGATATACCTTAAACTCATTAAAAGCTGCAAACGTTTTAAGGGCAAAGCACCAGGAGCAGCTAACCACCTCAGCAGCTCGATTCCGAACAAAATTGTTCCATGGGACAACTCTTTCCACGGATTCTGCTCCCTTGCTCCACGCTTCTTGCCTGGGAGAACAGGCGTTCGTTGGCTTGTGTCCACCAGCTGCACCCACCCCCCACTCGCACTCGCTGCTTCCACCTCCGTGGCACCCCACCACACCGCTGGAGACGGGCAGAGGGGGGCCACACCGTGGGGCAGCACGCCCCGGCACCGAGCTCCCACATCCTGTCCCACTACAACTCCCCAACCCCTGGCAGGAGAGGTCGCCTGGCCGCAGAGCTGTCCTCGGGTCTGCCACCGTCAGCACTGCCTCAGCACCTTCTTGGCGAAAATCCGGATGTTCCACCTAGTACAGAGACATACCCGTTTAGATCAAAATGTATCCGAGAAGAATTTTCACATGGGGATGTTCCTTCATTCCCATCTGTGCGTACCACAGTTTTAAATATCGCTTGCACTTTCCAAACTCTTGCTTCACCAGAAAAAATAGCCAGAGCAAACTACAAGAAAAAAAATACAACCCAAAAACCCCAAGAAAAAAACAAATGAAAATGAGTAACGAATAAAAAACAAAGAAACAAGGAAATGCTGAAGCAATCACTCCTCCGTATACGTTTGTTTTGCTGTCTGACATACACAATAAACTCTAACAGTTACCAATAACCATTCGAGTTCAAATGATGTACACACATCTATAATCTTAGTTAGCTGCTTGCTGGCATACTTCAGGAATGCCACTGTGTCCTCCAGTGTAATTCTGTATCAATGACTTTTCCAAATAAATCTCGTTGCTGGTTTATATTAATGAACTGTCACAGTTCCCATTGTTTTCCCATGGTCTTGCAGCTGCATTCTTTCACAGGTGCTTGGCAAATTAAAGGGATGCTGGTTTGGGGTTTCAGGCTGATACAAAATCACTCCTTCAGCAGATTGTTAGGGAGTTATTCACGCAAGAAACACATCTTTCCTTTAGACAGTCTGCTTTTCTCCTTATCCTCCTCTTCCTTCACTGACCTTTCGCATTTCTGATGCTTCCTGGCGATGAAATAAAAAAGCAAGATTGCTTCTTGTTTCCACTTAGAGAATCACTGGTTTGACAGTAATAAGCTTGGAGTGGAAAGCAGAGCTCGACTCTGCTCTGTTACCCCGACGTAAATCAAAAGCACTCCCAGAGAAGTCAGCGTGCTGGGCCGCACGATGGTGTCGACTGGCCTAGCTCTGTTGTTTGAGTGGAGCTGGGCTAGCTCACCGGCTAGCCAAAGATCTGGCACAACTTAACTGGGTATAACGGGTAGGGTAATCGGGCCATTAATTCTGTTAATCTACTAAAAAGTAGAACAATAATGGTCATTGTGATCGTTTAATTTCTAAAGCACAATTCAAAGTGAAATCCCAAAGCATTAGGAGCATTTATGACAGAACTCTCTGCCCCTGATCCTGGGGAACAGCAAAGCCCAGCAGCTTTCCCTGAAGTCGGCGGGAGGTGTAGGTGCTACCACTTCTCAGCGTCAAGGCTCCTGTTACTCGGAGACAAACAGACTTTAACCACCAAGTACAAAGTTAGAGGCATCTGACATTTCAGGCTGTCTCCATTTTTGGATGCCAAAGCTGTAACATTCTGGTAAGGCCCTTGTCTGATGGCAGGCATCTCTACGGATTTGCAGGATCTTTGTGTACTCAGCAGGGAGATGCTTTCTCATGGTGGGTGACTGCAAGCAAGAACCAGCCTTGGGTGCTTTGAATTGCCAGCTGGAGGCATCGTAGCTTTTGCTATTGACTCATAGACAGCCTAGGAATATCGGCTGTTTCAGCTGTGTCTTCAGACAAGACCTGTAAAGTCACGACCCGTGAATCTCTGCTGTTGCACCTTTCTCACTGCAGAAGAGAAAGCTCGCTGGCAGGCCCGTGGCCGTGCTCCGTCCAAGCACAGAGCAAGAGGAAAGCTTCAGGTCAGCTGAACCAGCTATTCGGCTGGTATAAATCCACGCAGCCTTCCCCGACTCGAGAGGCAGCACGCTGTATTCTCATCCCTTGGGACAGGCTGAGCTCAAGGACGTGCAAAAAGGGGCAGGGAGGAGCCTGCAGTCTGCGCAGACCGCCGGGCTCGGGGGAGCCGCGGGAAATGTGCACGCCAGCTGTGCCTCCGGGATTCCCCACCCAACCCAAAGGCTCACGATTCAAGTCATGGGTGAGGATGAGGTATTCAATATTTGCCGTGAGGTTAAACAGTTGTTGAAATGATCCAGTAGGGCACCATTGCTTTCATTTAAAATATTTCACTTGTGACTCAGTATTAACAACAACAATGAGAACGTTTAACATGCAAGAACCTATTCATTTACGCTAGCCAGATGCAGTTTTGCTTTGTGTTTCCTCCCTCTAGTGCTTTTTTTTCCTAATCCCTCAATTCTTTTCAACCTTTTAAGCTCTCTCTAGTTTTACAGACAACACAATCAACGTATCTGAACAAGGCCCTAGAGTTCCTGCTGGGGAACAGGAGGTTATTATATTTTAGGGATAACTTCGTGCATTTCCACTACTCCTTCTAAACCAATTGTAAGATCTTTATTTACATTTAGTGCATATTAAGCAGCGAAAGAACGTTGCACTGGAGATGATAACACGCTGCAATCAGTAGGTCCTGAGCTGGCAATTTTCAGGTCCTCTGAACGAGCACAAGACGGAGGGAGATCCTGTGCCAATGCCCGTTTTGCTGTCTCAGACACAGGAGGTGGCCTGGAGACAGTGCAGAAGCACGTCTGTATCTCTGATACTCTGGCTGGGGTGTCTGGAAGCACAACCCACAG
>Ga0065711_1049621_pt1 | contig 11212 bp, 9 predicted proteins | sample Hoacrofraction12_FD_59098 | JGI IMG/M metagenome (GOLD analysis project Ga0065711, IMG submission 59098) | Hoatzin crop microbial communities from Cojedes, Venezuela - Epithelial fraction 12 v2 (version 2) | ecosystem: Host-associated > Birds > Digestive system > Esophagus > Crop | place... | reverse complement strand
TGCCCATTGCCCCTTGTCCTGTCACTGGGCACCACTGAAAAGAGCTTGGCCCCATCCTCCTGACACCCACCCTGCAGATATTTGTAAGCATTTCTAAGGTCCCCTCGCAGGGGACAGGGCAGCTCCAGCTAAGGAACTCCATGAAAAAAGCAACCAAAGCCCACCAAAGCCCAGAAGCGAGGCGGCACAGTACCTGTGCACACACCTACGGCCGTCCAGCACCAGCAGCGGAGGTGAAGCCATGCCCACGGCTCGCCAGCAACCCCGCTGCCTCCAGCCTATTTCCTCCAGCCCTGCAGCAACAGCCAGAGCAATTAACTCAGGGAAGTCAGCTCACAGCTTTCCAGGTTAAACAAAAGACCAATTGTTTGATTTAATCAACTCTAGGCTACACACAGCAACGATTTCTTGCACCTTTGTATCTCATGCCATGAACTCCTGTGCTCACGCAGTGATTCACAGCGTAAATTTTTTTTCCATACCATTATTTCTCATACCTTTTTTTGGCTGAAGGAGACAAGCTGCTACAACCTGCTCAAGTGAATCTCCATTTCTTCTTTCAAAACCATCACCTCATCAAAAAAAGTCAGCAAGACGCTCTAAACAGAGCCCCAGGACCTCGCCCGGCCTTTGAAGCCAGGCCCACCACCAACGCCTGGGCACCTCCCAGAGACTGGGGGATTGCTTCCAGCTGGGCTCAGCCCCGCTGAGGACACACAGCTGGGGAGTTCTGGGGAGCTCTGCTCAGCTCCAGTTTGTTAACCCCTTCCTTGCCCAGCGTAGGGTGGAACGCCACGGCAGCGGTGGTCGCTATCGCATGGCCAACGTGCCCTGTGGCATTCAGAGCCCCGGTCCCGTTCAGAGCACCCTGCCCTGGCGCCGGCACCCAGCCCCTGCTCCCCTGCAGAAGCCAAAACGGCCGGCGTTGTCCTCGTGAACACAAACAAGGCGGCTGGACTGGATTCGCCAGCGTTTTTAATGCCTATCATTAGGCACTGATTGAAGTAGATTAAATAAAAGCCACCTTGCTCCGCTCCTCCTCGCTACGGCAGCCTGTTTCCACCCGGCTTCGACTGCTCAAGCAGTCAATGAGGCTTTTATGCACATATTGCTCTCGGATATGGCATTCAGCAAAAATAATAACAACATCTGACAAAGTTTATTGTATTAAACAGAAGGTTGAGAATTCTTTTAACCTACTGTACGTGCATGAGCTAGCAGCACAGAAACAACAGAAAATAGCACAGATCGCTGTGAAATAATTTGCTATTCATTTAGCTGTCAGGTGCACTTTTGAACAGAAGTTCTAGTGCAATTCAGCTTTAATAAATAGATGTTTAAAATACACTTTGTACTATGTAACCATCTCCTTGTATTAAACTTAAAACTCAATCAATAATCCAACAAAATCCAACCCAACAGCAGGCTGTTTTCCTATTACTGAGCCTTTTTGCCCAATAACCTAGACAACCAGATTAACTGTAAAGTATGTGCACTGTAATAATTCTCTACTATTAATATTGCATTGCTGGGATCCATTAGCATTTTAGACAGGCTGTAATTAGGCACGATGGAACCATGTGGATTTTGGAGTTTAGGCTCACATCCAAAAATCCCAGGGTGAAATTTTTACCTGGTTCCAGAATTCTGGCGTTGAACGACAACGGGACCCGCACAAAGCCCTTTTCCCCAGAGGCCAGCCCTGCCCCGTCCTTGCTGGGACGGCCACCTCGAAAGCCTCAGCAGATAGTGGGACCAGGGGACGAGACCTGGAGGTGAAAGACATGTCTGCGGGTGAGCCTGCAAAATAATTAAGGGACCGGCTACAGCCTAAAAATCACCCGTGGAATTGCTGCCAGATAATTATTAAATCCCTGCCAGGGATCAATGCCCAATCTCATTCTCAGTCCAAGATGGGAGACGAAAGGTGTTTGGTTCTTTACTAAACTTCCGGACACACGCCCAGGAAAATCAGGGGTTTTGGAAACATTTTCTTTCCAAACCCTAAGGCTTTGGTTTGAGCCGCGCGCGGTGAGCTGGGCGGGTTTGGAGGAGCAGCCGAGGTCTGCTCGGACCGCGGAGCCCTTTCTCCGTCCCTAACGCCCGGGCTCTGGCAGTCGGCCGCCGGCTTCTGCGCGTTTGCTCAGCCGAACGCAAGTCGAACCAGAAACTACTCCCAACGCTTTGTAGCTAGGAGGTGGTTCAGAAACCTCACCCAGCTTTTCGCTTCTGGGATTGAGATCTTGATTGCTTTTGAATCTTTCTTTCCTCCTCTCCCTCTCCCGCTCCGCTCTAATCTCTCACTGGATGCTGGTACTGCAGCTGAGCACTAACCACGGGCGCCGAGATTTATGTGGCCATACCCGCAAAAGACATCAAGGTGAGATCAGCTGTTCTGTGAATTCTTCACGGCAAACCTTAGCTTTGCTCGGTCTGGTAGGGCTTTTTTCTTCTCCTAACAACTGGGGATGCAGCACAGAGTCTAGAGAGAGATAAATGTACTTCATGATGATTTGGTTCTCCACTTCTTTGAAGGGGACAATATTCCAAGGACACAGCTTTCAAAATATTGTCCTGCTTGCCACCGAGCTTTCTGACTGATGTGTCATATATCATCCAGTGCTGCAAAACCTAAGTGGATGAGGTAAAGTTATGATTACAGAATTTCTTGTGACTGTAAGCCAGTATTGAAAATATCTACCTTTGTATTATCTAAAGTCTCTTTTTATATTCTTTCCTTTTTGTTGTGTAGATCAATCAACAAGACACATCATAACTCTGCTATGCCCCTCTTGGGCAGGTTCTTCCTGTTTTCAGTTAACACCAGGGCAAGGCAAAGCGCCAGCGAGAGCCTGATGTACGGCTCCGTGCTCAGCTCCATCCCCAGGAGCTGTTTGACACGGCGTGGCTCAGGCCTGAGGGCAGAAAACACAAGCCCAAACTTCGTATTTTAATATGACACGATAACCTTGTAGAAGGATGTGGTATACATAAGAAATGCAGCCTGAATGCCATTGAGGAAATCAATGTCCAGTCCCCAGAATGAGCTCGAAAGGTCCACACGGATGCTCAAGCACACGAGCTATTTTCTGTAACAACAAACCCAGCTCAGGGAGCCCTCTGGCTTAACACCGCTTCTGGCTGGAGTGCTGGAAAAAACCATCACCCACTAACTTTGCAGCTCCTTCGGGGGAGCTGTGTTTCCCCAGGCTGAGGAGGTTCGGTGCATCCGACTGAGCTTCGTGGCTTGCGCTGGCCCAGCAGGCGGGTAAAGGCCACCGATCCCTTTTATTTTAATAGACGAGTCTGAGCTTTTCCGATGCGCTCACAACCTTAAAACCGACTGCAGGAACCTGCTGTCGTCCTCCAACCTGCTAATTGAACACGCGCCAGTTTCTTCAGATGGTATCTTGTGAACATCTGAAGTTCTTTTTGCCACTTTCATGCATTTTTTCAGTAACTTTTTTCATTACTTAGTCTTTTTTAATAGCGTTCATTTTCTTTGATCCTCACAAATTTTTGTCCCAGTTCCTCTGATAATTTTTAAAAAGGAATCACAGTAACTTTGAAACGCCTTTCCCGTGTCCAGGCGACACAGCATGGCTAAGTGAGATTCCTTCCAAACCTTTAAGAATTGTAAATGTGACCCTGCTAAGAAAATGCAGAAAGTGTCATCTCTTATAACATATAAGAAGGTAAAAGACTGTAATTTATACGGCTAAGTATAAAGGGCTGTTTTTCTTTGAGCTAATTAACTGGAAGAAGAGCATAACTAATTAACTAAAGAGACACAGAACAAAATAGGTGGCTGTAGCAAAGCCCTGGGACTTTGGATGCTGCCCTGCGCCTTGTGGGGGGATTGCTGAGCACCGGGCTCTGCAGGGCCGGCCCGCGCCCCTTCCCAGCAAACTGCTGGCCCCATCGTCTGGCTCCTGGACCTGCAGGCTGGGTCTGCCCTCCTCACCCTCCCGAGGGATTCGGGTTTGAAACCCGCTGCGTTTTACAGAGTCAGGCGAGCACCACGGCAAGGGAGGTGTGTTCTTCCCAAGATGAAGCTGTAGTTAATTCCTATTCGTGCGCCCAAATAATTCCAATGATTTCTTGGTACCTCCACAACCCAAGCTGCTGCTGTTTTGATAGTTCAGAGCAGCACGCGGCTAGGCACCAGGCTGCAGACTTCGGGGCATCCTCTCTAGTGACAACACTCACCTAGGGAGTCGTTAAAAGGGAAACTGAGGAATCTCCAGTGGCTCATCTCCTCCCCTTCCCTCCTCCCCTGGAAATCCATTAAAAGACAAATATAGGGGAACAGGCTTCAAAAATAAGGAACCGGTGTGCATGCACCTGATAAGACCTACAAAATTAATCACAATAAATGACACTGTTTAATGGAGAAAATGGTACCTGCTCTGGCTGTTACCCAGAAAGGAAGCCATTCAATTAAAACCTACCGAGGACTTTAGGAATTTTCTAGGCATACAGAGTTTCTTGCTGGATTCCTCAGGCTGGCTAGAGCTGTTAAATCAGCAGGAAACTCCCTGCAGGAGAAACCTCTCGTCCTAAAGCAAGCATCATTTTCTGACAGTGTGTTTGCTTGGCACTACTACAGCGTGCACCGCGGTGCAGATGCGGCCCAGCCTCAGCTCTCACTCGTGTTTTAACGCTAGGTTTGGGTGACCTGGAATAACCCTGAGCCTCCAAGCGACGTGTCCCCAGTGCACTGCCGGGCCTCCAGCCACTGGCTGTCCTAGGAAAAACTCCAAATCTCATCCATCCCTCGGAACTCCTGGGCTTCTGTTCGCTTTTGGTGCTGGCTTGGCTGGGCAGCCCGGTAGCTCAACCCCCTCTCGCCCAGAACTGCTCCCTGGAGGGGGCTGCGCTTCCCAACCTCAAGCTGAGCTCAGCTGCAGTTGGACCTTTTCTCACCCGGTCCATCACGAATGACTCTTCCAACAACGCCGTGCTGTCCAGCACACGAACTGGGGCCATAAAAGCAGGAGAACACAACACGCAGCACAAACATAGCTCCTTATTTTATGCTAGCTGCTGCAATTATTTTCTCTGTAACACACGCAAAGAGTTCCATGAATGACACAGTTCTCATCCCCCATCTGATCTGCTTCGGAGCCTGCTCTGGAACGGCTTCCAGGCGCGACCTGGCAGGCAGCAGCGCCGCAGCCGCATGTCTGCGACACACCGCGCCGTGCCTGGGAGCGCAGCTGCCGCAGCAAGGCTGCTTGCTGAGAGGCTGCTCCGTAGCTCCTCCAAGGACGCAGCTACATTCATATCTTTACCTTGACTAGGAATGTGCTTAATTTCGTTAAATTCATTAAACTGCATAATTGCACTGGTTACTGAAGTACCCTTCCAAGGGAGTCACAGCCCAAGCCATCTCTGGGGCAGCACGGACTCCGGTCACATCCCAGGACGGGTATTTTTTGCGACGCCTTCGTGAGATGTCTGAGAGCACTCTCTGGGAAGGGACACGACACGCAAACTTAGGCTGAGATGTGGTTGGAAATTTGATATTCCCATCTTGATGAGGAGGAAAACCAGCCTCCCTGGGGAGGAGGAGGGGGGAATTTCCCCGCGGCTGAGCGTGCCTCAGTCTGCTGAGGGTGACGCTGCTCCTGGCCTCTCCCACCAGCCAGGCTCTGCTCTCGCTGCTAACGAGGGGCTCGGCGGAGCGGGCCGCTGCGCTCTGATCTCATCAGCTGCCCTCCTTCGGCAACAGAGACCTCATTTTCACCTACTCTGGCATTTTTCTTTCCATTAGGATCCAAGGCCAGAAACAATTTGTCCAGGTGCTTTGCCTTTTCCTTTTTATTCCCCCAGCAGAGCAAAGCGAACCACAAAAATCGCCGAAATCAGAGCAGGGAAAAGACCTTTTAGGCCATTCCAGTCTTCCCGCGGGGGCAAACGCAGATGGCATTCCCACAGAACGTTTTCCAGTGCTTTAATCAGTTCAGCTTTCATACTGTGGGTCACAGAGGATTAGACAAGAGGAAGGTCTAGGGAATCAGCTCATCCTTTGTTTTTATCAGCAAAATTCTGTTCTGGGCTAAACCAGCAGGAAACTCACAGTATTTCACTGAATGCTTGATAATTCAGAGTTCATATGCCAGGGAGACAGCAAAGAGGTGCCCTGAATCTGAAAGACTTGTTTTAGTCTGATATTCTGGCTACCAGTCACCAGGACTGATCATTACCCGTGCTTCCTGCAAGACTCAGCGTGACTGTCACCGCGTGGTCCCCCTGCTACGCTGGCAGCTGCCCTGTCTCCGAAAAGTCATTAAAATCACTGCAAGGTGGACCATGGGTAACTTAGCAAAAGATAACTAAAGGATTTAGAACCTAATTCCCTCTGTCTGTCAAAACCACGTAATATCTGTCACTCGTGAGCAGGGATCCGTCCCCTGGATATGCTCTGTGTTGACGTTCTTACCAGTATCCAGTTAAAAATCCCACCGACTTCAGTGGAAGCAGATGTGGGCCCAGGCTGGACCACAGCTCCAGCGGCTCCTGTGGCTCCCAGGGTTTTCAGAGCTCCCCAGGATAATCAGCCCTGGAGTCGCATCAGAGCAGGTTATCCAAGCGCTCTGCCCAAAGCCCAGCCTAAACGGCGCGCTAAAGGAAAGGAATTCTTGGAAATCCCTGAACAAGGAAAAGGAAAGCCATACGGACACACACACCAGTGAAGGGAGGGCACCCAAAAGCTCGCTGTAGATCTGAGCTGCAAAGCCCGCTGAAGATCCTGCAACTTCATCTCCCGGTCTGAACCAGCGTTCGGTTGACTCCTGCGCTTGGCGACTGGAGGTATCCTGGTAGTAGGAGCTGTGTAGCGGTACAAGCCCGAGGGAGACCAGTCCCCTGCCCAAACTCGGTGAGGGGCGAGGGCGGCAGCGGGGAGAAGCTGCGCGTTGCGCCTGCTCGGGAGCGGCGGGCAGGCAGCAACGTGAGCCGGAGCAGCAAGGCATAAAGCAAGGCTGGCTGTGGATCTGACAAGCATCAACACACACTAACAAGGGTTTATGAGTCCAGATGATCAACAATAATGAGAACAGCTGCATCCCGAATGAATCCTTCTTCTGAGTGAGAATGTAGGAGATTTCCGCTTATTCAAGTAACATTAGCTTGGGGCAGGGTTAGATTGTTCTGCATTTTGACCTGATTTTGTAATTATCACTCCTTCATAGGAAGATGTGTTGTTTAAATACCCTCTAATTTGCTTTCAGAGATCATAAACCCCTTTTTATTATCTGCTGTGATGTATTACAGACAGATAATGACTGACTTTTGCCTTCTTCACTTGGAAAAGTGCATTTAATTTTGTGAAATAATGGAGGCATTTGTTCATCTTTAATACTATTTTCTGTGCTTCATTCTCTTTTACCTAATAAAACAGCCTCCTTTGGAGGTCCACTCTGTGTGATTACTCCTAATGCAGACACTGTACACCGTGAGGGCACTGATGTGTTAGATATTCATCAAAAACGTCGTACAAAACTGCTGCCGGAGTATCACACAGAAATGCCGAGTCTCAGGTTTAATCTGTTCCACTTAACGCACGCACAGCTATCAAGACTTTTCCCAAATTACTTGTAATTAAGGCATTTGCCATTACAAAATGAGGGTGTCTCAGGCCAGCTCCGAGTCCCTATTTAGCAGCACGGGTGATGGCCAGGAGCTCTCCCTCGAGCACCTCTGCTGACTGCAGGGAAAGCCTTTCCCCAGCCCTGAGAAAAGAGCTCAAGAAGTCAAACCCAGGGATCAGCGCAGGTTCTGCACAGCCACGACCGCAACCCTCCACCCCCGGCTCGCTGCGCGCAGTCACAGCCGCTCCCCGAAAAGAGGGATTCACTGCGCCACTCGGAGCAGATCCGAGCTTTAGTATTATGCAGCCACAGCACTTTTTCCTGGATATTTGAAAAGCTTTTAAAAATATTAAATAGTTACTGCTTGTGCTTTCTCAGATGTATCAATTATTTTTAATTTCTCAAAACTGCTACAGCAGCATACAAATAGAGTAGAAATGAGCAGGGCTTTTTTTCTCTCCAGAATAGGGCTGAAGCATCCTCAGTCATGTTCAGATGGGGGGCAGAACTGTAACAATAGCTTGATCCCCACATATTTTCATTTGTTTTTAAGGCAGTTTCTATATATATATTCTATCATATGGCTAATTATTCATTCTCTCTCTGGCACTTTGAGATGCATTATATATTTTACTATTACTTGTATCGTAGCGTGATTGTTTAATCATTCTGCAGACACACAGCAAGAGCCAGATTCGCAGCCACAGCAAGCACGGGGCAGCAGCGGCTTTGCACTGAGAGCTGCTCCAAAGCCAATGCTCACGTGCAAACTTCGACTTTTGGTACGGAAGGGAGAATAATCCCCCCCGGGGGAAAGAGGATTAACGTCCCTTAAATTTAATGGGCTAATAACAGCGTATATACAGCTACTGTGGAGCAGCCGAGGCACCTGCACCCACGTCGTGCCTTGCTTCCTCGTGCGGCTGCAGGCAGCGGTGGCACCCCGGGGCCCAGAACTCGCCCCAAAGCCTGGCTGGGGCAGGAGCTGGGGGAAACCCCTGCCCCATGGTGGGTGGGTGGGGGGCAGGAGGAGGTAAACCCCTGCCCCATGGTGGGTGGGTGCTGGGGCAGGAGTGGGGGGAACCCTTGCCCCATGGTGGGTGTGGGGGCAACAGGAGGGGAGGGAACCCCTGCCCCATGGTGGGTGGGTGGGGGGCAGGAGGGGGGGACGCCGCGCCCAGCAGCACGCTGCTGGCTGGGTCACACCACTCACTCATCTGCCTCCACTTTGGAGTTCTCCTTTCGACGGCCTCGCACAGCAAGGCAGGACACAGCACCCATCAGCAGACCCCCACGGCACTGCCCGTTACCTCCACGCTCTTTGCTGACTCTCCCTTCCAGCGAGTTGCTCACCAGTCACGACACGCAGCACAGTTGGCCAAGCGGCGAAGCAGACAGAGCCCCTGCGTTCGGGGCCGAGCTCCCCTGCCCACGGCAGCCCGGTCTCTCCCCGCCTGCCATCTCCATCACCCGTGGCAAACACCCACCAGCCCAGGCGCCGAGCAGCACACGCCGGCAGGCGAAGCCCCCTGGGTGCTTGTATGAAAGAGAACCCCTTACACGCACGTAACAGAAGCGATTTCCAACACTTCTGGCTAAGCGACCTCGCGATACAGCTAAGAGGAGAGATAATATGCGACGTTCACACACAAGGATGGCATTTCCCATAACCGCACAGAAATATGGGACACTTTCCCTCATTTTACTGTATGTAATTGATATGAGGCCAGGAGCTGCTGGCAGATTAAATTTTACAACCCATGACACACCAAGGCCTTGACTCAAAAATTACTTGCACTCGACTCTAATTACTCACGTTCTACCGGTTCAGATGTTAGGGATATATGCCATCTATTCCGCAGGAAAATGGTTTGCAAGCCCACAGCAGAAAGAAGCAGAAAAGCAGGGGCTTAAGCACGGCGGAGCTGCACAGCCAGCAGCGCAGGACGGGGCAGGGGAGCGAGAAAAGAGCAAACGAGGCAGAGCTTGACGTGGGGAAGCCAAGCAGGGCGTTAGAGCCTGCAAGGCACTGCCCACGGGGCCGCATCCCCTGCTGCCGCCTCTGCGCGCGGACGGGAAGCCCGGGAAAAGTTCTAGCGCACAAGAGCAGCTACTGACGGACAGAGAACAAAACACACTAAGAAGGAAAAGGCTTCATGGCGCTTGCAGAATCTTGCTCAGGAGCGAGCAGAGAGGTCTGAGCAAGGCTCAGCCATGCCAGAGTACCCAGATGCTCAAAGCTTTCCCAGACAAGCACCCTCTGAAATTCTGAAGATACGCGCACGAAGGCTGACTCAGCAGAATGGAGCTTTCTATTCAAAATCACCCAGAAAGCAAGGAAGCTGCTACCCAGCCGCTTTGCCGTGTTTTCCCGGAGCACAGGTAAGGTTCCCTCCCCAAGAGCCCGCTGGACCCTGTTCCAAACCGTGCTACGGGCTGTACTGGAAATAATTCCCAGCGTGGCTCAGCTGGCGGGGCTCCTTGTTGTGTAGAAACACAGGACGGACGAGGCTGGCTTTTTTCTAAATGAAATTCAAAAAAAGAAACTATAATTACGCTAGGAGAACATTCATTTGCTTGTTAAGTGAAATTTGAAGGGGAAACTTTAATGATGTGAGGAAGAAAATCAGATTCTCTTGTTAAACTACATTCCAAGAGAACTCTGTGCATGTGCTGGACAGCACATTAAGCATCAAAGACTCATCAGTGATTCACAGCAGACTTTTTTCTCAGTGACATGAATTATTTTCATGGGAAACGATATGAAGATATCTTAGATGAAGACGAGGAGTGAATATTTTTTTATTTCTGTCCTTGGGAAACAGATAGTATATAAATAAACCTTAAGTTTAAAGCCCATTTGAAAAAAGCCCACTACTTTGTATTTATTTTTCATTACGTTAATGCAGAAAAATAGGTTCTAATCCCTCAAATTCAACTTGGAATTGCAAATAGGCTGATCTGTTTGCAGCTAAGCTAAGGGAAAATTAATACACAGTGCAAGTTGTTTCTCGTTGTAGATGTTTTCTCGTTAACTCCCCTGCCTGTGTGCCTGCAGGGCCGGGCACGTGCCCCCTTGGTGGGCGCAATCTGCTGCAGCGCCCGGCGCTGGCCCGCCTGCCCTCGGCCACCGCTGAGCGTCTCTGGCCTGGCAGGTACTGACCACCGACGAGTCCAGCTAAAAGCAACACCAGTGGAATAACAACATCACTGTTACTAATAATCCCCTTTCTGAGGAAGGATCTTGAAATGTTAATTAGGCATGACATTAAGAAATTCACAGAATCACAGAATAGTAGGGGTTGGCAGGGACCTCTGTGGGTCATCTAGTCCAACCCTCCTGCCCAAGCAGGGTCACCCAGGGAAGGCTGCACAGGACTTTGTCCAGGCGGGTCTGGAATATCTCCAGAGAAGGAGACTCCACAGCCTCCCTGGGCAGCCTGTTCCAGGGCTCCCTGACTTCAGACCAGCACTGAAGTATTTACTGAAGATTATATCACAACTAGGTACACTGAGGCAAGGAGAGCTAATCTACTTTCATTTGCACACTCCTAATTCCAGAGTAATTCCTTTGCAGCTACTAACACGCTTTGGAAGAGTACACAGCAAGCACGCAC
>Ga0065711_1049620_pt1 | contig 11212 bp, 10 predicted proteins | sample Hoacrofraction12_FD_59098 | JGI IMG/M metagenome (GOLD analysis project Ga0065711, IMG submission 59098) | Hoatzin crop microbial communities from Cojedes, Venezuela - Epithelial fraction 12 v2 (version 2) | ecosystem: Host-associated > Birds > Digestive system > Esophagus > Crop | place... | reverse complement strand
TCTGTGATATGTGGCAAGTACTATACCATTCATCTTCTCAGCACCTAGCGTAGGGAATACTTTATAACTGAAATAATGTGAAATAAATAAAGACTGGAACAGATGGAGTATAATCACAGAATCACAGAATGTTCGGGGTTGGAAGGGACCTCTGTGGGCCATCTAGTCCAACCCCTCTGCCGAAGCAGGGTCACCTACAGCAGGCTGCACAGGACCTTGTCCAGGCGGGTCTTGAATATCTCCAGAGAAGAAGACTCCACAACCTCCTTGGGTTAGAAGTTCCTTCAGAACTTAATCATGAAACTGATTTTACTCTTTTAATATTTTGATTAATACTGAATATAGTTTGCTGCTGATGCAAAGGATATTCAGAGCATCACGCATTAAAAAAAGAATCACTTTGAACAGTTCAGTGCTAGAAAGAGAATTAATCACACAACATGGAACTTGGGACCTAATGACAAGAATTCCTATTGCAAGCTCAGAGACCACTATAAATGATGAAAAATAAGAAAAAAACCCTACCAATTGACTACAAAACAATTATGAACCATGGTGTGATTAAAAGGTAAAAAAGGCAAAACAACAATGGGTTGTTGTGAAGATGGGTATGAAGGATATCTTATGTCACTGAACCAGATAGAATATTGTGGGCAATTTTGATTTAATTTATTAAAAATAACTTATTTTAATTTATTAAAAACAACTGGAGCAGATGCACAGAACCGCAGCCAGGGCAATGGAAAGCTTACCTTACCAAATAGAAAAAACGGACTTAGCATGTTTAGCCTAGCAAAGAAAAGGCTGGGGAAGGGTTTTGGAAATGAGACCACACTGTCACTGCAATGGACACGGTACAAGAACAAATGGGTATAAGATGTCCATGAGTAATGAAGGCTGGAAATCACCAGGTGATGCTCAGCCATAGGAGGGGTCATCCTTGAGAAAGTGGCAGGGGAGAAAATTATAAGAATTTACTTTGTTTGTGATTATAGAAGCTGGTGTTAGCAGAGGACTGGGCTACGTTTGAAAGAAAACAAATAAGAGTAAGTAGTACTTGGAAAACACAGAAGAAAGCGAATCGCCAGCACTAAATGACAGCACACACATTTACGTTTCAGGCATGATGTCTGCCTCGATGGAATCCTACTGGAGCAAGACTGATCCCTAACAGTAGGAACAGCCAACACTAACCAACATTAATCCACACTATTATTTTCTGGAAATATGTTCAAGGAGTTAAAAGCCAGACTTTCATCTGGATACTTAGCAGTCTTTTCTGCCTGTCAGATTCATCTCCTGAAACACCGAAGGGCCAGTTTCATTAGCTGTGCCAATGCTGCACTCATGAGTAAATGTGCAATGTGGTGTACAGGAATTTACCAGCATGACCCCCATTAATGGTAATGCAAGTCATGTAACTGAGTTCCTGCTCATGGGGCCGAAAATTTACCTTGCGCTGCCTAACCCTAAAGGCTGCCTTTTTACTTAGTGCTCGTCTAGAAAGAGGTTGGAATTCAAACTTCAAAGACCACATGCTGTAAAAGTGAGCAGCAAGAAGAGGTACCAAACAGTGCTGGAGAGAGAACTTGGTCTCCCTTATACAAACTATGAAAGAAGTGGATTCATCCTGGACTCAACAAAAAGGGAAAAAAGCAGCCTTGAGTGTCGCAGTGTATTATAACTATCGCATAACGATTCTTCAAACTTCCTGTGCATCCCATATTAAAATACATTGTGTTTGTTGTACTGACACGTTTGCCTGATATAATCACAGAGTCACCTAGAGAAGAGAAAGAAGCAGCCCTGACTCAGCACCCACATATGACAGCAGAAACCACCTATCTTTCTCTCTAACTGAAACAGGACGAACCACATTTATGTTCCTCAAATAACGGCAATTAGTAGATAAAATTATATACAATGTGATGAAACTTGACTTTGCCGCTTCAAGCTTTCATGAAGAAGATTAGTGGTTCTGATCTACAGGTGGACAATCTCAAATCCTGTGTCTAACCCATGACATTCTCCCTTGCCCAGACAGAGTCACCAACAGACTGCGACTGCAGGAATGACAATCTCCCAGGATGTCTTTCGAAAACTGCAGCTCCCTTTCTGACCATAGTGGAGTTAACAGGGAGACTCAGCTGCACCTGGAGGAGTGACCTTCTCAAGCCGCAAAGGTGCATGTAGCTCCCTTTGGCCACCTGCAGTGACTTGCTCAGGTTGCAGTGAGAGAACGCCACCGTGAAGGTATTTCACTAGCAATGCCAAATCTGATTTTCGTGAAACCCAAGTACGGAGCAATGAACTGTTTGGACTTCTCCCCACCACTTCGACAGAAAGAAACACATGTAGATTCTCCCAGGTGCATGTAAAACCCTGAGAAGTTTAATCTGTGAATTTGTGTTTTATGAATGGAGACCAGATAGAGGAGAGAAGGTCATCAAAACACTTCAGTTTACAGTCTGCAAATCTACTGCACAAATCTACTCCCATTCCACTTAAAACATCAGACACAGATATTCTCATGTATCTTAGTTTCATTTGGATCCTCTATTATTTTAAAGTAAATTTTTAAACTGCGAGAGCCCACACAGTTACTTATTAAAGACACAGCTGGTGTAACGATGCACAGTGAATGGAAAAGACGTACAGATTAACGGACAATGGAAGCCTTGTCTTAAATACTTCACTGTTCTATTTTTACATTATCAATACTACTGTTCTCAAAAGTCATGATGCAAAATTGTTGGAGAGGTTTAAGCAAATAGTCCAATCTTTGGCGGACTTATCTAGAATTGAATCAGAGTAGATACTGTACATGCAATAGTAATACAAAGTGCAAGTATGCTTGTTTAGTCAATCAGCAGCAGTGGTTGACACTCAGATTCCTGATCTCATCCTTTCGTTAGATGCAAGATAACAGGGCTTTTCCAAAGGTCCCACAAACCTCTCCTCCACGAGAAACACCTTTTTCCAACTTGTTCTTAGATAAAAATTCTTAGATAAAAATTTGCCCCCTGACTTTTTGCACAGATGGAAAGAAGGAGAGTGGTTCTGGTTGGCCATGGGAGAGTGTTCCAATGTCACGGATATTCCCTGAACTCAAACCGAAAGCTGTGTGCTCCAGCCCGAACCTCGGCCATGAGGACTTCCGCCTGCTCCAGCCACCCCACTGAGTCTTTTGAAGGAACTGAGGAGACGATTCAGCAGCAGACTGTAAGTGTGGCCAAGATTTTGAGAATGCAAACTGGGAACCTCTGCAAATGAGACACAACCCATCTCTTTATGCTTGGCGTGAGGAGACCTGCTTTCTTGGGGGACCGATGTAACATTGCATATCATAAATACTGCATTTCCTCAGCTCACTGTACACATTAAAAACCATATCTATTTTAGAAAGTTGGCCTTTTAGCAAAATGCTTTCTGTGGCATAGCTTACTATGCAGAGCTCGGCTTGTTTGTCTTTTTAATAAGTGCAAATGTGTAAAAAGAAAAGCCATCCTGAAGTCAGTGCCAGCCTTTCAGTGCTTCCAAGAGTTTGCTTACCAGACAATAAGTTACCCTTCTGCTTTTGTTAATCAGTAACTAATGATTTATTGACCGTTTGGAGTGGTTAAAGGTTAAAAAGAATCTGTTTCCTAGCTATTTTTAATACAAAAAAAGCACTCCTCTGCATTGTTAATGTGCTGGTTCAGACCCCACTGCCCCCAAAAGTGCTGGGTGGAAAACGCCTCACGATCGTACCCATTGGGGCTCTTTGCTTTCTAACGCTTCCAGCTACAGCAATAATGGGAAAAAAATGGAGCAACTGGCATCGGGTCCCACTGGAGGCTGCTGCTGGGGCTCCGGCAGCCGCCGGGGTCCCCCCTCACTGGTTCCCCGGTGCTCATTAGGCAGCCCGCCAGCCGTCCCGGCTCCTTCGTTAACCCGCCGGCCTCCGCTCTGCTATCCGATGCGGGGCACGGACAAACCCCCTCCGATTCCCAGGCGATGCTGTGCTGCTTCAGTGGTCAAAAAGCTCATTAAGGGCCCGTGGCGGCGGCGTTCTCCCTGGGCAAGGGGCTGGAGCCCGGGAACCCGCAAGGAAAATAAATAAAGAAACAGGAAAAAACAAACGGGGAAAGCACCGTGGTTGCAGTCCCGGGGGAGAGACTAGGAAATGCTGGACAAGCTCAGCGCCGTGGCATGGGCTTGCAGACTGTTCGGACAATTGGGAAACTCCAAATTAGGCCAGATTAGAGAAACGATTAAGGTTAATCTCTGCTTTTTAAAGTTTCCCCCTACAGCTTTCCAGAGCACCTTTAAAAGAAGGCAGCATGAAGAACTGGGAATCTTTTACACCTCCTGATTAGTCACTAGGGAAAGGCAGGACAAATCATTTCACATAAACCCCTCACTCCTTTGATGTACGTATCCCCTTTATTCCCTGAATATTTTAATGGCGTTTCTTTACACAAACTTGGCTCGAGTCTGTAGAGAAACATGAGAGCCTGTGACAGTGAAAAGGAAAACTAAAAAGCTTCCCACCGGTGAGTCAAAAATGCAAATCCTGAAAAGCCACCAGACTAGTTCCTTTTCCTAGACAAACTCCCTGAAACACGGATCATCAGGATCCAAGCTCGGCCACAAAGTCAAGCGAGTTTTACTAGCCTGATTTGTTATCTCCTTCACGGCCACAAATAGAGGCTAAACTTTGACATTCAAAGCAGGAGGCTTTCGGCACAGCTAGCAGACCTGGCACGGGTGAACAGCACTGCCCGAATTGCTGCTGCTCCTGCGGTGGTAGGGCAGAGACGAGAAGCAGCCCTCCTGTCCCATCATGTGGCAATGGCACGGTGAGGCTGTGGAAAGCCACGGCTACACGTACACAGCATCCAGACATGCTCCTTCCCTCCACAGAGTGTGACCAGTATCTTCACAAGTATCATCCAGCTCCTGCCAAGGGTATATTCTTGGATTTGACTAATTTTGGCAAAGGCTGCTGTAGTGCTGATGGGAAGAGTGAGTGTTCCCTGCCTGCAAACAGAAATTTTATCCTCAAATTTGTATTCCTAGATGCTTCTCAGCTCTTTGATGCTGAATCAGTTACACGGTAAGAAGGATCTATTTTGGCTGCTGAGAGACCATGCCCACTCCCCTCAAGACAACATCCAGCTTTCCGCATGGGAGACATCACTCACCATGGCGCTCCGCTGCTGCGGAGCCCCTCGTCCCCCCTCTGCAGCCCTCTCCTCCCCTCCCCTCTGATCTGCCCTGGTGTCTGCTGCTCCTTCTCCCTTTCCTCTCCCACCTTCTGAACCTTTTTTCTGTCTATGTTGCTGCCTCCCTCCCTTCCACCAACCCTGCCACCAACAAGGATGCTCTTCCAGGATCTTTGTAGAACTGGTAGAGGAGAGCGTGTGAAGGACACTGGAAGAGCATCCTTGTTCTCCTTCACATGCTCTCCCCTCCCAGTTCAGCAAACCCTTCTCCCTTCGCCATTTGTTCCTATCTACCTGCCAAAGTACCACTCTCATATATTTTTGGCTTTATATAAATCTTGTATGTTTTTGTACTTAATTTTGCATTCAGGATGCAAATGTTATTGCTGTCAGAGTACAAAAAATACCTAGAAACAGCACAACGTGACACTTACTCACAGCAACTAACTCCTTTTCCTTGGACTCATCCCTGGTGACACCTTGCCAAGCAAACCGCTGCTCAGTGTGGGTGATGGGGACACATAAAATCCAGGAATCCCACACGGCTCTATGGGCTCCCCCGCCCCCATGGCTGAATCTTTGTGAGGGTCTCCTGGTACACACAGACCTCTGTGTGGCCAGGTAATTGCAAAGTGCTGCTTCCCCTCACTCCACAGACAGATACAAAATACCTGAAAAGTTACTGCAAATCAGCCAGCTACTGTAGATTTACTTGTGTGATTAAACGGAGATAAAAGCGCACTTCAAAGAACTCGCACCACATTCCTGAGGTGCTATTTCAATGACTCCGCTGGCTTTGCAGAAGCCCTGCCAGGCTACGCTGCACAGCCTTCAAGCATGGTCCTCAGGGCCTTTCGGTGGGGCTCTGCCAGCTCCATGGAGGTCCCTTGCACCTCAGCTTTCAGGAGGAGCTGAAAACCACCATTTTGGGAGGTGCCACTAAACCTCGGAGGAGTTCCACATGGTAGAGGTGTTAGATGGCTTGAGGAGCACTGTTGGGTGCCGGGTTCCTCGGGGTGGTCTGAGAGCCCCACACCACAGGGAAAGCCACGCAGTTGAGACCCAGCTCAGGTGTGGGGTGGGTGCAGCACTAGGAGTGGCAGTGCTGGAACTGGGCACACAAATCAAGCCTTTTAAAAGGGGGGAGGAGTGAGAGGAGTAAACGCTGAGCAGCCTTGCGGAGGATGAGGCTTCCAGAAGAGCAGGGGCTCCGGTTGGTTTTGACACAACATGGTCCCTACTGTCACTTGCAGAGCAAAAACCCTGGGGACGGTTTCTGAAAAGTTACTGTTTGCACTTGCATATAAAATCACTGCCACAATGAGTGTTTTCAGGTGGCATTTGCAAACTCTGTGAGAACAACATTTCCAAAAGCAGGTGGGGGAGAGAAAAACCAGGCACTGGGTACTGGCTTGCCCTCCTCTTCCCCAGCCGCCTGAGAGGTGTCACAGAGAGCTGAGCAACTCGGGGCTGGGGAGCAGGACACACTCTGCATCTCAATGACCTCCAAATGACTTTCACTGCTTTACACTTTCATTTCCCGAGACACAGATTTAGAGGCGAGTTATTTGTTATTTCGTGTCAAGACAATGGAATGTCGCTCCGCTGCCAAATCCTGATTTCCTTTCCCAGATATCAATCACTTTGCACTTACCCTCTACCAGAAACTCTACCCCCCCCCACTCCAATCAACAAAAACAATTACTACTAATGGAAATCCACATGAACAAGTATCGGTGGACTTGCTGGGAGTACATTTTAAAGTCCAGGCTCACGTGTACCTGTTGTGCAAGGGCAGATCGGCTGCCCATGTTACACCCACCAACACCTGCAAGGCCTCTGCAACCACATCTGAGCAGGACCAAGAAAAAGTAAATATTAGCCAGGCAGCCCTTCAGTGCTTTTCAGGAGATTTTAGGAACGTAAATGGTTGCCACAGGCCAGACCAAAGTCCCACTGAGGGAGCAGCAGATGCTGTGGAAGAGCATAAGAAAAGGGCAAATGTACAGCAACACTTCTCCTGTCCTCCTGGCTCTTGGCTTCCCACCTGCAATACTGCAGGCTGGAGCTCGAGATGGACTTTCACAGCATTCTGCCACATTTTATGGATGGAAGGGTCTCATGTTATCATCTAATCAGCCTTTTGCCTTATACAACCACAGAACCTCACCCATTGAGTCCTGCCTCAATGACATGGCTTGCACCTGAGCTAAGATTTTCCTTTAGAAAGGGAAATGCTGACTTGATTTAAAGATTTCAAAGGACACCGAGACTATCAGAGCTGTGGGCAGATGATATACCTTCACCATTAACGATATTGTATGTTATTTCTAATCAGAATCTGTTAAGTTTCAGTTTCTGTATATCAAATCTACGGTCTTCTCTAGACTAGGACTTTCATTGATGATCCTCTGGATTTGGGTGGAAGAGGATGAATTTTGCCTCAGCAAGGACAAGAGTCTCTGAACCTGCAGCCAGAATGCCAGGAAATGACTCATGAACCGAACTATTTCTGCAGAGATTACCTTTTCTCATGGCATTTTAAAATCCGAGTTCTGAGCATGTAGGAAATGACATGTTTTGTATTCAGACACAAGGAACATATTTCATGCTTTTGACTGGAACAACATTTTGAACTTTAAATGTAAAACCTTGGCATGCATTCAGCAATGGAAAACCTAATTTCTTTCCTTTCCTTTAGCTGCTTGTAATTTTAATTGCTAGGTTTTTTAAATGGCCATGCCCACTAGCACCAAAAATACGCAATACAGATTGATAATAGAAATGCATAGCTACAAATTCCTCTCACCCTCCTATTGTATGTGTGCTTCCAGCACTACCTACCGCTTACTTCACAAGTATACAAGCCTGCCCACCAAATAGCACAATCATCTGCTGATACAGTAACTTTGATTCCTGTAAGAAAGTTGTGGAAAAACTACCATAACCTGCATCTGGCTAACAATAATAGTAATCCAGTAAAAACTCCTTGACCTCTTGAATTAAAATGTAAATGAAACATGCATGTCCCTCAGGATGCTGGTTAAAAATCTTGGTTATGGCTAGCAAAGCAAGTGACTTTTTCACCTGAATTGCTTTTCTTCCTGAGTAACTGAAGAAACCCCGGCAATGTTCTCTGTGAAGAAGAGGCCCCGCACTTGTGCAAGTAACCACAGATAAGTCCTGCTCAAACCTAGAGCTAGTGACTTGACTGTGGTCATGCTCCCTGTATTTTTGGTGCCCTGCAAGCTTTCCCGTGCTTAAGCTATGGCAGAACTTCTGATCCCATGAAAATGACGTAGAAGGAAAGGCATCCAGCACAAACTGATGATCTGGTAAACTATACCATCAGCGCTCTGCTGGAAGTTAGCATTGTCCACTGCCTTCTCCTCGTTGTGCCGCCACTGGTCTCCACAACCCAGCAGTACCTTCTGCTACTAAATATCCACAATGAGATGGGTGATAAGGAAACAGTAAAATCAGAAATATGGCTGAATCCTAAGTAAGAACACATGATTTGTTTTAAGAGGAAGCACTAAATTTTAACACGCTTTCTGCCTTGCACACTTGAGAAAGCCTTTCAAAGCTATATTGGCATTTCTTAAGAGATATTGTGAATTAAGGTTTGGAAATGCAGAACCACAAAATTGTATTTCTTCCTGGAAAAATACACCCAGAGAAGTAGGTTGTTCCTATCTAAATGCCATTTTCAGTATTTACAGTACCCACTCCCTGCCAAATATCTGCAATTTATGTTCTGCGTTTTTCCTTACCAGACAATGCCAAGCAAAGCTAGAGCAGGCTTGTGCTAATCAGCGACACTGTAAACACAGCAAGTCACTCGGAGCCCGCAGGACCCAAACTCTGGTGGGGCCCAAAGCGATCAACAGTGGCATTATCATAATCTTCAACTGCGTTGTTTATTTAGAAAATCTCCCCCAATCTCTTAACAAATTAGTCTGGAAGCCATCAGGAGGATTAACTTCGGAAATTCTCCCTCGGATCACAATTACGTCTGCTCAGATGTCATGAGTGATAGACATTTGCATAAGTCATATCCAGCCTTTATTACTAATTGCATTTGCAGTGATTTGACTTCAGCTGGGGTCTCTTTTCCAACTGAGCAACAAAATGCAGCACTCGGCAGGGGCAACCATGCCCCGATGCGAGAGGTGCTCCCCGGCACAGGGTCTACTACCTAATACCTATCTAAGAATTTAATTGGCAACCGCTTCTCCTGACCGTTCAGATTAAGTAGTAAACGATACTGGATGGTGTCCTGGATACCACCAGGGCAAAGTCTTTCACCTTGGGTCCCATGACTAGAAGTTACGCCTAGCTGGTGGCAGCTATGTGGCTTTTCTCCAAGGAGCTGGCAACCCCTATTCAGCTGCAGGCATGTGCCTGCCTCATAAATCACCGCCGGCGCTGGCAGCCTCGCTGGCAGGCTCGGCAGGGAGACCGCAGGCTGAGCAAACAAGGCTTTCGTGCCGGAACGGGAGCCTCCCGCCCAAGGGGCAGCACAGCGGCACAGGGAGGCCCGCGCTGAGCCGCTGCGGGATGCTCCTGTTTGCCTGTAGGTCCTGGGGGGACCTCTGCCAACCCAGAACTTCTAACAAGAATTGGTCCCCTTTATAGGACAGAAAACAGTAACCAGTGGCATTCATGTCTTTTGACGCAGTTGTCACTAAAATGTTGACATCTGCCTTTTATTTTTCCCCCAAAGGCAAAGGGGCGAGGTCAATTATCAGTCCTGAATAATGATATTTCCATAACAGGTGAATTTGCCATCATCAGAGAGGGGCTGTGTTTTCAGAAGGAAACGAGATAACTTATCTGCTGGCTCCACAGGCACCCAGCGCAGGGGCACGTCTCTCACAGCCAGCAGGGCTCAAGCTCGTCTCCACAGCAGACCGTCACAGCTTGCTGCATTTCATCCCACCCTTTTCAAAACAAAGTGCTACGTTAACCTCCCCAGCACAGACCGGCACCGCTCGCAATGCCTGCGACTGCCTGTGCTTACGTGAGGGGTTCGGATTCAAGGGCAGGTCCTGCCTGCCCTCGGCGGGCGAATGGAAGTGGCTGCTGAGACTCCAGGTGCCCACGAGCACACCAGCACGCAGCCCTGTAGGTCTTGACTTAAGGCATGGCTGTGTCACCTCCCCGGTGACTGGATGAAACAGGGACCCAGCTGGGCCCTGGGTGTGAGTACAGGGGTGCTCCTGGGTTTTTAAAAGGGAACTCTGCATCCTTAAGCCCTTCAGAAGTGCTCTGCCTCCAGCTGCTGCCAGGCAGTTGTGGGACACAGGCTCCCAGAGTCAAAACAGAAGCTCTAGTAAAACAAAGGCGGTGATGAACGTTCGAGATTTGCTATAAAGATAATGCTAAAGATAATTCTCCTAATGAGAGCCAGGCGTAAAGCGTGTAAAAGTGTGAGAAAATGCAGGGGTTGTACAAGACTGAACCCAACAGCTTATGCTCGCCACGTGGTCAGCTGGAAGCAGGTGCTCCGTATGAGAAAGGCACGCTCCAGCAAGACACAGCACGCATGGGAGGCAAATTTGTGCCATCTTTTTGCTCCAGTGTGCAACTGCCTTGTTGTTCTGCAACAGTTGCAACAACTGTAACAGCTGTGCATAGAATCATAGAATGGTTTGGGTTGGAAGGGACCTTAAAGATCATCTGGTTCCAACCCCCCTGCCATGAGCAGGGACATCTTCCACTAGACCAGGTTGCTCAGAGCTCCATTCAATCTGGCTGTGAACCCTGCCAGGGAGGGGGCAGCCACAACTTCTCTGGCCACCCTGTTCCAGTCTTTCACCACCCTCACGGTGAAGAATTTCTTCCTAATATCTAACCTAAATCTGCCCTTTTTTAGTTTAAAGCTGTTCCCCCTTGTCCTATCACTACACACCCTTGTGAAAAGTCCCTCTCCATCCTTCCTGTAGGCCCCCTTCAGGTACTGGAAGGCTGCTATAAGGTCACCCCGGAGCCTTCTCCTCTCC
>Ga0065711_1049619_pt1 | contig 11212 bp, 5 predicted proteins | sample Hoacrofraction12_FD_59098 | JGI IMG/M metagenome (GOLD analysis project Ga0065711, IMG submission 59098) | Hoatzin crop microbial communities from Cojedes, Venezuela - Epithelial fraction 12 v2 (version 2) | ecosystem: Host-associated > Birds > Digestive system > Esophagus > Crop | place... | reverse complement strand
GGCAATGGGCACAAACTGAGGCACAGGAAGTTCCGTCTGAACATGAGGAAGAACTTCTTCCCTCTGAGGGTGACGGAGCACTGGAACAGGCTGCCCAGGAAGGTTGTGGAGTCTCCTTCTCTGGAGATAATCAAGACCAGCCTGGACAAGGTCCTGTGCAGCCTGCTGTAGATGACCCTGCTTCGGCAGGAGGTTTGGACTAGATGACCCACAGAGGTCCCTTCCAACCCCTAACATTCTCTGATTCTGTGATTCTGTGAAGCGATCCTTGCTGAAGTGGCTATTCTCAAAGGCTTACCTCTGCCTGGAATCGACAATCTCTCCAGGCTCCCTCTAGCATGAATTGGGAGGGATCATTTCCCTTAGAAGGAGAACAGGAGCTCAGATTTTAAATCGTCTTCTAGAATAACCTGTCTGTCACCATTGAGTGGAGGCTGAGGCTCGGGAGACTAGCAGCGGTATGCTGACTTGCGTCGTTATGCTCGTTTTAGAGCCTGTGAATATTGCTTCCTCTCTCTTGCCTCAAAAAAAGGTAATTAAAAGAATAAGAAACCCTATCTTTATGTAAACTGGCAAACCTAAGCACACTTCTAGGCTTCATAGGATAAGAGCTTTGTGCTGACAGAAACCTTCACAGTTCAAAATTTACACTGCGCTACTACAATTGTGTGAATGAGGCTGGTATGATAAAAGATACTTTGAAAGGTCTCATATTTAAACTGAAAAAAGTTTCCCTAAATAACTTCAACACTTCACTGGACTTATCCCAACATTCAATTTATTAACATTTTTCATAATCTTTTTCAGTCAACAAATCATTACTGAGGTAGCACTGCATAACAAAGAGCACTAAGAAAGACTACTCCAAGTTTTGGTACTGAGATTTGCATAAACTCATTCCTGAGATCCATAGCAGCATAGACATTTCCATTTCAAAAATTGGAAAGTGAAAGCATGACAGCAGACGGTAAAAAGTAATGCAGTGGTAAAAAGAAAAATGAAATCCTCTTGTACATCTTCATCCTCCCTCTCCTAATATAAAAATGTAAGTAGGAAAAAAAAAAGGATTAAGGAAACAAACAGGAAAAATCCTGAATATTTTTTGTATGCAACAAAACATCATGTAAAAGAATTCCTTGCCTAGGGGCATCCCTCACTATTAGAATGGAAAGCATGGGCAAGCCACCTGCCTGTTAAAGCAAACAAAAATCCCATCTTGTTCCAAACCATTGTTCTATACCTGAAAGTAGAAGGAAAGAAAGATTGGCTTTAAGTGTCATGGTAAGAAGTGAAAAATCAGATCTTTTCAAAATCTGCACATCATGCTTCTTCTAACCTCTGGCTTTTCTGGATGGAGGAGATTTGGAAGCAGACTTCAGTGCCGGCTGACCACTGTTCTTCAGCATAACATCTTGTTAGGAGCTCACTGTCTTATCTCAAAAGCTTTAAATTCAAAGAATTATGTTGCAAGACACATTTGTAACCCTGGTTACAAATGGTGGCTGACCAATGAAAGAAAATGTTCTCTGTTTCTTCTCTGGCTATCCAGCATGGTGTTCAAGTGGCCTGCTAATGCACACTACCCGATAACCTGGTAGCTGACTTCCACTGTTGTCCTGCTTCACGTGTTGAACAAGTCGCCTTCTCTGATGTGCTGTTTAACACACTCGCGGGTGTAGTGAATAGCTTCTTAGGCTGCAGAGCTGTTCCCAGAAGGTACAGCTCAAGCCCAGGAGCCCATGGTAGAAAGACAAGGTTTTAATCAGAAAAACAGTACATCTGGTCTGGAGTTCTGCTTTTGCAGTAGTCACAACCTTCTATTAATTCTGTAAAAAAACTTTTATAGAATAACCTATCCACAGGCACCTCTTTCTCAAAATCTGCCATTATGTCGAACTCGTTCTGTGAATTCATCTGAACACCTTCCACTTCCACATTATCTACTGGGTATATAAACTATGAATCCCACTAAATTATTGAATTTGACAGATCCTTGTGAAAATTAGTTTCACGGAGCTTAGCATTTCACTATATTTAGAAAAAAACATTTACAAAAAGTATTGAACATGTAAGTGTAGGAAACAAAACCCTGCAGAACTAGGGAGTTTTCTTTCAAGTCCTCTTGGGTATAGCTTCTCCATTCTGTTAATTTCTGTAGATCTTTGTTTTTACAGAATTTTGTTGTAAGTTAACAAGTTCTGAAATGTTTCCTACTTTTTCTACCTGTTAGGAAGGATGGTATCCAGACACAGGCATTCAGCGTGAAGTCATGGCACTGATTTATTTAATGGAGTATTTTTGTTACTGTTCTGTATTTCTTTTTAAAAATAGTTCTCCACACATTGCTTGCTTTTTAAAATTCCGCTGCATATGGAATGTTTTCAATCAACTATTCACAACGACTGCATAGAGCACTCACTGATATTTCAGAAATTCACAAGTGCAGTGCTTGTTACATTTATCATTATACTTTACCTTTACATTACAGCACTGAACTTCATCTACCATGGTTTTATCTTTTGAAGCATTTTTCTGGTGTGCTCCACATTTTTTCTTTGTTTTGACCCATCTAAACGTTGTTTAAAATTAAAAATTTCCTCATTCACTGACCAGTCCTTTCCCCTTTTCAGCTGTTCTGAGATATGATGTTAATAATTTAGTATGTTTCAAATATTCATTACTACTCTTAATACCATTTTTTGTGTATAACAACTCTATTTCTCCACCTACTTCCTCTTCTGATTAGTTAATTCTATGGGATTTTAGCACAAGAAATTAAAAACTCCAAATAAACTCCTTTTTAACTTCGAGAAACAGTTTTTCTCCATGGAACTCTGCTTGTTTGTCCATACTCTAACAGCTCCTCTTTATATTCTAATATCTGGTGCTTACTTATTAATTTGTTTAATTTTCCTAGTACTGAAAAAGGTGTTGATCTGTATTGCCCTGGATGATTCCTTCTTCACTTACAGGAGGGAAGAAAGTACAACATCTGCTGCCATCTAGTCCTCTGGCATAGTGGCCATTTTAAATCAAAGACTGAATATTTATATTATCAGTTCAACCACTCAATCTTAAATTACTTTGGAATTCCTTCATGTACAGTATCCAGTTCTTATTAATTTTTTTTCTTCAATTTATCAACGTGTTCCAGTACATTCACTTTTGAAAATCTGAACCTCTTACAGGCCTTAAACTTTTTAAAATAGAAAGGATATTCTTAGTATATTCTATCCAAAAAGATAATCTAGAATTTTCAATACTTTGATCCTCCTTAAATGGCTCTGTTCTTCACTTGGCAGATCACCAACTCATAGTTTAGGTTTATTGGGTTTTACACGAGTATTCTTTAGTAAATACAGAATCTGTAGAGAATATACAAATGACTCTCTAGCTTACATCTATATTCAAACCTTAATCGTGATACAATTCTGTTACTGTTATTCTTAGAAAGTTTCTGCTTCTAGGGAAAACATTATTCACTTTGAAGCATTTTATGTTAAGAAAGTAAAACAAACACTTAACCTAGATATCAGTCTGGGCTTCCAAAAGAAAATTAACTTGTGTGTTGCAATCCATAAAGTTCAGCATCCTTTTAATTTTCCAACTTCAATGAATTATACCTTTGCCTAACAAAACAAAGGCTTGTACTGGCAGGCCAATTTGTTTTAGATAGAAGTATCCTTGGACAAAAACTGACCTTTAGGTTTGTGTAGACACAGCATGGTTTTCTGTAGCCCAAAGGAATTGCAGAAGCTCAGTTTGCACTTGTGTTTCGGGGCAAAAGGGAGAAAAGCCAGCGTGAAAACAGTGTGAGTTATGCTCAAAACCATTGCTCACAGCAGGGAAAAAACAATTGCTTCTTTTCCGGTTTCTCGTGACTGGCCATGTGTGCAGATCATATACCGTGGTGCAAATCAAAATTGCACATTCAACATGGCTTCCTTATGTTGCTGCTGGTTTCCAAAGCCAAGTCAAATTACAGAAATTGCCAGATGCTTGAGTCCGCTAAGCTACAGCTCGACGTTGAAATGCTGTCTATAATACATGACATATTAAAACTTCCATCCAGTTGATATTCTCTAGAAATAGGTCTAGTGCTGGTTTGTAGCATCAGAAAGATTCAGGAGTTCAGAAGCATCATTAAGCAATGCTTAGTTTTTAAAGAGACATCATACAGGAGAACTCTGTACAGTGCTTTTACCTCCACATTTTGTTGTTGTGGCCTTAGATATGAAGGAGCAATTTTGCATGCTTTGTTTTACATCTTCATTGTTTACTACCCAGAGTAAACTAGACAACACACTCACCATTTCCAGGACAGGTGACAAGGGAGAACAAAGACTGAAAGAGGTTTATTAATATTTGTTTGTAGAAAGATGTTATTGGGATTACCTTCTATCTTCCAATTTAAATAGGATTAAAAGGATTAGCTTGAATAATAGAAGCATACAGCACATTATAAATACTTACGCTTCATTTAGTTAATAGGTTTGGATATGAACATAAGATATATCAAATTATTCCAGAATAGCCTATAATTACATTATTTTTAAATAATAGAAAAGAAACTCATGAGTCATTAATAAGGAGATGACTTTGGAAAAAGACAAAATCATTCAGCAAATATAATGTTTTACAAGACACATTTTCTATTTATATGTATAGTTAATAACATCTATTATGCACTCTTCAACTTAGAAGCCTGTGTTTGCTGAGAAAAGTACTTTAAAACAGAGATTTAATTACATGGTGTGAGACTTCTTTGGCAGCATCAAGAGGGAGAAAGCAATTTGTGTTTCAATGAAATGTTGTGAAGGAGAAAAACAACTAGTTAAGTACTCCACAAGTTTCAAGCAGTAGGAAGAGAATGCAGATTACAGTTTGTTCTTCCTGACATATGTCAGCATAAAAATGTCTAAAAAATATGCTATATTTACAGTCTTATGTAAGATGATTGTACAGTTTTCATCTTATTTATTCTTTGCTTCTCTTTTTTATGTGTAACAGAAACAGTAACAGCATCCTGAAAGTGAGCTGAAGAGAGGAAAAGCATCATTTTCAACAATGTCTACAATGCTACTACACAGATTTTGTTAAATGAAGCATATGTAAGAGGAATATATGCAACCTGAGACAAAGATGTAAGATGCATACCCCCATCCACCTTTTTACTTTTTGTACTTTAAGTTTGTTGAGAGCAATAGCTTCTATATTGCTATCTCAACATTAATTGTGTGGTTGTTTCACAGATATGAGACTGATGTAGTCAGTATGTTGTTAACTTGGTTAAGGTCATCGGAGTCTGGGATGCCCAGGTAGTAAATACTGTAGTTCGACATTTGAGAAGAGCGTGATGGCTGTGATGTGAAAACCTACAGATAATTTCCTATGGTTAGTCTCCATGCAGGATTCTAGTCTCTGTTCATAGAAGAAATCATAGCTGCACTTTACAGATCATGTTGCAGAGGGCATCTCATTTCTAGCAATATGCTCTGGTAGAGTATCACTTTGAGATGTTAAACACCTATATGAATGCACAATGCACAATTCCTATATCAATGCACTTATAGAAGTAAAACTTGTGAGAAGTGCATTTGGTTTAGCAAAGAAGGACTTTACTGACTCACCAAATCATCTTTCTTTTACTCTATATTAGCTTTAATTATTGTAATAGATGCTGGAATAAGAGGCCTACTGTGATTCTGGCAACACCAGGTGAATGAGGGAAGGGTTAGTCCATTTTTCATAGCCCTCATCTCATTTGAAATTTCAAAGCTGCCACTTAGCATTAGCTCTGGAGGAAGCATCTGTGGCACGGTGAGCTGTGCAGCAGTAAAAGAACCAACAACATCAGAACATTTCATGAAACAGGCATAACAGATGGAAATAATTTTCAGTCACTACTGATCTATGCTGGCTTTGAACCACCAAGCTAAAAATAGAAGGGCCCTATTTTCTGTAACTATTTAGCCTTCTTTACCCTCCTGTTTCCTTTCTTCCCATTTTTGCCTGTATTTTAATTATGAAGAGTATCTCAGTTTAAAATTTAAATTTGATGACTATGACTGTCAATAAAAATAGTTGTAAGAGGCTGGGTTGCCTCTTTTGTCTTCTTCCACCATTGCCTCCATCTCTATTTCCCACACAGATTACCTTTTCTCTGCTTACCAGATGTCTTTGTCTCCTTTCTCTCTGATATCATCCCTGACTGATTTTCTTTCTCTCCTGCCCACTCCATTTACAGAGTTATTTTAAGGTCTTTCTGCTGTTCTTTTCTCAACCCCCACTCCTGGCAGGAATCTTTGTTTAGAGGTTGAGTGAGGGGGGTCTCATTTCAGAAAGTTATCTTGGAATGTGTTTGAGTGCTTTGCTAAATAAGGATGTCTTGGCTGCCCCATCACATTACTCACTTCATTATTCAGCAGCTGACCTTTCATTGAGTGTTCTAACATATAAAACAAGTCTTAGCATACAAAGGGAAGTAAACCACTTAAACTATCTACCCCGATTTCATCCTTCTCCTTGTTTCTGGTTCATTTTGGATTCGTTTTGGGCTGGATCTTGAGGGGAATTTTTTTTTTTTATTGAGAGATGCTAAATTGTTTTGAACTAAAAATCTCCATTTAAAATTCATAGGAGTGGATCACTGAATGTAGTCAAACCAACCTAGATGCAATAATTATTGAATGGCAGATATGTATGCAGGTGTGTGCTACTGATTTCACTAAGGATTCATTGGCTGTTCAATCTTCATTTCAACATGGCACTCGACAAAAATGCTGTGGAAAAATGCAAGACTGTGTGTGCATGCACAGATGTGCACATGTGCACACACACACATGCATACACCCACACATGCAGTACCCGCTTTGCATTTCCAGTGCCACACTGATTCTTACGTCCCCCTGACATGTAATTTTGCATTAAGAACTAAATGCGTTTTGAAATTTCTTGGATTTAGGTGGAAGAAATACAGTTTAAAATTACAAGTAGATGGCTGTGGCATTCCCATCTACTTCAAGTATAGGCTGAAAAGTGGAAAGTGGATGGGGGAGAAATTCTCTGCTGGGAAAAAGACCTACTATGCTATTGCCAAGTTTTAACCCAGAGGGAATTTCTGGCTCTAAGTTATAAATTCCAGAAAATAGGGGCCTATAATAGAAACACTGACAGAACCTTAACTATAGCATTGCTAAAGGCAATGCTGCAATAAAATGGAATGACCTGTGAGATAAAATGTTTAATCTTTTGAGTGAGATGTGGCCTAATAACTCAGAAGCAGAGATGGGGGATGATTCAGGCTCTTCCTCACAGCCTCTTATACGCGCTTTATGAAATTCACTGTCACTCTCAGCTGCTTTTCCCTTTCAGGCTGAATCTTGTTTCACTCCATAGCCAAATGGACTAGAAGGGTCATAAAGAACCAATTTATGGCCCCTAACTTTTCAGCAAAAACTATTTTTCAAAATGTAAATTAATGGCAACAGAAGCAGAAGGATCAGGAAAAAACACCTCTGCACATGACAAGAATAATAGAAAGAGAAAAATGGGCAGTACAGACATGGGTTTGCATCTCTCTGATATTTGTCACTAGTGTCTTTCCAAGAGAGTAAATCAGCATTTCAACCTTCCCTTATTTCACTGAAAATAGTTTTGTGAAAGTTTTTCTTCTCAAAATCAAAGTCTAAACCTTGTTCTCGTGTTTATTTTTATATTACAAGAGGGGTAAATAAAACCCTGCCTACTAAAAGATGGACTTACACAGATTTTTGAATTATATGACTGATACTAATTTTATATGATTCATTTGCCTGTGCTAGCAAGTGGAACTGGTCATAATGACCTAAGACGTCTCTTTAAATGCTACATCCCATCAAATAAATATGCAATCACTAAGCCCGTAGTGATTTCTCTCTGGTCAAAAATCTCAGATTAGCTACAATTCCACTTATTCAAACAGTGCCCTAAGCCACCACAGGGATTGCCACTGTCGCCACAGAGGCAGAGCCAGGTTTCTTTCTGCAGATTTTTTATTTTAAATTTTTCTGTTGTCCTAGAAGCAAACTCTGTCTTGGTTGCTTCTTATTAACTGAATGCTTCTACCTGAACATTCTGTTTTAAAAGCAAAGGTTACATGAAATTAAATTCTTTGAAAGTCTGTGGGCAATTCTTCAACCTGGTACATAAGGAATTAGACATGTCTCATTAAAAACAGCTGGAATTATGTATGTAATTCCTTGCATATAACCCAGAAAATTTACCCTGAGCCTCTAGCCACTTCTGTTTCCCAAACTTTCCTAAGGCTAAAATCACTATGAAGAACATCTGGGCTTTGTTCTTTGGGGATTTCTATTTTATTCTATCAATATTTTCCCTCATTTTAACACATGAAAATTGTAATTAGATATTCCCATATTAGGCATATGGGAACATCCATTGCAGATGATGCTCCCAGGAAAATCTGGTCTGTGAATCTCCTCTGCTTGCCACTATTATACCTGTCATTTCTGATTCAGTAGCATTTTGCACCTGTCAGTCATAGCTAAATAAGGTGCTATATATTGAGGATGCATTTGCTTTCTGTCCCAATGCTTACACTTTGTCAGGGTTGCACTGGACTCTGCAGGGAAGACACACAAACATGCTCCCAACTATTTAAGACAATAAAAAATCACCCAGTGGCCTCTGCAAATGCACAATAGAGTGAGGCTAAAGAGGTTAAAAATAAGTAGTATTTTCAGAATTTGATGTTATCCACAAAGAAAAAATAAAAATTTTAAAATAAAATTAAAAAAGGGAGGACTCATAAGTATTCAGTGAGAGTTCCTAAATATATATATACATTAAAGTATATTGTTACATATATTTTACATATATACATATATATGCCTACACACATGTATATATGCATATACGTAAAAATATATGTATATATTTTTGCAGATGATTCAGGCAAGCTCAGAAGAGGCAACATAGTCTTAAACATTTTATTATCATGAAGTTCAACAAGGGCAAGTGCAGGGTCCTGCACCTGGGGAGGAACAACCCCATGCATCAGTACAGGCTTGGGGCGGACCTGCTGGAGAGCAGCTGTGTGGAGAGGGACCTGAGTGTCCTGGTGGATGACAGGTTTATCATGAGCCAGCAGCGTGCCCTGGCTGCCAAGAAGGTCAATGGGATCCTGGGGTGCATTAAGAAGAGTGTGGCCAGCAGGTCGAGGGAGGTTCTCCTCCCCATCTACACTGCCCTAGTGAGGCCTCATCTGGAGTACTGTGTCCAGTTCTGGGCTCCCCAGTTCAGGAAAGATGACGAGCTACTGGAGAGAGTCCAGCGGAGGGCTACAAGGATGGTGAGGGGACAGGAGCATCTCTCCTATGAGGAAAGGCTGAGTGAGCTGGGCTTGTTCAGCCTGCAGAAGAGAAAGCTGCGAGGGGACCTAATATATGCTTACAAATATCTGAAGGGTGGGTGTCAGGAGGATGGGGCCAAACTCTTTAGTGGTGCCCAGTGACAGGACAAGGGGCAATGGGCACAAACTGAAGCTTAGAATGTTCCGTCTGAACATGAGGAAGAACTTCTTCCCTCTGAGGGTGACGGAGCACTGGAACAGGCTGCCCATGGAGGCTGTGGAGTCTCCTTCTCTGGAGATATTCAAGACTCATCTGGACGAGGTCCTGTGCAGCCTGCTGTAGGTGACCCTGCTTTGGCAGGACCCTTGGATTAGAAGACCCACAGAGGTCCCTTCCAACCCCTAACATTCTGTGATTCTGTGATTCTGTGATGATGAAATTATCTATAGGTAAGCTACTTAAAGCATGCAGAGATCAGCTACAGGTGTACAGTTCAGTTTTTTTATCTGTTCTACGATACTTCCTTGGCTGAAGGAAATAAATTATGCGAGCCATTCCTTAAAACAGAAAGCTTGCTTCTTCTTGTTAATTTGGTCAGGCAAATATAGACTCCACCAGTTCAAAAGCATCCTCTGACCACTTTTTCATTCAGCTGATTTGGGTAGAGTAGCATGATGGAGGTTTATATGCCCTTTTCTATTAGACATGGCCAGCACAATGACATACAGAGTTATCATCTGCCTTCATAAATTGGAATTAGTTAACGCTAAGATTGCAAAATTATAATTTCAGCTAACTATATGTGCATATATGTCTCACTAAGTTGGTGTGTTGAAAATAGACTCTACTTTGATAACTTTTTCTTTACTTCAATCGCTTTACTATAACTGGTCTGTAATTTACCTCTATTAGAGATTGCTTTACTACTATTAAACAATTTTTTTCTCCTATTTTGTTAGAAAACTCTACTAGACAGTATGTAAGTGGAAGGAGCCCAGTTTTTACCCTAAACTCATGCTGAAAAATTGAACTGGCTTTTATTATACCTAAGCAAAAATGTTAGCTATCTGGAGAGGGAATTTTTTCTAAAGAAAACAGATATTATTGCAGTCAAATGCATGCTGAGGTTTGCCAGTCCTGCAAATTTGCATAAGATAGTTTCCAGTGTTGAAATGGTGATTTAAAAGAAGTGGATGGACCTAGTCAACATGGCTTCACCAAGGCCAAGTCCTGCCTCACGAACCTAGTGGCTTTCTATGATGGTGTAACCAGAGTGGACAAGTGAAAACCAATGGACGTCATCTATCTGGATTTTTGTAAAGCCTTTGACACGGTCCCCTACAACATCCTTCTCTCTAAATTGAAGAGCCATGGATTTGATGGGTGGGCCGTTCGGTGGATAAGGAATTAGTTAGATGGTCGCAGCCAAAGAGTAGTGGTCAACAGCTCAATGTCCAGATGGAGACCAGTGACGAGTGGAGTCCCTCAGGGGTCCATACTGGGACCGGTGCTGTTCAATATATTTATCAATGACATGGACGGCAACATAGAGTGTACCCTCAGCAAGTCTGCAGATGACACCAAGCTGAGTGGTACGGTCGAGACACCAGAAGGACGGGATGCCATCCAGAGGCACCTGGACAAGCTGGAGAGATGGGCCTGTGTGAACCTTATGAGGTTCAACATGGCCAAGTGCAAGGTCCTACACTTGGGTCAGGGTAATCCGTGCTATACAATACAGGCTGGGGGATGAAAGGATCAAGAGCAGCCCTGCTGAGAGGGACTTGGGGGTACTGATAGACGAAAGGCTGGACATGAGCCGGTAATGTGCGCTGGCAGCCCAGAGGGCCAACCGTGTC
>Ga0065711_1049617_pt1 | contig 11213 bp, 9 predicted proteins | sample Hoacrofraction12_FD_59098 | JGI IMG/M metagenome (GOLD analysis project Ga0065711, IMG submission 59098) | Hoatzin crop microbial communities from Cojedes, Venezuela - Epithelial fraction 12 v2 (version 2) | ecosystem: Host-associated > Birds > Digestive system > Esophagus > Crop | place... | reverse complement strand
GAGATATTCAAGACCCGCCTGGACAAGGTCCTCTACAACCTACTGTAGGTGACCCTGCTTCGGCAGGAGGGTTGGACCAGATGACCCACAGAGGTCCCTTCCAACCCCTACCATTCTGTGATTCTGTGATTCTGTAAAGCCTGTGCAATCATGGATTTTAATTTATTTTTTGAAGTAGTGGTGGAAGTTATTACAGGACAGTGTAAAGGAAATTTTTAAAGTCTACAAACGTGTGGGTATAAAATTTCTTTGGTTCTTAGACAGTACCAATGGACATGTTCTCATTAATCCTTATTCTTCAACAGATACTCAAAAATTCTCTGTACTTTTCAAGTGAACTGTCTATTTTATCTTCTTCATTGGCACTTGGTAATTCCTTACCCGTATGAATGGCAATTTTTTTTAATAAATGTTTTCAGGAGTATCTTAATTTTCACAGGATAAAGATTGTTAGGAGCTGAAAAGGTTAACTTAGATCTGTTTTTTGTATCTTCCCAAGTATTATGCAGGAATTTTTTCTGACAGGAATTTTGCAGTATTCTAAGTTTAATCGAGATATGTTTTGGAGAAGAACCTTGTTTGTTTTCCTGATTTCTTATCACATTCGGGAAAGAAGATTTCTTGCACTTTCAATTCTAGCTCTGATACCTACCTCTTCAGTTTTCCATTTTAATATTAGGATATAATTGATGTGCAAGCACATCTGGATTTCATCTTGAACATGCTTGCATTAGTCCAGGAAATTATTTAAACAAACTTTGAAAAACTCATTGGGAGTGGAGTTTTGACCACTTGAGAGATCAAGTTCTGGTCCTCCATCCTTTTTTTCCCTTACAATGGAAAATGAAATCCTTGTACTTAATTATGATGTTTCATATTTTTATGGTTTAAAAAATAAAGTATATATAGTGAATGGCATATAACAAATTACATGAAGTAATTTAATCATTAATAATAAATGACATCAAGGCACAGGTATTGAACATCAGCTTTGCTGTAGAACTCACTGTCTGTTCCTTATCTGGTAATACTTGATGCTAAACAAATTGATTTAAACACATTAGGCATCTTCATCCTTTGGCCAGTAAGTTTTATTCGTCACTGTATTATAAGCTATTTGAATATAGCTTCAAATTTGAGGATTGAAACCTTTGACAGTGGGCCGGAGCTGTTCTCCTTCTTGCCTAGGTGATATACCTGTGCAGCTTCAAGAAAGAAATGGTCATGTTTGTCATTTGTCTCCAAAACAGGCCTGTGGAGCTGATGTTTCAGTGACCTGTGAATGGTCAACAAAATTGGTTTGATGCATTGCAGCTACAGGGTCTCCTTGGTTAGTCATTGCGTGTTTTAAATTGGTGCCTCAATAACAGAAAAAATGAGCTGGGGGAATTAATAAGGAGAAAATACTTGATAAAAGGGAAAAGAATATATTGGTGAAAAATGAGCAATTATGGACTGAAGCAAAGAATGTATTTTCATTATTTTAGTTTATCACAATATAGCCAGCCAAACGTTAAAACTGGCAAAGGCATATTGTGTTGCATGTGTGGGTTGTTTTTTTTTTTTTAGTGATGTTCATTGCTTTAAGGATGGAAGATGGTGGTTTTCTTTAAATTGCAGGTTTATCTGCTTACACTTCTTGTTGCGGTTTCCACTTCCTTAATCTTAAAGTGAGAAGGGAGCTTTGATCTTTTCGAAACGACTTCCCCGGTGACTAGCTTTATCACATTTTGGAAACAGCTACTGTAGGCAAGTACAGTCTTGCAGCTGGTCCCCACCTCAGTCCAGGAGCTGTGACAGCTGCAAGTGTCTCCCAAAACTATCTCTGGAGGCTCTTGGAGCTGGTCCTTAGCTATCTGCTTCCTCACTCTTTAGCCCCATCACACTGCATTCAGTATCTTGCACTGTCACTGAGCCAATGACTGACTATTCTAATGCTTCTGAATCAGTGCCTTTTCCAATGCTTTTGTAATAAAATTAACTGTTCTGCTATGGTTTGAAGTACAGTGGTAGTGATAGATACCTCTCTGCTGTTAATGCTACCTTTAGCAGCTGTGTTAGCAGATTTTCTTTGAAAATGTGATGGTGTGCATCACTTACTGAAATAAAACCCCGACATGTCAGTGATTTTGTATTCTCAACAATTTAAAGACATTATAATTCGGTATTCGGTAGCAGATATGTACCCATTAGTCTCTAGAGAAGTGCAGGTGTAGTTCGCGTTGGGTTTGTATTTCATTAGAGCAACCTGCCTTGCACTGCCGTCCTGACAGATTCATGAGTTGAAGGCAATCCTGTTTGAGATACTGCCTGCTTTTGTTCAAGTATCAATAGATAACTTTTTAAAATAGCATGAGGAAAATTATTAAACTCCTGTCTAGTGCTGCTACTGTTTGTGTGCTCCTTGAAAATACATATCAGGAGGTGTGTATTGATAATTATAATGAACAAAATTTGCAAATCTTATTCTGCTTATTTACTGGCAATGCAATTTTCAAATAACAAGCTAATTGTTATAGTTTCCTAATCATACTGTGAGCAAAATGCTGCCTCTGAAAACCCAAACCTTGCCTCTGGGTGGGGGAAAACCTTGACAATAGTGGAGGCTGAAGGGAAATACATGACTTAAATTTTTCATTTCAATTCTACTGTTCAGACAAATACAGTGTGTCAACTGTGTGTGCTGCAGAAACAGGTGTGAAAGGTGAGCCTGAGACCAAGGAAGAGAGCATTTGTGATCCTAGTGCTTTCAAACTTCAGGTGGAGTTTTTATCCAGTTATATAAATATGGATGCAAATATTTGTGGGTGTGTGTATATGTAAATGTTATGCACACACACACACACATACATTTCTAAACAAATCCATATATAGGTGTTCCTAATCTGTGATTATGATAGTCAGGAAGATTTTTTATTTCTTATTTTTTCTCCCCTGATTGTCCTTGAAGATTTAATGAAGAAGGCTGTATCACAGATATCATGACTTAATTCATTGTTCTCGCTTTTACTGGTTTAATTTGGTTCTCAGTTATTAGTTCAAGTAGACTTTTGTGGACTGTCTGAATAACTCTGCCTAAATGGGCCTCTCATTTTCACAATCATCTCGTAAAGATGTAGTTGTTTTCAATATCTTTGGTCTAACTTCATTATGAATGGCCAGCTGGTTCAGAGTTCTTAGGTAGGAGGCTGGTAAATCTTCTTTAAAAACAAAACAAGAACACCCCAAAACAAAAACTCCAACAAACCAAAACAAGGTAAAGTTGCTTTTCACTTGGAAATCCTGACAACATAAGACATCTTTTCTCAAGAAAGCACTTGCATTTACACTTGTTACTTCAGGAAGCGTAACTGCTGAAGTAACTGTAGCTTAAGAACAGGTTAAAGAGCAGTAGAAGCTGAAGGACTGTTGTGACTGGAGGGGGGTGTTTGACTGATGTAAGGAAATCCTTCCACACTTGAGAGCTCTGCCTTTTGTGCACCGAATACTAAATCAAGATGGAAATTGTTTTACAGTGTTTTGTGCAGTCACTACTGCATTATGACAGATGTTATACCATTTAAAAAATACTTTTTAAAAAAAAGATATTTCAAGAAAATCGTGTCTCCCAGGGATGCAGCTTTCCCTTCTTCAGCTGTTGGTAAGGGGGTATATTAAACACAATCAGATTTGGCAATCATTTTCATCAGGTTGTGTTGATAACACATACCGTGATTTTTCATCTTTGAAGTGTTGCAACCTGGTTTATTATTCATTTATCTGAATTTTTTTTCATTTAGTTCTTTTTTTAGAAGGAAGAGAGGATCGGTTCAAGTCAAGTTCATACACCTCTGCTTATTGAATACTGAATGAAGAGAAGCACAGAAACACAAACCCAACATTTAAGTGGAAAATGCAAGACGTCGTAGTGCAGTGGATGCTGTGAGCGGTGCAGGGAGTGTTACAATGAACTCATTTGGTCAGGCCAGGAGGGACATGGAGAGTGTAGAAGGCTCAATGCCTAAATCCCTAGCAAGGGATTCTCAAGATCCAGGCTTATGTCTTTACCAGGGTGTAATGTCTTGTGGGGTTTACCACACCACTGTGGTTCCCACTGTCTGCAAACTGGGAAGGTACAAATGCTGTCTTACCATAGAAAATAAAAAAAATTACTTAAACAGATTATGCAGTGCTCAAATAATGCAGTAAAATAAAGGGGACTGGTATTTTAGATGGTGACTGTCAAATGTAGTGCAAAGGAGAGCTTAGGTACTTTCTAAAGCAGCTTCGGGATTGTTTGCTGGTTTCTGTGCCTGGAGGTTTAAGCACACGTAATCACCTCATGGGCATTTTTGTTTTCGTTCAGTGGTTCTATGATGGGAGTAAACTGTGACTGTGTAGTGATTTGGATATATGCAGTAATCGGTATGAGAGGAAATCCTCATAATATATTGATAGTTTTGTTTGCAGAGCAGAATTGGAAGAGTGCATTCAGAGAAGGAGGCATATATCCCACACCTGACCAATATGGAAAAAAGAAAACTTTGAATTCAGTGAGAAAACATTGACCATTTTGTGGACTGACTGAGGCAAGGTATACGTGGGAGAAGACGCTTCAGTCACGTCAGTAAAAATCGCTTACTAGGACGTGAACGCGGGGAGATTGAATTAAGGTGGGATTTGGCACAGATACAGTTTGTCAAAGTTATTCCTTCAGCGCTTGAAAACAATGTAATTCTCCATCTTTCTCACAGACTGCTGAATGTTTGCAAAGACATTTGGCATTCGGTCTGTGCAGTTAAATTCTGGCACAACAGAGTAGAGAGTCTTAAAATGAGAAGTATTAGTTAATCTTTACAGTTGGCTCTGCTACCAGTTCGGTCTGCAGTATATTAGAAAGATTGTGAAATAAATGATCTCCTCTTGATTCTTGGTTGTGTTCTGTAGCTGCATTTGAAATGTAGATCGATGGTGAGCCTTAGCCACCAGACATGGGGGGAATGGTTGAGTTTACAGGCTGTACTTCTAGGGGATACATTGTATTAGATATTAAAAAAAAAAAAAGAAAAAAAAGGGCAAGATCCCAAAGGCTTGCCTAGTGTGAACAGCACTTATGGTAGCACTGAATTTTGTATTTCAGGAGCATTTGCACTGGTTAGTGAAAGCTAGTTGCTATTCTTTGCTGTTTTTGATTATGTTAATTAATTGTGCTCAACTATATAGGCAATCAGTATTGGCTAAGCACACGGCAGTGTTGTAGCTGAGTTATTGTAAATTTTGGTAAGAGATTTTTCCAAAACATTAGATAATACTTGTTCCTTAATTCTGAAATAACACCAGCCTTTCTGTCCTGCTTCTCATACGTAAGACTGACTTGCACAAGAGCTCTAGCTGTGAGAGAGAGATAGCTGTGTGCCTCTTCCTATAGAAATGAGTGAATTCTTCCTATATGGGTGAATGCATTTTTGTGAGTAAGATGTACTTTCATAGTTTATTGTGAATCAAAACCAAACATTTTGCTAACTTGAACTGTTCTGAGAGTGGTAGAACAGAGAGCAAGAGGATTGCCATCAAAATTGTTGAAGCGTTTTGAAGATCTGCCTTTACAGATGCCTGGGGGTACTAACGATGTTAGTTTGCCCCCCCCCCCCCTTCCCTCACAAGCACCCATTTCCAGTTCAGCACAGGCTGTTACATTACCTTTGCATATCAGGGAAGCCATACTGAATTATTACAGAAAATTCATTATCATTTAACTACTGTGTTTCTGTGCTGGAAAAAAACCCAGCATCTAGCTGTATCTGGCCAAGATTTGGGGATGTGCTTGAAGCACGTGACGATGTTGGCTGAATTAATTCCAAAAGATGGCAGCTGGCAAGTGTTAAGCCTGCTCTGAGCGTGGACAGGCAGGCAATTTCTTCATTCAGTTAATTGTTTTTGAAGAAGATGCAGGATAAACAAGTGAGCTCAGTTTCTTTTTTCTACCTGAAATGATCATCGCTTATAGCCTTGACAGGAGAAAGCTGCCTTTTTGGGATTTCTCCTGAGGCTTTGATGTTTGAAAAATTCTTCTCTGATGTGTTCGTAGCTGCACTAAGCGGGGCTGGATTTCGACGTGATTCCTTACACAGAGTAATGTCTGATCCTGAAACAATGTAAAATCTTTTATTTAGAATTGAATGCACATTTCCAAGCAATAAACCAACTGTGGAGTATTTGATAACAGGAAATTTACAGAATTGCAGCTTTATATGTCTGCTGCATATACTTTCTGTTCTGCACATGTACCATGCTGATGTTGGGCAGGACTCTGATTTTGGCAAAGCTGGTTCTGAACCAGGAATGTAGGACAGATCCTGTGTGCGCATTCACTATGTAACTCCATTACAGGAGTCTAACATGAAAAAAATAGTTCCATGTATTTCTAGTGGTAACAGCAAATTTTTGGCATGGGTGACTAATTTGGCCCTGAAAAAGTATGAGCTGGTAGCCATGATAGCAAGCTGCAGTGCTTTTTGAAGTGAATTTGGCACTAGATCTTAAGAAGGTGCTCCTTCAGTGCAGTGACATTTTTTTAGAGTAAAAATGCTAATATCTTAAAATATTTTCAAAACTTACCAAGCTAAATACCTTGTTTTTTGTAGCAGGTGGAGTTCATAGCTCCGTTTTTTCAAATCAAGGGTATTTGTGTTTAAAAGAAAGACACTGTGCTTCCCGCAGTAGTCTGTGTATCTCTGAATTGGGAAACAATTTCCTAGAATATGCAGGGAATCCTGAACAAACAGAGTATTGTCAAATTGATAAGCTAAGTGTGCTAGAGGATTTGAGCGCTCCTGTAAATAGGAAACCAATCTGAAGAAAATACGTTAAGACCTTGAGGAGAGAGGATCTTAAAGGAAAAATCTAATCGGGAGATGCTGAAGAAAAATGATACATTTGAAATGGCAATTAAATAAAAAAAAAGGCCAGGGGAGAGAAAAGAAAAGGTCTATTTGGGAGGGTTTTTTGTTTGAAGACCACAAAGTAAGTAAGGCTCAGGAAATTAGGGACTGGTGTTGCCTGGAAATGTAGGTTGTGTTGGTTATAGTTGCTTCTGGATTTGTTTTATCCTGCTGCCTAGGGAAGACAAAATACACGTTAACAGTTTTGTAGGGTGAAATATTTGCATTTGTCACAGTCCCTGGGAATTCTTCAGCAGATTAGAATAAAGTATTGGTGGGAGGAAGGGAAAGGAGAAGGACAGAAGGACAGGGAGAAGCCTTAGTGGCCATTCTTAGAGAGCTACGCAGGCTTCTTGGGCATAATCATACACTTGGCTTTTTAATTTTGAGAAGCAATGTATAAAATGTTTCAGTTTACCATGAATCTGTCTGAAGATGTATCCAAACGGCAAAAATTCAGTGTACTTCTGTAAGCTTCAGAATGTGATCCTGTACATGCATCTGCTTTTTGTTTTTCTAGAGATTCAGTAGCTCACAGTCTTGACACTGAGCTCGTGCATAACAGCTCTATCAAATGTGGTGCTTGTTCTGCAGTATTTGTAGCTTTTTAGAGAGGAGATTTTGAAGTTAAATGCCTGGAAATATGAAACATATATGGCATTGAGGTGTAACTGTGTTAGACAAAACACTTGAAGTATGTACCCATATGTACCAACGTTATGAATATTATAATATGGTGATTTTCAAGAAAACCGAACACTCTTCTGTTTCAGTTCATAGGAAAGTGAAAAATAGGGCATGTTAAAGAGAAGAGGCTAATAAGATAAATGTTTAATATTTGAAATGCAGAAAAACCATTAAGTAGCAGAGAGAATTTTTTCCATTTTATTTCTAGCTCATTAGTTTTTACAAAATAGCCTTGAATAAAATTATCCTAAGGGGCCTATGCTTTACATTCTGAACAGGCATACTCAGATCAAAGCTTTTTCTTCATCTCAAAACCTTTTTTAGGGCTGTTGTTGGAAGAACACTGGTACTGCAACAGTAAGAAAGTATTCTAATAGGGTTTTGAGGAACCTGAAATACCAGTTGATTCTGCTGCTTTTTTAAACAAAGAGAACATTTTAAAGTTATTGGAGGCTAAGAAAAATAGGTGACCTGTAGTCCATTGTGGGGTACTCTTCTGCAAAAGTTACATTTGTGTGGTACCATCTTGCAGTGGTTCTTATTCTTTTGGGAGAGAACCACAGAATATAGTGTCAAGAATGGCTAATGTGTTGCTCTGCAGACAAAAGGTGAAGATGGCAATAAATGATGGGTTGGAACTTTTAAAAGACGATGTCAATTCTTTCTGCATTTCCTGGTGCAGAGATTCCCCCTCTTTAAATAAAGAAATACATGAAGGAATTAGAAACTTAATAAACAACTTCCCTAAGCCTGTATTCCTCCTTTGATCTGATGTCATGCTTTTTTTTGGTCAAAGGTAATGCTGAGAAGAAACTGTTCAACAATTTCCTCTTTCTCTTTTTGTTTATACTTTCTCTGTAGAGTGAAAAGGACTAAATTTTCGTTCAGCTGTGCTTTGGAGTACAGGAGTGTGATGGCTTCTGGAATCCCAGGCTTGAGCTAGTACAAATTCCTGGGTTTTAGTGTCTTACAGGCTAGCTGAAGCTTTGTAGTTGAGTCCTTTTTTATAGATTTCTTTTTTGTGTGTGTGGTAAATTTATGTTATGGCAATAAAAATGTTTTTGTCATATGTAGTGTTTATAATTTATAATGTATTTTTATGCTCACAGCAAAGAAGAAGAGGTGGTTTGCTTCATTATTCACTTAACGTGCCTCTCTGTAATTCTGATACTGGTTAAGGAAGTCATGCTTGCAAGTAATGTAGAACTGGAAATCCTTTGCTTGGCTGTAGAAGTCTTATGTTATTTTCAAGGGGAATTTCAGAGTCAATTGTTTCTGTGATGGATTAATACAGTAAAAAAGTGGAATCATTGTCCCTGACTGTGTTGTCAGTTTTTGGTCTTTGAAGATAACACTGTTAATGCTATTAGCTAATGTTAATTTGATATGAAGCATGAGAGACAAAAGCAAGCGGATGAACAAGTGACTGCAAATAACATAAAATGCTATGTTGCTTGACCTCTAGGATACATTTTTATTACTGGGTTGAGGAGACATATTGTGTATCCATTCAATTAAGATGAAGACTCAGAAAGGGAGAGGAAGAACAGTAAAAATTGAAAATGAAGCTTGGAGATTTGTGGTACTCCTTTTCCTGAATTAGAAATGATGGAAATTAAAGTGTCAGACAGTCTTGATAAGCTGCTTTGTCTGTGTTTGTAATCAGACGACTTTATGAAGATTGGAATTATTTTGGAACAAACAGGAAGAAATGGAACAACCGAACCTATGAAAATTGGTATGTGTGAATGATGAATTTATGACACCTTTCAGCAGAGGTTCACTTTGGAATGCCTTATTGATAATTCTGTAGAAAGAAAAACTCTGCCTAAATATGCACAGTCAGATACAGTTTTAGTTTTGCACTAAATTTAGATTTTTCTTAACTATTTTTATTCAAGTTTATGAATCATCATCGTCCCTTATTTCATAAATTTGCTAATTTTTGGAACAAACTAATTTTCTTTTGGCTATTTCCTATTTTTCTAATTCAGTTTGTTTTCCTTTTTTTTTTTTTTTCCTTATTTATTTGTAAGTAACGCATTGCTTCTGTGTGGAAAGATTCATCAGTGAGGCTCCATTCCGTGTGTGTCTTTACATCTGTAGAGCTAGTGATACATCTCGTGAGCTTATATATCTGCAACAGAGAATATGTTATACTCTCCCCCCTCCCTCCTTTTAGTGGGTAATGTAAAAAAACCCAACCCAAACCAAGAAAAAAACCCACCACAAAAAACCCTCCTAAAACTCTATAGACTCACAGCTCAGCAGTGTTAAATAGAATGAACAATATCCTTCTCTTTTCGAACATGGTTAGATTTGCAAACTTAAAACTGCAGGGAGAACTGCCTCTACTTTTTTATCCTATTTGCAGATACATTACATTCCTGTTACAGAATCCTCTGCACAATTTCTGCTTGAAAAGTTCTCAAATGTTGTGGTATATAATTTTTCAGCTAGGCGGCTAGGACCTGCAATTCAGACCACCTAAAATTAGGAATCTAATTTCTCCATCTTCTTAATACTTAGAGATACGGACCTAGATGATTTAAAATACCTGAGAGAGATGCGTACATTTGGACAGAGTAAATCCCCTTTTGAGTGTTTTAAATATAATACTGCTTTATGTGTGACTGAAATAGGCATATATGCTCTCTACTTCATTGTGATGCATTTGTTTTCACGTTAGCTGTACTACTGAGAAGTAAGCAATGTGAAAAATGAAAGAAGAGTGAATCATATTTGTGGCCTAAATACAGAATTGTCACTGATTTAACTAAACTGTTTGCTAAAGGTAATTTACCTAAATCAGTGTAGCAAGCTTGTATGGTTCAATTGGGTGAAGAGTGCCCAGTACTCATTTAGCTTAGTTTGGCTTCCAAACCAATTTTCCCATACTTAACAGAATGCACCAGAGGCGAGCTCTGATGTAAATAAATCAATTTGCAAACCAGTTTGGCTAAATTGGTGCAATTTCTGTGTGATTTCTGTGTAGGCCGCTTGTGGTATTAAGGTGTTCAGCTATCAGTTTTGCTCCTGAATGCTTGATACATTTGAAGTATGCTTGTTTTCAGTATGCAATGCTTTTCTTGAAATTCAAGTATTTGAGTGAAATCAGATTGAACTGAGAGTCACCTACTCAGATACTTGCTTCCGAGCCACTTGCTGCCTATGTTTAGTACTTTTCTGCTCCTACTCCTTGCCTTGGACTCTTTCAGCTGTACATTTGCTATAAGCACAGAGTGTTGTTTCTATATGTACACATGGATTTGACTTGTGCGCATTTTGGATTGAGCAGCAGTTGCCCTGGTGTCAGTTAGGGGCTTCCCTAGTTGTTACTGCAGTAGAGACAGTAATGAGTTCCCAATGCAATTCACTGTCAAGTTTGTGACCTCATCAAAGTCAAGCATAGTTTTAGAGAGCTTGAATGGCCTTTTTTTTTTTTTTTTTAGGAAGTCAGTATGATAATCTTAATTTTATTCTAGGATGTCTTATTAATGTTAATAGACAAGAACTGTAACAGCTGCCAGCATGCCTTTTCTCAATTTATAACATCACATAACCACCAAGTGATTTTTTTTTTTTTTTTTTTTTTTTTTTTTTTTT